>Ga0126336_10000228_pt1 | contig 19290 bp, 14 predicted proteins | sample SidCmetagenome_FD_92530 | JGI IMG/M metagenome (GOLD analysis project Ga0126336, IMG submission 92530) | Coral microbial communities from El Islote,Puerto Morelos, Mexico - Siderastrea C C metagenome | ecosystem: Host-associated > Invertebrates > Cnidaria > Coral | place: El Islote,Puerto... | reverse complement strand
TTGAACATAACGGCTATAACAACCCAGCTGGCAGGGAAGGCAGAATAATAGGTTATTTACAACTCCAGCTACTGCTTAGAGCGGAACTTGAACCCAGGACCCCAGATTTCAACTCTGGTGCTCTAACCACTCGGCCACGCTGCCTCCCTTGTAGATGTAGATTCAAAAGTTTGCTCTCAACTGCTATTTGAGCATGTTATTGTCTTTATTCAACAGATTTGTCCGTGTTGTATACGTGAAGTGTGCTGATAGTGATGGCTCATTTGATGCTCCTGCTGACGTCCCCTGTGATGTAGATTCTGCAGTGAAAAAGCTTTCTTTTAATGTTCAACTTCTCCAGACTTTCACAGCTGAAAGTTTGTATCAGCATGGGTTAGGGCACAAAACATTCCGGATTGAGGAAGACGAATCAGGTTCCCCTAAGGTCAATATATTTACCAGCAAACTAACCACATCTGAAGCTCTCAGTATGACCGGGGATGAACTGTATAATACATTTGGCAAAGGTAAAGAGAGCCATAAATGTTCAAGCAAATTGATAAATGTGTTGTTATTTTCTGATCCTGACGTCGTGATCAAACGTAGGAATAGTTACTCTATCAGGATCCAAAATGGATTTTTTTAACGTACAAGCTTTTGATTCCCTGACGGAATCTTTCTCAAGTGATGGCATTTGATCTGTTTGTCACATGACTTGGGGTGGTGAGAGTCACATGACAAAATGCAGACTTTCAGATGTTTAAGATCCCCACTAAGTGACCAAGAAATCTGTGGGAAGAGCCAAGTATGGGAGTCCTAACTACAGCACCCTTCTTCACTGTGATAATTGGTGGCTGGAATGTACCACAAGGCATTGAACACCATCAAACAACAACTGGTGCACCCAAAACAACTCACATGAGTCTTAAGAAAGCAAGTGGTTGAAACATACCACAAAGCACTGAACACCATCAAACAACAACTGGCAAATCCAAAACCCCACAGACAAAGAGAAGAAATGTGGGGGTGGTGTACAGAATCCACTGCGGGGACTGTGAAAAAGATCAGATCAGAGAGACAGGGAGAAGCTTTTGGCAACTAGGCTCAAGGAGCATAACAACATTGGAAGAGCATCACTAATCTGCAGTGGATGAACATCTGAAGGGTACAGGGCACTCTGTCAACATGCTATCAAGCAAGTCATTGTAAGTGAAGAAGATACACTCAGAAGAAGAGTCAAAGAGGCCGTCAAGATACAGTGGCTGGCTACAGAACTTCCAGCGAACTACCAGGACATTTTGTCATGTGACTCTCACCTCCTCATGCAATGTGACAAAAACTTGAAATTATGCCATTACTTAATAAAGATTCTGTGAGGTAATTGAAAGCTTGTGTGTTACAAAATTCATTTTGGATTCCAATAGAGTTACTATTTACTATATAGTTGTTTGATTTTCAAGAAAGTCACACATATTTTTGTAACCTCAGTTATTGAGTTTCTAGCCTTCTCATTGGTTCACAATGAGTAACACTGTTTTTTGCCTTATGTAACAAAATGAAATGCTGTGTCTAATGCTACAGACTATTCAAAGCTTTTTATCACAAAGTAAAAGAGATATGGCAAAACATTCAGCAGTATTTACTTAGAATTAAAAAAAAATAAAATTATTGTACTTGCACTAGTTGGTTATGTAGAGTTATCCCAGGAGGACCATGTTTGGGTGCCACTGAGGGTCTGAAGCCCTGACCCTGTTAAGGACTAAAACAGCCCTAAAATATGAACCCTCTTGGAATAACACCCTCCATTTTAAGTCCCTGTTTAGGACAAATGACAAAATACACACTCTCTTGCTAACACAGTTTTAAAAATGTCTTCAATCTAGGATTGCTGAATACTGTCTAGGCATATTTAACAACTAAGATCATGCAACCATACCCTGTTTATGATGAGTTAAGATCCTGTTTAGGACAGACTCACATAAAAATTATACACCCTGTTTCGGACAGAGAGGCCAAAAACCACACCCTGTCCAGTGGCACATTCCTGTATAGGCCATATACAGCCCTCTATGCATGTAAGGGAGTGCCCCCAGGAGTGTTATAACCAACTAAGCATTACATACCTTACTGGTTATTTGTCATATCATAAAGAATGTTCAGTAATAATTGTTCAAAATAGAAAAAACATTGTGTTTTTCTATAAACCAAGTTCTGGTAGCACTAGTAGAAGTATTAAAGGGTATAAAAGCTGTGCAAACACAGGGGCCAAAGGCAAGAGTTTCCTTAGCTGGACTTCAAGTTTTCCCAAACTGCATGATTGTTTCCATATCTCAACAGAATATAGTACATAAAGTTATTATTACCCTAAATCATGGTTTAGTTATGGAAAAATAACATTTATTTTATATCTTTCAGAACTAAAGTGCTCAAGCCTTTATGACCCATTGTTTAAGCTCTGGACCTTTATGTCGTGCACCCATTATGATCCTCCTCCCCCAGACCAGTTTGATGCAAAGCTCATCACTAAATATGTCAAGGCTCACACAGCTCTTGGAGGAGGCTACCTTGCACTGTTTGGTACAGGGGGCCTACACACTTGGGCATCAAGCATTGAAGAGTTGGTGCCGTGTTTTACTGATGCTCGGTTGATTAACAAGCTTGAGCTCTTTGACGACAGTGGTGGCCGGTAAGTTGATCAATGTTAACCCTTTAAGCCCTGATATAAAAATGCACATTTTCCCTAGTGTTCTCCACACATTTCTTATGGAACTAAATGTACAGGTAAGGGAACGTGTCTAATTGTCAACACATCTTATCCTTGGTGATCATTTTCTTTATTCTCATCACTTGAATGTTTGAACAAGTAGTGGTAATGTAAAGAGAAACTTCATTTTCATCACTGTTAGGGCTTAAAGGGTTAATAATGTTTTACGTGCCAGAAACTGAAAGATTCTTTTATAATGACTTATCATATTACATTTATCACATTTGACATTTTTGAGCCTTGCAGTATGGCAGGCCTGTGTCACATTTGAACCTACCAATAGTTATATCAGGCCTTGCTCACCATGAGTGCCTGATAACTTGGTGGTAGGACATCCAACACACACTTGGAAGGTCATGGGTTCAACTCCGTTTGGTAGGACTCAAAAACTCAAAAACCCAAATTCCTTCCATTGTTAAGCTACCCCACCCCCAAAAACAATCCCTTCCCAAAAATAATCCCCCAGATGTCCTTGAACTTATATACAGAATTTTACAGTACCCTAGCTCCAACTTAATCCAAAACTCTACGCCCAGACTCCATGCCCTATTTAAAACCAAAAATGACTGGAAAATGAGACCCTTCAGGGTTTCACAAGGTGTATGGGGAGCAGGGGTGCTGCAGTGGTGAGAGCACTTGCCCACCAATGTGGCCTGGGTTCAATTCTCGCTCCCAGCGTCATATGTGGGTTGAGTTTGTTGTTGGTTCTCGTCTTTGCTCCGAGAGGTTTTTCTCCGGATACTCCAGTTTCCCCTCTCCTCAAAAACCAACATTTCCAAATTCCAATTCAATCCGGAACCATAGCACCACAGGTTTGTCAGTCCCAGACTGTTAGGTGTCACCCTTGTTGAACAAAGTTAATTTATTTAATATGTCTTATATAACAGAAGTAACCCAAGGAGTTAACTTTTTTCTTACGGTAACTCACTGTTTGATAGCCAAAACTTTTGGTGCTAATAAAGAGCTAATTTCTGTTCTAGAGGTACTTACTGGGCAAATTATGCCACTGGTCTGGGTGCCTCCATGCATGAACTTGGACACTGCTTTGATCTAGCCCACACACCCAAAGGCATCATGGGCAGGGGATTTGATGACATGAACAGTGTCTGGACCTTGTGGAGGAAACCACCTTCTTCACATCAAGATCTGGCAGTGTCTGGAGGTCAGTCAGGTTTCAGTGACTCAGATCTTTTAAGATCTTGAAAAGATCTTATAAAGGTTTTTTAAAGATTTTGGAGGATTTTTTAAAAATATGTTCTAGCAGCTTCAGTAGGATCTTAAAGATCCTACTGATTGGAGAACAATAATTATTGTATTATTTTGCTATAACTACAACACCTTTGTGTTGAACACACATTTGTACACTTGGTTTTATTGATAGTACAAGTTTATTTTCATTTACATGTAAAATCAAAAGGAGTGCTTAATATGACTTCTAACCTTATATTTTAAGGATTTGGCTCATGTGGATTTTAATAATTTCAAGAAGTGATCAACACCTTTTGCAGATTAAAAATTACCCAATAATTTTTGTGTTTTATTTACGGACCATCAGTGAGAAAAAAACTTAAAATCCTTTCAGAAAGGTTTGGACAGTAGATTTCTTGTAGCGCGCAATGCTCGTCGTGCGCGAGGCCTGAAATTTATTTATTCATTTTGCTTAATATATAAATCAGCCCTTTTGTGTCTTCGAACTTTAGTTTTAGCATTGTTTAACTTATGTGAGTACTTTTGTCTTACCCAGCCAGTGGAATTACAGAGGAAAAATCTACCAACAAACCTATAGCTACCATACAAGTGACAACCACAGGGTACCCAGGTGCAGAAGGTCTTGTGCCCACATCAGTGACTCGTGCTGCTAGTAGTCCACCAAGTGGAAGCTTCAGCCTTGCTGCACCCAATGAGTGGTCTCATGGGGCTCACTGGTACAGGTCATCTGCTGTCCTGCTCAGTTATCACAAGTAAGTTACTACTGATTTGTTTCCTCTTTTTAAAAAGGGGTCATGGTTCGGCACATTTGCAAGTTATGACATAAACTAATTGAATTTTTTGTTTATAGACCAATCGGAAGCAAGTAGACAAGTCGTGCATTTGTCCAGAATAAATCCTTTGGGTTGAAGAATAAATTCGATAGTGAAAGCTTATTTCCAAATTTTTGGTGTAAAGTGGTTGAAATCTTAAGTGAAAGTTTATCAGCTGCCTTTCTGCTTGCATAAATTTGAATTTGTTTACAAGTGAAGGGTTTTTTTTAACTGAAATTGTTGGTGAAAAAAGTGAAAAAGGTATTTAATGCATCAACTCAGAACATACAAACGGAATTCTGATGAAAAATCTCACCTCTAACATAACATTTTTGTGTCTGTCTACGCAATTTTCAAAGGTAAATTTTCTGCAAGAGTAATATATTATTTTGCTTCTGATTGTTTCATAAACAATGGAGCTGACTGCGACAACGTCATAGGTTGCACACACACTGAACCATGAAACCATCCCTTTAACCCCTCACTAAGACATAAATGTACTTATGTACTCCACTTGGAACCACTCAGAGCGTAGGCCTGCCACTGCATCTCTCCCGTGAGATTAGTCCAATGCAAGACACTTGACCTCTCCCAAACAAACATCCAAGTTTTCATCCAGTCAGAAGAAACACCAATCTTAACCAAACTGTTTCAACTTCATCCAACATTGTTGTGCGAATAATCATTGTTGTATGACTCGTACACCATGGTTGTACGAATGTTTCATGGTCATGAAAATTTGTTCAACATCCTTCAGAATCATTTAACCCTTTCACTCCCAAGAGTGCCTAATATCAAAATTCAATCAAAATTCGAGATAAATCCCAAATTTCATTTTGTATAATACTTAAATATAAATAGTACCATGTAAAAGTACTGCTAACAAGGTTTCATTTGAATAGTCACACCATAGGATTTCGTCCACGGAGTCAAAACCAAGAACCGCCTTGATTTCTCCATAACTGACTCTGGGAGTGAATGGTTAACATTATTTAAGAGGATGCTCAGGAGTGTTAACTTGCCAAATTCAACAACGTAGAATGGAAATGTTGAATCTGTTTAGAAACAGATTTTCGTTGTCTTCTGAGAGTTTCTCAGGTGTACATGTAAGAACCAAATGTGATTTGATATAGTTGTTCAGAGGAAAAAACTTAGTTTGTGTTTTACTTTCTTTATTAGGTGGCTCTCCAGTTCAAGTCTACCAGGTGATGAAAATGCCTGCAACAATCCCATGGTGCACTGGTGCCAGTCAGTGTGTGGTCCAGTGGGTAACTGTGGTGACAGCCATCAAAAGGATCAGCAGTCATTTAACAGCGTCAAGTGGCTTGAATCCCAGAATGCAGCTCTCGGTGGCTTTATTATCCACACTGGAGAATATGTCAATTGTATACAGATCATAGGAAATCAAGAACAGTTGGACTCTGGTATGTTGATGGACGTTTTTGAACCGCTGTTATGTAGTAGCTAAAACCCAGGTCAGTTGAGGGGATGAGACAGTGGCAGATAGTCTACAGGATATGAAAAAGGAGATAGTGGAGAAAAAGAGGCAGGAGCTGCTGAGAGAGGGGTACAAATCGGGAATAAGGGATACTGAATAAGGGGGAGTTCAGACCCTCCTATACCCTCTACCCACTTGCCTTCCACAGATCAAATGAGTAAAGGAGTGTCTGAGTGGTGATCAGTTACAGCTCAAACTGTGAGTCTTGTCTGACCTGACCTTTAACTTTTGTACATTCTCGGGGAGGGGTTCTAACCAATTTCCTTTTTAACAAAGTTCATTCTCTTAATCTTACTTCACCTTTAACGTTTTTGAAGCTCGTAAATTATGTCTTTCACACACTTGCAAAGAGTTAGAAGTCTCTTACCAGCTCTCGTTCTATTGTTTGACATTGCCTCAACTGTGCTCCACCGAGTTTGTTTGTTTGTTTGTTTGTTTGTATGTTTTTTTTACACCATTTTAATATCCTCCAATCCATCCAACGACAGACTACATGTGGCTGCACAATTTGTCGTTCACTCAGCACCTGCATAGTGTCTAAACCTCGGGCTTTTACTTTCACTGTACAAAAGCATCCTCACCAAATAAAATGATAGTAATTGATTTCCCTTTCCTGTATGGTTCAATTGTGACTCTCGACTTTTCTTTTCACCAAGGAGAGTGTCAAGAAATCGTATCTGAGCCTCATAGCAAAGATGACGTTGGGAAGCGGTATGCATTCACCATTAATTCCCCGGACGAGTACATCACAGCTGTTGACGTCAGAGCTGGTGGATGGATTGACGCTATCAGACTCCATACCAACCAAAAATCCAGTATATGGATGGGGGGAACGGGTGGGGATGAATACCACCTGAAGGCTCCCCCCGGGAGGAATTTTCTGGGCCTTATAGGAACAAGTGGAAAATTTGTTGGATCACTCGGACTCCTCCTCAGCAGGTATTTTCAATATTTTTTTACTTCCATCAGTTAGCACGTCAAACAGTAAACAATACTTTGACTCCGTCTAAGGAGCAAAAAATTTGGGTGATTGTGAAGAAGAGCTCCCCTCCACCGACTGTCGGCCGACTGTCGGTCAACTGTCAGCCGACAATCTACTGACAGGCTACCGACAGCTAAGTTTTGCTTAAATTCCACTGTAAAATAACTTAATAAACATGAAGAGACCATGGATGAAACTTTACAGTTATTGAGCACTAATTTTGCTGTGTTGTTTGTTTCTCACGCCCTTCATGTTGCAAATTTTGGTAATTGTGAAGAACAGCTCCCCTCTACCAACTGTTGGCCGTTTGTCGGCCGACAGTTGGCCGACACAGTAAAATTAGTGCTCAATAACTGATAACTGTAGAGTTTGATCCATGTTCTCGCAAATTAAATTTTTTTACATAGCACAGGATGTAAGTGGTTGCTTTGTTGATGGAGAAATAAAAACGTTTTCACCCATACCACACCTGGCATTGGCAAAGATTCCACAACATAAAGTTTCCTGACCGAGGATTGGACAAAAGAATCTCAAACTCACGTTCTAAAAGGGACAGGAAACCTTTGCACCGATATAGTAAATCACAGATTCAATCCTGTTCAAGCCTGAATTTTCCTTTAGACTTTCTTTGGAACTACTGAGTTGCTAAAATGACTGTGTTATGCGCTCATTAAGAATGGATCCTTGCTGTTCGAGCTTCACTGGAAGCGAGCAGTCAGGTTTGCAGTGTTACCCAAAATTGGGGATTTCTTGCCTTTCGTCCCAAGAAATCAGCGTGTTATTATTTTGCGTTCCCTTTGGGCAGGTTGTGTCAGCTACTGCACCTACATTTCTTCGCCCATTTCCTAAATACAGCTGGACCGTTTGACCTATTTTCTGCTATGTTGGCTAGCTAGTTTCTTGTTGTTAATTTTTTTTTTTTTTGCTTCAGCGTACATTACGATACGTTTGGTACAATAATTTTCCCAGCATAGACAACGTTAGTCCCTGACAGCCTAACAAGTATCTGTTTTTGGTGGCATATTGTTTTTCTAAACTAAATAACTTTAAATTTCTCAGTGATTCAAACGAGGTAACGACCGAAGCAGATGATGAAGATCAACTTGTCGTGCACGCACCTAACGGAATAAGACTCGTTGAACTATGGGACAAGAAACACAGCGAGGTGTACAGACATTGGGAGTTCCTTCAGCCTAACCCACCAAACAGGTTTACCCTGTCCAAAACAGAGGTCAAGGACAAAGCTTCAACTTTGTTAGTTGAGGATGACAAAGGAAACATTTTTCGCTCATCGTTTGTGTATGATTACGGTGATATTATTTGATAGGCGGCGTTTCTCTTAGGAAAATACACATAGGAAATTGTAAATATATCGCGTTCAAACTTTCCTTGTGAATATTGTCCTTATATTAGCGGATTTCTGCTGATATAATGTTTATCAACAAATCTTTTCAATTCCAGACAACTCTCAGTCTTTGAACAAAGAAACCTTTGTCCATCAAGTAGTGGTTCATTAAAAACAGTAACTGAAATCCTCTTGTTAGTGAGGAAGAGGGAGAACAGGTCCTTCTCCTGTCGCCCATTGCCTTTTCGCCCTCTGCCTAACACCTGTCAAAGGGGCAATGTCATATACATCTACCTTTTCCTTTTTCTTACCATAAATTCGCTCAGTTTATATCTAAGCACCATGTTAATGCATGAATTGCTTCTAGACCATCAAAGGGCGATATCAAGTGAGTTATCAGAGGAAGAACGAGTTGGAATCTCTTTCCCTCCTGGTCACCCGCAGCCCAACAAACTCAATAATAGACAAACGAGAGGGTTAGTTTCTAAAGAAACTGTGGTGGTCCGTCGGTGGGGACGTGAAACACAAAATTTTGGATTAAGAGCTAACGCTCGAAACGTCAGCTTTCAATCTCTTTACGGTGGCCAATTTACCTTATCAACTCAGTTGATAAATCCAAAATTTTTTGAAACTCACTAATAGGTTCTGTGCAATAAAATATCAAATTTTTTTACCAGAATTGGCCATTATTTAAGGCTTTGTTTCTGCAAATGTGTTTTCTGGCTATGAGGTGTGCACATTTGAAAAGAGTCAGAAACACAAGAAATTAAAAAAAAGGAAGTTTCGTTAGCGTCAGTAGCACCAGCAGAATTGTGTTCAGTAATAAGAATAAGCTCTTTGAGCGTTTTCAAGTAAAACAGTATTTGGCTAACAACCCAAAACCCAAATATCACTCCGTTAGTTCTTTCAACTGGATTTTGGTTCGACGATGATCGCTCAAACAGATTTATGGCGAGCAAATGTCTTGGCGCGCGTTCGAACAAATTGTCTTCATTCTCGATTAATCTAATGTACTTGTGTTAAGTTTAAACAAAGTTTTAGCCTTTTTGATGTGTTTTCAGTTCTTCAAATTGAGTTTTCTTTCGAAAGCGATCGGTCAAACAGTTTTTGGCGCGCAAATGTTTTGGTGGACGATCAGGGAAGTTAATTATGAGTTGCTTGACTCGTGTTTAATCTCATTCAGTTCGTTAGTTCTTTTTTTATAAACTTAAATCAACGTCCTTACCAATTGGGTTACAACTTTTACTATTTCGCCTTTTATCACTCTATCAGCTCTTTAATCAACGTCGCTCTGAGAAGTCAAGGTCTCTCAAGGTCACTATGAGTTGCTCACTCTAATGGACGAGGTCAAGTTGTGCTTACGAGAAGATATATGTGTTTTTGAAGTGTTGCTCGCTTCGTCTTGGGAATCTCCAGTTCCGTTGTTATCGCTTCAGCTCGTGTCCGCTTCAGTTTGGTAATGAAGAGAAGAATCAGATTAACCGAGAATTAACACAAGGAAATAAAACAAACATGAGAACGGTGAATCACTGTGAAAGAAAAGAACTTGCCTCGAATTGGATGATCTGGATGATCTCAGATCAACCCAACGCTGAAACCCAAACGGTATCTCCTCATCGAGAACTTGAACCAGTTCAATAATATTCTGCCATGCTTGTACTGATGTACAGGCGTCCAAAGCAGCTTGAAATCAGCGACATGGGAAGTAAAATCCATTTTAACGGTAATCAACGTTTCGAATAAAACTAGCGAAACTGACAAAGTTTTCTAATCACGAGCAGTCTCCAGTGATGCAAGTGATGACGATTAAAAAACAAAAAAAAAACAAAATGCGGGTTTGCGTTCTATTCAGAATTAACAAACTGGTGAATGTCCTGAATCGACATTGGTTGAGCGCGACAAACCTGGGCTGTGACAAAATAGCTTTTTACAAAATTAGAAGAACTTTACCTGTTATCCTATAAAATCAACATTAACTGAATCTCTGTTGGTAAATTTTCTGCACAGAGGAGAATCTTCCGGGGACGGGTTTCTGGGTTTTTTACAACGCATGCCTGTCCCTTAGCCCGCATGGCTTGTGCACGAGTTAGGGCCTGTCAACTGACAGTAGAGTGGATCTGGGAATGAAACTGGACTCGGATTGTGGAGATAAGAAACTCTGAACAAACAAACAAATTCGAATAAAAACATGGAGGGAGGTCTCATTTCTCAATCTCACTCTTCCACGTGGATTCTGGAACTTTAATAGGTAAAGTGCTAGCAAGAAAGAAATTACAGGGGGAATTCTGATCATTTGCAATTTATCTTCTCTTCAGTTTATGACAGTTTTTAAGAATAACCTCCTCGACATTTCCACCAATCCAAAAATGCTTCCATGGGGTCGTAGTTCGACGGTATAGATTTTTTTAGGAGTGCTTGAGAAAAACGGGGATTTGTGAGAAGTATTTAAGTAAGAAATGGTGAAGTTTTTTAAAAATACTTCATTAAAATGAAAAATGAAGTTTGAAAATTACAATTTGAAGGCTACAATTCATTAATACATTGACAGCAAAAGAGTCCACTATCACCCGAAGTGCTCTGCTTACTAGTCCCACCAGTACACACCGGGTGTGTAAAAAAATGTTATGCCTCTTTTATCTTTGAAATGAAGATGTAACCATCGCAGTTGTAATTGCAATAAAGCAGTTGCGAATTAAGCCCGAAAAAATATTTTCGGGGCTTCAACCGTATTCAAATCCGTGGGCTCTGCGTTAATTCGCGCTGTAATGTTCTACCAACTGAGCTATGAAGACTCATACATTGGCAGCAGGCCAATTTGTTGGATTCATCTTAACCCGTGAAAGGAATGAAAAATGGAATGAAATGATGTGAACTGCGGAAACACAACTGCGAGGTCACATCTTCATTTCCTTTTTGTTTCCGCAGTTCACATCATTTCATTCTACCTTTTATCTTTCTTATCTTTTTCTTGACTCGCATCTTGCTTCATAAAAATTCAGCCAGAAGTGCCACATCATGTTTAGCGAGTTCTTTTGTAAACTTACCCAACAAGGTACGCAGACATTTTTGGTCCGTGCCTAAAAATAGAAACACCTTAGGCCACTGGCTTTCAACTCTTAGTTTACTGAACTGTTATCTCAGTTTTCTGGTACATCACCATACATTTGCGCAAGAAGGATTGCAAGGAAAGGCGCAGTCAATGTGTTGATGCTGGTTTGTCCGATCAAACATCCAATTCCCCACAGCCTCAGCCACGCTAAACCCATTCACAAAGATTCCAGTCCATGTATCATCGTACAAACTTTGTGAATGTTCTAAACATGAGCTCACAAAAAGTCCTGAACCTGGCGACTGCATGACTGGACGTAGGGCATAAAGGCTAACGTTCCTATATTGTATTATTGCAGCCATTTCATCGCGGGTGCATTCGGGCGGCCTGCAATAAATGCCGTGAATGTGTTTGTAGTTCCAGCTCCGTTCAGGGCTCGGTTTAACAGGAGCGCTCGCATCTTTCGTTGATCTCCGAAACAGACTTCGTTTCATGGTGAAATTGTCGCTGTATTCCGGAACCTGACAGTTGATTCCACGAATGTGTATAAGCTGCCACTCATCATAAGCCGACTGCAGTACGAAGAGGGGCGTGCTGACAAACCTGAAGGCGTGCTGGGGAAAGAGACATTTCCAGCGAAGAGAGGGACGGAATCCTCTAGCGCAGTCTTCATCCACTCCTCCCACGGAATTATGTACGTCAAACATCCTCTTAAAATGCCTGTTTATAATGTTATCTCCACTTACAGCAGGAACATCTACGAAGTAGCCTGAGTCGACTAATGCACGAACGTTTATCGATTTGGGAATTCTGCTTCGGATAAAGTCGGCGTTCATAGCTACTCCTAAACTCCCAGCAGACGTTCCGCTGAGGAGAAGACGATTTGCCTTTCGAAATTCACTCTGCAGTAACTGGTCTATAATGACTTCGAGGATTTTTCTTCCTCGCATGTAGATGTATTGTCCTTTGACATTGACAGGATCAGATCTGTAACCAGTGAACGAAGCGCCGTCGCAGTAACATAAGAGGACCAAATTCCAATCGTAGAAATCTGGATTCACTTTGTCATTTTCCGAAAGAATGCCTTGTAAAGTTGGAGGGTGAGGTGGGAAAAAATTACTAGATCCTAATCTCGTCTTGCTCCTTTGAAGGCATGACTCCTCATCAAAACACCAAGCACCTCCGAAGAAATGGATAATCCAGTTATCACTCCCCCTGCCATGTCCCGGTCTGAAGTAATATCCCGGGGGGGAACCGTCCAAGCACACCGCGCCTTGTTTCACAGCGAAGGGCAACATCACTAACTCCACATTTTTGGCGTACGATCGTCGCTCCGACAGTTGCTTACTGTTTTGAGTTGCGTCGGAATTCGGGATGTAAATGTTGACAAACGCGGTGTTTCGTAACAAAAATGAAATAACAACAACTGTGATTAGGCAACTAAGACTGCTTGAGATCAACACCGTCTTGAAATGTCCTTGACTTCTCTGTTGTTTTAGCTCGTAGTTGTCCGACATGGCCGGCGATCAAAATATGCGAAGACGTTTTCCAATTGTTATTTATCTCCCGTTGTTTTAATGTCTGGCGATTTGAAATATTTTCGGACGGGTAGCTCAAGACAAAACAATGTGTCCTTTTTGGCCTCTCCTAAACGTAACCGACGTTTCTCTATACCATTTGGAAGTTTACTTACAAACGTTCCTACGCTTTCTTCAAACCTTTAAATAATCCTTGCGTGTTTAACATTACAGGCAAAACTCCATTTCCTTGTGCGTTGAAAAGTCGCTCAAGAAACAATTGAAACAGGTGGAGCGGGTACCGTCACAGTTCAGGACACCTTCAGGGTCTTACTGCGGTATATCATGCATGTTCGATTTTAATGAGCTCCTTTCTTGGCTGAGTTTAACTGATCTGTTTACCACTAACAGTTGTTTGATTCAAAACAGCAAAAAACCCAAACTATTGAACTAACAAACAGCAGCATTAGATAGTACTAATGAAAGGCTTAAACTTGAATTGTCATCTTCCACAGACTGTGTAGCTCACAGAATTGGAATCCGTCAGATAAACGTGAAAGGTTAAAAGCAGAAAAAGACTCCAAATTTTGTTGGTATTTCCAAAACATTTACGTCATGTTAATAAAAAAATTTCGTACTTATTATTTTTTTGGCCATTTTTTTCATAACTGGGTTAGTGAAATTTGAGGGTAATTCTGAAAAACAAGGTTGTTCGAAGTTTATTGAAGGAAATTATCACGACGACCTAACTTCGCAATGAACTGACACGATATTTGCCGACACTTCATTTTCGCCTTTTATGAATATTAAGCTGAAAATAAAAAAATAACATTAAGGATTGAGTAAGCGACCAAGTAGTTAAATTTTGCTTAAAATGCTTTATGGGCTCCCGACAGAAAAGTACACCCAGTGTCAACTTTGATAATTGCTTAAGATCCCCAGTTTCGACTACAAAAAAAATTCCCGATCACAGAGCCTCGATGGAGCTTCGGAGATAAAATGGCATGGCTGCCCCAGAGTGGAATTCATCATGAAACTGTTACCAAACCCCAGCCCACTGGCCGGGAGGAAATTTCCAAGGCAATAGGGTCAGGCCTCGAAATTAAATTTTTTCCCAGGAGGTCCAAAATTTTAAGAGCAAATTTGATCTAACAAGGAGCAGAAAATGTATTTACGAAAATGGGCGAAAAGTTTAAGGAGCAAATTTGCTCCTAAGTTATTTTTTTAGGAACAAATGTCCTCGAACTGGTCGCAAATGTGCATAAATTTCGAGCCCTGAATAGGGTCCTTAGAAACGCTTTGACAAAAGAATGACGTTTTTTCATAGCAGTAAACTGCCTTGCCTTCACTCTTTATTCAATAATCCAAGAAAATCCCAATATAGAGCGGTTAAGAAATCGTCTAAGTATTTTACACGCGTCCTTTCCAGGTCAGAAATTCCGTTATTTTACCTTCATAAGTCAACGAATTTTATAAGCTCTTATATGCTACATTATACTAAAAACACGCCCCGACTAAATTGAAGGAAAAAAGGATAATGAGAAATGAAACGGATTTGTAGTGATGGCTGACAAAATATACACAATTAAACCTGGCGGATAAACAAAAGGCCTCCTTCATATTCAACGTATCTTGTTCTACTACCACTCAAAAATCGCCAGCCAATCAGATTCGTTGAAACCGGCCGTATTCTCTCCAATAACAACCAGGGCATTAATCCTTTTTATGTCCATCAAAAAGAGGCGATTATTTGAGGAAAGCGTTTATTCGGGGTAAAGTTATCGGCTTTTAAGAGGGAAATATTTTGGAAAGTTACCTCAGTGTGGGGAGGGGACAATTAATCCACGAAATACTGTTTTCTGAGAAAACTACTATAGCGTGTCTGACAACTCTTGCGGAAGAAATATTTACAATTCGCACCTTGTGCTTAATATTTGAAGTTTCTTTCTTTTTACAGAGCATTTTCGCCTTCAGAAGTCCTTCTTTGAGAAATCATAGCATTCATTCATTACACTTCTCAACCGAAGCAATCTTCGGCTGAGAAGTTTGTTTCACGCCTGTTAAAGCATTCTCTACGAAGCAAAGTACACTATACGTTGTGCCTCTCCCCACTGTATAGACAATTAATGCAAAAGTGTGAACGCCGCCTTATCTAACTACTGTGAACAGTTCTCTTCACCCTAGACAGACCGAAACTCATTAGAAAGCTGACAAACAATCACACGATTTTCTTTCTCCTTGGTGGAGCCGAAGTCTGGGTGCTGCTTGTCCGAGATTCCGAAGAAGCATCTTGCTGCAGTCGCGGTCGTCCTCTATTTGAACGAACCACTTCCGAAGTCATTGTCGGAGGATTTCGACGAGGGTTAGAAGAGGCCGAATGAGTAGGGGAGCCACTAGAATGGATGACACCTTGAAGTGTATCCGAACGTTTAGTTCTGCTACTTCGAGGGGCAGTGGATCGCGCCGCTGACGGCGTATCTGAATTTCCGACACCTTGAGGTGGATCCGGAAGTTTAGTTCTGCTACTTCGCGAGGCAGTGGATCGCGCCGCTGACGGCAGTTTCCTCAACTGGGTGTCTACCTTGGGAATTTGCATGGCCATTTTGGTATCTAAGTCTCCCTTACTTCGTTCAGTGGTAGCCTCGGTCACACTTGACTGCTGGGGTCTCTGAAAGACAACAATTAAAAACAAATGAAATTAGTGACCTACAATGAGCCTAACCCCTTAAACACTGGCATCATTATACAAATTCTACTTACTGGTCTCCATACATTTCATTGAGTACTTATTGTGAGAACTTGTTAAGACATCAAGACAATTCATCTTTGGTGATCACTTCCTTAATTCTCAAGACCCGTATTGATATGATGAGGAGAAATTTGATGCTGATCACTATTTAACAATTAGATTATGAGTTCGAGATTTCTATCGCGTGATAGTTGATGAGGCCGAAGGCCGAATCAACTATCACGCATAGAAATCGAGAGCGAAGCGAATAATCTAATTGTTTCAGTATATATTTACTAGACGTTCAAAACTTAATAGCAGACACTACATGTTTTTATTGAAAAATCATATAAATAGGTCACACCGCACGCGGAAAACACTCTACTCACTATCTACAACAGAATAGATAGTGAGTAGCGTAGCCAATCAGAGAACAGCATTAGTGATAGAACGCTAGTAGATTTATACTAATGGGAGTTAAAGGGTTAACTGAATAGCGTTGTTACAAGGGACAGTAAATTTTGCAACCTGCAACGCCACGCTACCGAGCACGCTATGAGCCGAGTTGCAACATAAACGTTACACGATGCAGACTATATTGCAATGGTGTGAAAATTAGGAGGCAAGTCTACTTTTCCGGCAACTTGCAACGTAGTTTTTCTCGCAAAGCAAAATGTCGCTGAAAATTGTAGGAAAGGAAGACTAGTCTGTTTTGCAACGCTGCGAGATAAGCTGTAACATATGTCTACTGCAACTTGTTTCACATTGCCCGCGTCACCGACAAGTTGCGACTTCCAAGACCGCCCCTCCCCCCTCCCCGCGTACTCAGTACACACTGCATTTATCAGTAATATCGAAAGCGCCTGGTGTACTAAAGGCCGGTTTATGATGCAATTTTTGTCGCACTCTCCAATGCAACTTTTGTCGCAAGTGTAAACTGGCGGAGATTTCATTGCGATTCTCTCCAATTCGGGTGCGATGTTTGCTACAGTTGCCCCCAAAATCGCCAACAAGTTGCATCTAGTTTCGAAGGACTCTACCACGTGGTCATGGCGGCGGTCACAAGTCTCTTGAGCTCGGAGTCTTTGTGCGTTCTTCTCTTAATCTCTCTGAGTTTGGCGCGTTTTCCTAATTCTGAACTAACGTTTAACAGGAAAGTGTTCCAACACGACTTGCTGTTTGTCTCAAAGACAACTTCGCGCCCTGAAATCCAGGGTTTTATGACGCCGACGATCAACTCTTTCGCCAAGCGTTCTGAGGACAACCGCGTTGTTTGTGTGCTTAGTCTACATCTGCTTCAGAAGTCTACCTTAGCTCTATTCCTTATCAGTCTGGCTTTTGACGTCGCCACAAATCCTGGTCCAACAATGAACAACCCTGGCGATGTACCAAATTTCCCTTGCTCTTGTGGTTTGAAAATCGCTCATCTAAACCTACGAAGCATACTTGGTAAGATGGATGACCTGAAGCTTCTTCTAACAGACAAACCTTTTGACATTTTCACGATTTCTGAAACTTGCCTACACGCGACATGTTCGAAATCTCTCCTATATCGCTTCATGTTCGAAATCTCTGCTATATCGCGCCGAGAAATCGCCCAGAAATCACCGCTAGTTTACACTTGCGATTTTCATCGCGAGCTCGAGCGCGACAAACATTTGCAAGTGTAAACGCCAGACTCCGCCATGTAGTATTGAAACTGAATTCAGCAGGTCGCGAGTATCTAACAACTAAGCTTCGAGGAAGCTATTGGCCACCTGTGTCATTAGTCCATTTTCTTCATAAGTGCCCAAAAGCGGTAAGGGGATGGGTTTACATCTACTGTAAGAAGAAATTAGTTTTTGTTCACACCCCACTTACAATGCGACTGCTGCTGTCTCTAGCCCTTGGCGCATTAACAAGTTTAAACAGCTCAGCCGCTGGTTTACTTCTGGCTCCAGCGGTCAGCTTTTTTCGACTTATTCCCTCCTCCATTGGTTTGGCCGCTGGGGCCTTGTAACCAGTGCCACTCAGTCCAGTCTTCAACTCTGATTGCCTCTTAGCAGGTGGATTAATCGACCGGTTTTTAACACGTGGTATATCCTTGCTGGGTTGCCTGTCAGCAAAGTCATTATTTCTCAACACTGTCTGTCCGCGCAAGGAACGGTCATCAGTTGTCTGTCTCTCTGCTCTTTGCAGCTCATTGTTCATCGCAGCACGCTCTCCTCCTTCAATTCCATGTTTGTATTCCTCAGGTTTGCGACCAACATCCCTGGGTGTGAAGTCTAAATCTGGGCTGGAATCGTCCAGTTCACTGGGGATAAAATTTTCGATTGACTTCTGAATTTTCTTTGATTCATACACTGGTCTGCTGGGGCGACTTTGTGACCCATTCCTAACTGCTGGCCGAGCATTGTTCAGAGGTGAGACTGGTGCAGAGCCACTTTGGAGGATTGGAGGTGGAAGACTTGGCGGGCATGCATCACACACCGCCTAAACAAGAAAACAAACCTTAAAATGGAACCTAGAATAAATTACTTTCAAACATGTAGGCTACAGTCAACCCCCTCTTAAACCAAAAACGCTCAGAATCAGATCCCAGGGGGGAGGGGGTACCTTCCCATAAAAGCTTTATACTGTGAGGGTCATTCCAAAGGATACTGCATATGAGCCATTTTGGTCAGAAGACGGGTATAGAAAAAGGGTAGAGATTATTTCCATTTTATCTTCAACAGGGGTATGGGGTTGAGGGGGGGATGGGATTTTAAAGGTCAGATCTGGGCATAGAAGCTGGGTAGGGACAATTTTGTCTCAAAACGAGTAAGGGTTAAAGACGTGGACCACATACACCCCTTTCCTTCTCTCTGGGATCAGATCACTAAAGGAACCAAGAGTAGCCAAAGTATATCTACATAGACTTGCTTAAGGACGTTCGCGCTCATTGTTTGTGCGCATCCTTACTGCGCACGTAATTCACGTCGCCATGTCATGCTAAATCATGCATCGAGCGCGCGCGCTGAGTAAGAAATATAGACAGATACAGTGGTGGTGGGTATTTTTGTATCTATCAAACGTGCTTAACTCTCTTAAATGCACGGTGACCCCATTCTTTTTTCGATAGATCGCATCCTTTACTGGTTCTCGGCATTTTGTCCAAAACCAAAAAAATTCTGAACGTGAGAAGTTTTAATTTTATTGCTATTTGTACTCAAATACGATTGAATTTTTCTACGAATGCAGGTACATGTGACTTTCAATTATCCTTTGGTGAGGCTAATTTTACCCGAAGAAACGATATTACAAGTAAAAATGTATTAAATAGGCCTATTTGCGATGCAATAAATAAATAAGCATTGTCTAGAGTCCTCCACGTAACTTATTTTAATCCTTGTAGCAAGAAAGCCGATTTCGCCTTCCATACCAAAACA
>Ga0126336_10000227_pt1 | contig 19299 bp, 9 predicted proteins | sample SidCmetagenome_FD_92530 | JGI IMG/M metagenome (GOLD analysis project Ga0126336, IMG submission 92530) | Coral microbial communities from El Islote,Puerto Morelos, Mexico - Siderastrea C C metagenome | ecosystem: Host-associated > Invertebrates > Cnidaria > Coral | place: El Islote,Puerto... | reverse complement strand
AGTAATATTTAAATTGGCAGAACAGGTTTTTAGACAAAACAATAGAACCACAAAAAATACCGTGTCTTTAAATAACACGCGAACTCTGCAGGGGGCTCTCTGGTTTGAAGAAGACCTTCTACACGATAAACGATAGACTTTCTCAAAAGTCCTTCGCTTCCCATTTCCGGTTCAGGTGGCCAATTCATGGTAAACGACGACTGAGCCGAGCTGAGTAAACGCGATCATTGGACCAAAAAAATATTCCTGTGTGGTGAAAGGTGAGTAATTTTGCTCTATCGATCCATGGAAAATGTCCTCCAGTCGACTGGCCATGTGAATTTTTCCCATAAAATAGACAAAGTGATCTTTAGCAGGAACTTTTTTAATCTGACCGCAAATCATGGAATCATTCTCAGTCCGGAGACGGTCAAACTCAGCGAGGCCGTAGGCGTAAAAATAGCGGACTTGGAGAAGGTTGTCGCTTTCTTTCCATAGTGTCAAATACACAATCGTTTGCTAAAGTATGGAGTTAGCCTCTGGACGCACCGATTTAACATCATTAAAATAGTCAAATTCAACTTTGCTGTGCGATGTTGAACGAAGTGGCCAAGCGAATTCAACATCACTTAAAATCATCACAAATTTTGATAGAGCAATGTTCTCGTTGAAGTTTTTGTTTACAGGATAATATAGTGATTTCTCGGTTTTTTTAATGGAATGCACTGGTGAAAATAACATTTTACTTTCACCATCGTTAAATGTTCGCTGCTATTTCATAGAAACCCCTGTAGAACTAGCAAATATTCTTTTGCTATTTTAACCCATTTATTCGGCATTATTTCCCTTCCATCCCTCACAGTGAAAGGCATATATTTGGAAGATTCGCCAACAAACTTGATGTGTTCAGCGCCAGATGTTTTGATAAAATTTCCATATCTCAATGTTGCTAGTTCGTGAAGAAACCTTTTTCTTTTCATGAAAATGTGCAATTTTTTTGGCACTGTTTGTCCTCCTTTCCACAAACGCTTATCCATTTGGCGTTCTTTACAGGCTCTGGATGAAGTCGCTTGGTTTCTGGATCAAAGGCAAATTTCATGGGCAGATATTTAGCACCTAAAACACCATTTCTGAAAAAAATAATTGATTCAAAATATTAAAGGAAAATAATGTGAAGGTAAGTCGCAGAACGCAGTATGCCGAACGAAGTTTCCACATAAAATCAATTGAAAGTTTACCGTCTGTAGAATCAGTGCTAACCCATTATTGTTTATTGAACTGCTTAAGCCCAAACACTTTAGATGGGTGTTTAACCCTAAATGCTATTAACCCAGCGTTAGGCATTCGGCAAATATCCTGCTCCTATTATAATGACGGCCAATCAATTTTCCTCAATTCTCGGCAATTGTCCTAGCGTTTAATTCTGTCAAGTCGTCGGTCAACTCTCAGAAACTCTATGTGACTCTAGTCAGCTCTCGTTAACACGCATAACACTGGTCAGCACTCTCCAATTCAATCTCGCCAAAACTCTTGTCATCTATCTTAAATCTCGTCAATTTTCGCCAGCTTCCTTTAACTTTCCCCGGCTCTTTTGAACTCTCCCCCCAACTCTCGTTACCTCTCGACAACTTTCGTTAGCTCTCGACAACTCCCGTTAGCTCTCGACAACTCCGGCTAGCTCTCGACAGCTGCCCGGTTAGCTCTCGACAACTCTCGTTGGCTCTCGACAACTCTTGTCAACTCTCTCAACCATCATCATCGTCTTTTGCTGACTCTTGTCAACTGTAGGCAAAGCTCCTCAACTTTCAATATCTTAATAAAGATCCTGAACAGACTGAGCAAAACTCGGGATTCTGATTTTGTTCATTTGTCTGTTTCGTCTGTTCTGGTTGGGGAGGATGATATTTCTTAGACGGTTCTCAGTTTAAAACTTCTCCTTTTATTGGATTTTTGGTTTTCATTCTTCAGTATTCCCCTCTTCAGAAGCTATTAAAAATCTGGACACGAGATGCGTCGGGTGCCTTTTTTTAATAAATATTCTGCAAATCATTTAGGTGGAAAAAACGTCTGCAAAATCCAAAAGCATTCTGGTAGCGCGGTGTTTCCAATTTTTCCTCAACATGCAGGAAAAGTGCTGCTATCACATGACATGGTAATTACGTCATGCATGCCTTCGAGACACTGTCACCTTGCATCCTTGATTTCTCAATTGCAAAGACATTAGAAAGTGTCAAAATTTCGTGGAATTAATATTAGTGTGAAAGTTACGACCGGAATAACTTATTAGGAAACCAAAAAATCAAATTTTGGGAAACTATCCTAAATAATATACTTGCAATGGAAACCAATCAAATACCTGCCAGAAAAAGTTTGGCGGCCTTCGCTTTGATTGCAAAAAGCTAGGAATACTTGAGGTCTGCTCAGTTCGCAAAAACACGTGAATCATACCGTCGAAACCTTTTGACGAGATCCGTTTTCCTTCCGTTATTTCCTGCTCCCTAGCACTGCAGCCATGTACTTAATAAAGGAACGGTGCGTTTCTGGTACAGCTGACTTTAATTGTGTATAGCTAAATTGCTCAGCCTCTGTTTTCAAAGCTCCCTGTGTCTACAAAAAAAACCAATCCCCTGTGTTTCAGGATCACCCCACGGAGCCGACTTCTTGATGGGAATCTTCATAGTCTGTGGATTGGGAAATGGCAGAGGCAGTCTAAAGTTTTATTCAATTTTGCAATGCAATAATTGCTACAAATGGTGGGACCCAGATTTTTAATGTCAATGATAGAGGTAACATTTCTTTGCAAGATGGACCCGAACAAAAGCTTCCCACTTATCGATATGTACCTTGATACAGATACGTTCAGCATCTGGGTCGTTTTAAAACTCCCAAACGCAAACTGAAAAAAAAAAGAAATAAAAAATGTTATAAGGTTTTGATAGTTCAACGCTGCCCAGAGATTGAAAAAAGGTCGTGTTATTCCTATTTTAGTTTTGCGCAAAGCACAATGTCCGACTGCTGAGTCGGGAGATAAGCAGTTTGTTGCATGCAAAGACGTCATTCACTTCTGAAAGCTGTGGAGGACCAATGCGATTTAGCTATTTGGAAAATTATCTTCAGTCACAGCTGCCCCATTCTCACCAACCTTCACCACAACTCCCACAACTGCCCCATTCTCACTAGCCTTCACCACAACTCTCCCCCCCCCCTCCCGCCCCCCTTCCTAGCTCCTGGCTTACCCCTCTATCGGGATGCTGAAACGTGCTTAAGGTGGTCATAGATTCATTCTTGGCTATATCACATTGTACATTACCTCTGTACTCAGAGGTCGCTAAAAGTAGAACGAAAACTTCCCCAATTGCTGGTCCTGCATAGTGCTAGGATCAGCAAATTATGTCGAAGTGCCGCACAGGTGATGAATAAAGAAAGAAAGATGGCTACAATCAAAAGGCTTAGCCGTTTAAGCCTCTGTACATTTCGTTTTGTACAAATCGAGGGAATTTAATTACATATCACAAATTGGTCACGACTGCCCCATTCTCACTCCCCCCCCCCCCTTCCTAGCACCTGGCTTGCCCCTCTATCGGGATGTCGAAACATGCCTAAGGTGGTCATAGATTCATTCTTGGTTATATCACATTGTACATTACCGCTGTACTCAGAGGTCGTTGAGGGTAAAACAAAAAATTCCCCAAACTGTACGCTACAAGCTTGTTGTCATGGAAACAATGTGGCTGCAGCACATGTGAATGAGCGCCAATGATCATTTGTACACCGAGAGACATCAGATGTTTGCTAATATGAAGCTGGTAGGGGAGTGGTTGCCTGCGAAGTTCGTCCGAAGTGCATGAGGACAACAATGATGTCAACTTTGGCCTTTGGAAAGTAGTAAAAATCCCGACGTTATACTGTCAGTTGTCAATTCTTGCTCTTGACAAAATGCAAATCAACGGTTTCAAATTTGGCACACCCAATATCGGTCTTAGCAAATAATCTTCCGATCACCTCCCCCAGGCGATCGATAATGATAGTTCCCCTAGATTGATAACAATATGCAAAACATTGCAGTAAAACAAATCTCTAAATTCAATTTTCTAGGAAAGCAATCTTGACTTTGAAAACTACAAAAAAAATGAAGGTCAAGAAAGGACGGAATATTCAACATGGAGTGAGCGTGGCATAAAGTGAAAAAATCTGAGTGCCCGACGGGAATCGAACCCATGACCTTCCGTGCACCGGTCGAACGCTCTAACCACTGAGCTACTGGGAGACCAGTGGCGAGCAGAGGTCATACTTCAGCTAGGTGGCGACACGCATCCTGTATACTACTAGGATCAGCGATGTCGAAGTACCCCACAGGTGATAAATAAAGAAAGGTAAAGAAAGAAAGAAAGAAAGAAAGAAAGAAAGAAAGAAAGAAAGAAAGAAAGAAAGAAAGAAAGAAAGAAAGAAAAAACAAAAGGTGGTTACAATCAAAAGGCTTGACTGTTTAAGCCTCCGCATATTTCGTTTTGAACAATTAGAGGGAATTTAATTAAACATCACAAATTGATCTCAAGTGATTATCAAGTGGTCATTCATTCTGGTGACCTGTATGATTTATCACACTAGTGACTTAAATTGTATGTGGATGCCAACTAGCTCGATTTTACCAAATGAGGAGTTTGTCTAACGTAATAGTCGAGGCTCATACAAAACTTAGTGTACCCTCTCAATGTTACTCGCAGTGTAATTGTGTCTAAACTTAAGCATACTTTCTTTAGAAGTAAACCTTATTTAAGTTTTTAACGTCTGTAGTGGCAATGTCATCCGTATAAATGGCAGGACCGGCGTTGTACAGCATCCTCATTTCGGTGCAGTTTTTACTCGCAGATGGGATGTCACAATAACCGAGAAATCCGATTTTTATTCCTTTTGCTTCCAGGATTAGAGGTTTCTATATAAGGAATAAAAGGAGAGAATAATTATAAACTATTTACTACAATAATTATAAATTATTTATTAAATCAACAGATTCCAAGCTGCTAACTGTTCACGTCAACAAGACTGATGATGTGAACAGAAATGTTCCGTGTAAACAGGTAAAATAGCATCTGCCTTACCACGCATAATAGACTCAAACCTCATGCCAAACATTCCAGGCATACTTGGCATACCACAGTTACCTTAGATTTTCGTGGCTTTGCTAGAGTTTTCATAGATATGTTGAGCTAGGCAAAAAAAACTTACCCGGGAAGAGGCTTTCCTTAACTAGCACCGAAGTATTTCATTCCTATCTTTTTAAGAACTTCCACAGTAAATTGGACACCATTAGAGCCAAAATCGTTCATATGATTGTTGGCAAGTGTGACCGCATCAAATCCTGCAAAACTGAGAAGGCAAAATAGTCAGACTTACCACCCTCATAGACATACACACAGTGGTATAACCGACAGCCTGACAAACCAGGAGATGAGGGTAACTTCAGTGATTGTTTTACTTAAAGGTCGATTACCTGAGTGGGGCTGGCCGAGATGACTGTTCAGCTCAGTATTAATGCATAAATCGACCCAGCCAGACCGCGGCTAAATATAGAAGCTGTCGTGTGAAAAGATGGCTACATCAAAGAGAACAAATCGAGTGATTCTACTTTCAGTAATCCATTATTTCAGTCTATTATTATTAGTTTTATGTAGTTTTATGGTCTGGTAAGCCCTTATGTGTTATGCAAAAATGGAAATTTTGACCTTCTGATGAGCCAGTTTGCTCAGAAGCGAAATTAAGAAACGAGGAGGTGTTGAACCCACTTTTGGTTTGTTTAACAGATGGGCCAAGCTCCCCGATCCAAACAGGACTAGCCCGCCTCATGTAATGGGTGATGCCGGGATCCCGGCTAGTCGGGCTGAAAAATTTCCATGTAATCGCGGTAGCCGGGCCAACCTTAGTGCTGGGGCAGCGTTTGGACTTGCATCCAGTATGACTTTCTTTCGTCCTTTGCATTTGTAGCGATAGACATCTTTGCTTACAAAGGGAGATTCCAAATTCGCCACCGAGATGTCAGCTTCTCTAATATATGGTGCCACGTCGTTAAAAGAGTCGTTGTATATATGATAACCATGTTCCACGTAATGTTTTACCGGACCAGAAAATGCAACTTCTCCAACAAACAGAAAAGTCACTTGTCCTACAGAGCAAAAAAAGAGGTAGTTGACCGTAAATCCAAAGAACGGGGGACGGGGGAATATGGAACGCCTATGTGTTAAATTAACCTTTCAGTACAGTCATGCAGATAAGTTTTGTCTTCCTTGCTCTGTGGCGGTTACTTGGTTTTTACTTAGATGTTAACATATGGGGTCTAGTTATTGATTGTTCCGCCTCGAACGATGAAAATCAGATAAACTAAATTGGTTTTTTTTTATTCAAAAGCGATTAGTAAGAGTAAATATGTCTCACCTAATACACCAATTTTAAAAATAAAACAAAATGAACATCACAAACGCAATTTCGGACATCGTTTTACTTTCTACCCGAAATCACCTACATGCGATTTCATTTAAACAGAATAAGAAAAGTTATCTCAGGCTCAAACGAACATTAATTTACTTTTCTCAGTTACTGAGGCCGCCTGCAAAAAGTCCAGGGAAAAAACTGAAAATACGGATCATGTAATATGTAGAAATCTTAATCGGATAATCAGACGAGAGGATCTTAGCATTATTTACAGTAATGGCCCTAACAGTCATGAATGAACATCCTTTTAACCTCAAACCAATTGCTGTTGAGGTCTTTTAAGAAACTTCTTCGATATGCTTAAGCCAGGTCAGCCCATTAAGACGAAAGTGACAGACAACAGAACGGCAGTGAAAACATACGTGAAACGCACGATTAAACTCCCAATTTCTTTACTGCTAACCTGACCGGAATAAGACTTGAATGTTGAAAAGATGGAAGAAGTATAATAAAAAGTAATAAGAAGTAAAATATTGCATAAACTGAAACATTTTATATGGAAATGAATATAAACTGTTTGCTAAATTGAAAGTTGAATCATATATCGTAGTTCACAGTGATGATCATGGGTCAATAATCCTTCATCAGTGTGATCCACTTGCTCTTTGGACACATCTTCGGAAACAAGTCCTTTGGGGTTGTTTTGGTCATTTTATTGCTAGCCTGATGAGAATCCTGAAGGCCCCCATCTTCATACCACTCTTCCACTTTGCTTGCTTGGAAATTAGAATGCTTTTGAATTGCCTAAATTTATCTTCAGCTTTATTGTATAGGTATCCAGTATCTAGAAGATATTGCATCCTTCCTAAGTGTAGTTTTAGTCTCACCTAGCAGTGTGGCACAAGTGGAAAAATCGATTTTGATTATATTTTGCTCATAGATAAGCCCTAGTGAGAAACAAAACGGGCTGTAGTTAGTTTTTCCAAATAATAATAATAATAATAAGAATAAGAATATTTAACACTTATAGTGCGCATATTCTAGAAATATACTCAGATGCGCATTACAATCTTGCATTAAAGAATGAATGTACGATTAAAAGAAATATTATAAACCAAAGTTACAAAAATAATGGTGAAAACAAGCAACTTTCGTGAAAATTCGACAAAACTGAACCGTTTTGCCCGGGTTGAGCTCAAAATCCACTTCCGGTGAAGCGCAATTTTCCCAAAATTTGATCGGTTAGCATAATATATAGATTTAGCCAAGCCTAAAAGCGGAGCCCCCTTTCTTTGTTTGTTTGTTTTGTTTTGTTTTGTTTTGTTTTGTTTTGTTTGTTTGTTTGTTTGTTTGTTTGTTTGTTTTTTTGCTGGCATTTATTAATTTGTGAAAATACTTTCATTCAAGTCGTTAAATTAAAAAAAAAGAAGGAAAAAGAAAAAATTTCCTTCCCTCGCTGAGAGCTGAGCCCGGCTTGTCGGGGACAGAAGCCGGCGATTAACCCACCCTGCCGTGAGCGTTTGCTATTATTGCTTTCTTCGTGACAAACTGCCTATCAGCATGAAAATGCTGGTGTTTTTCCTGGCAAAATGTGTTCGGAACGCCGTAAAAACTATGGTTGTGGACAGAAAAAAAAACAAAACAAAAAACAAAAAGCACTAGCTCTGCTATATTCGGCGTCGAAACCGCTGCGAAAAGCTGCGAACTCATGCGGTGTGCCGACCGAGTTCGAACAGAACCGACGAGGCAAATTTGAACTTTTCGCCTGAACTTTATCGCCTAATTTTTTTCCCCTAAATTGACCTTTTCCCCTTCCACCAAAAAGACAACTGAGTATTCTTTTGAACTTTTTTTTCCATTGACAAATTTGCTTTTGACTTTTGTTGTCTTTGCTTGTTTTGCTACAACGCGGGTCAACATGTGATTTCGCGCCAAACCACACGGGATTCAGCACAGGGTTATATCCAGTGTATGAAGTGTCTAGGTAACACTGTGGTAAGGACGGACGGACGTACGGACGGACGGTCACGTGACCATTACGTCACTACCAAAATTTCTTGGCTTGATAGGTTACCAAATTTCCTTAGCAATGGTGCCCCGCTGACGCGCTAGCGCGCTGGCTCCGCTATCAAACATGAACTAGATACGAAACTTCAAATAACATGTGTTGTTTTCCTAAGTCTTCTTGTACTGATTAACAAAGAAATTTGTACATTCTAAATTACTTTAATGCCGGAAACAGATTTACAAAAACACGCTATAACTGAGAGTTTTTTGCAACGAAATTTTAGCTCTGAAATATATCCAATTTTGACTATGGGCGATAACTTAGAATTTCATAAAATGACTTTCTATGCCTTATGTGAGTCTGTTCACTTGTACAAAGACGGTTTTACAGGACGAAATATCTGTCAGGGGTGGATACTTCCCATGTAATCGATACTGTGTTTACACTAAAACGACAAAGATCGCCCTGGAAATTTGTTGTGGAAATTCAGAAACCGAACGGGCGAAACATGATCAAGTGAGATTTAAGGTTGAATATTTCACATCCCTGAACAACGGAAATTAAATCGATACATGTTTATTTGAAAGAGTTGAAAGAAATTAATAATTCTCACCTTTATTCGCAGCAACTACATATGTCGAGAGGACCCCTACACGCCTGAATTTTCTCAGGCTTTCTTTTCGCAACTGCAAAAGTTGCGTCTATAACTGCGATGGTCTTCTTTACATTAAATTATTCATCCCGCAGTTCAAATATATGAAATTCATATATTCATCAATTCAAAAAAAGTTATATATGCAGACCAGACGTCTGTCGAAAATTACCACCTTCCCATTTTCACGACCGGTACCTGTGTGACACACTCTCTCCGACGGATAATCTGACTCAATTTTGAAAACGGTAAGTATTTAACAATAATGAAAAAATAAATAAACAGCCAGGTTAATAAATTTTTGCTTTATTTGTTTCCAACAAAAGGACATGAGTCCCTTTGTTGTTTAGAAAATGCGACGAGCCGTGCAACACTCGTCATGACTCGTGTAGTAGATGTAAGTATTGCTGCAAGCCTTGTCCGTCAAAATTTTTTTCAAAAGTGGGTGTTAGGTTTTATATTATAGATAATGAGTTTTTAAAAAAACGTTTGCTAACAAATGATACATAGAATACATTAGCCACTGGGAAACGCGAACGATCAAACCTCAGTAGTGAAAAAACCTCGTTCGTCCAATCACAAGTGGGAAGGACGAAAACTCACTAGGGAACAACATCGCATCGCCGCCTTTTGCTCCCAACATGGCGGAGACAAGTTCAAGGTTTGCATCTTTGGATGGCTCCATTAAGTCGTTTATTGCAGAACAAGAAAACCAAAACACTGTAAAGAAAAAAACGAGACGTAGCTTTGTTGACCGCGTTTCTTCAAACAAAGGGAGAAAGGTTTGCGTCTTTGAATGGCTCCATTGAGTCGTTTATTACAGAACAAGGAAACCAAACACTGTAAAGAAAAAAACGAAGAGAAACGAAGCAAGATCGTCCAAATTCCTCCTGTTGAGTTTATTGACTGTTAAGTGAATTTATACTAAGCATCCGCACGAAGGAAGAACAAGAATAAGAGCCATCGTCGCTTCGAGGGATAGTAGCGAGTTTTGAAAGGCATCGTAAAAGAAGGTGCTATCCAGTTAGCATCATCAGTGACCTAGCATTTAAAAAGTTAAGAAAAACGCTCTATTCCAAACAGAAGCAGCTAAAGAAACAAGGGAAGGGAAACAAGCCCCATGCATCAGTGGCCCTAACAGAGGATGAAATGAATTAACAAACTTCCCTACAACAAAGGCCTTCTTGGTTCATCAAGCCCTGAATCCATTTTAAATACCCTGTGGTTAAACAACAGCCTCCATTTTGGGCTGCGAGTGATAAAAGAGCACCACAATATGTGCTGGGGCGATGTAAAGCTGTGCAAAACAGACCAGGGTATTGAATATTTGAATTTCAAACAGCATCAAACATGAACTGGCGCCGACCACTGCGATGTGAGACCCTTCGCACCAAAATTGTTTTTAACTGATAGGAAAGAAAAGGATCCGGTAGCAGTCTACAAACTTTTACTCAGAAAAGACCGGAGAAAAATGAAAGGTCCGGACGATCCGTTTTACATTGCAGTTAACAACGTGGGGATGAAGTCCAAATCTTCTGACAAATGTTGGTTGAAATGCAATGCGGTCGGCATCAACAAACTCGGGAGTCTTATGAAAGAAATCAGTGTCAAGGAAAGCGGGTCCTCGGAGCGATTAACTCCGCAATCTACAGTCACCTCAGCACAAAACAACAAATGCATAAGTCAAATTTACTGGCAAACATTTCTAGTGAGTGTACAAGCATTACTCTATTCAGTCCGACTGCAACTCCATCAACTTCAGCTGAATTTAGACAAGAAGGAGCCTGTCACTACAGTAACCCTGCCCAGCGGTCTTTGGCTTTATTCTCGGGTGAAGTCATTCGTGGAGAAAAGTTCTCAGTAACCATCAACACTGTGAATCAATCGCCACCGCTCCCTCCTCCCTAGGAAAAGCGACAATTGAAAACTGAATCAGAGTTCCCAGCGATTCAGATGATGATTAAGACACTGCAGGCCTGTCCTTGGTTTTTGCAGACCGTTTTCTTGACTTAACTTGGTAAATCTTCGCATTGAGTTATTCAGCATATACCGCTGTTTCATTCTGATTTATAGTATTGTACTTGTAAGTCTCAGAAAGGTTTTCTGTCATAAAAGTTATGAAATTATAAACTCACGTCTACAAATTTGATTTGCTCTTTTACTTCATTTAAGATTTGTTTTTAAAAGACGAACCGATGTTTTTGTTATTTTAGTTTATAGCAGCTGAATGGGTTTCCTAAACAATCTCGTACCCAGAGTTCTCTGGCTTTTTGGTCAGCGGGCAGTCGCCAGTAGAGACTCTTGAATAATCGAAAAAATCTATTTTTTTGATTGGTTGATCATAAAATAAAGGAACGGTAAACCGGAAACGTAATATATTTTTTGACTGGCTGTTTGAGTAGCCGACAACAAAACCGGAAGCCTGCGACCAACTCAGTCACGAAAGGGATATATGAAAGTCTGGTAGTGAATATCTCGGAGGGGCGCCGATCTGAATAAATTTTAAATTTTAAATTTTAAACTTTCGCTATACGGCGATAGCCGTTTTTGTGCGCGAAGTTGCTATGCAATGCCGTCATTTGGCTGTGAAACACCGTGGAAATGCAAAATGGTATGTAAAAGGTATGTAAAAATGATATGTAAAAGGGTAAGGGGGTGGAGCTCGGGGCGGAGCCTCCCCGTATAAGAGTTTGTTGAGTACCTCCCCCCCCCCGGGAATCGAATAAAAAAAGAGCCCCCTTTTCTCCAAATCCTGATGAACTTATTTTTGGGGTACCTTTCTAATTTTGCCATCCCTACTACCTGAGAGCCTGGAACAGGCTCGGGAAAAGAAGTGTTTGCAAATGAGCCATACCATATTTCTCATTCAGGGCCCTGAAAAAAAACTGGGATGCTGAAGTTGAGAGTTAAATAAATTAGAAAATGCAATATTTGCATTGCCATACGAGGCACATCATCAGGCTCATCAGTTTCCATGCAATCACAAGATTTCAAGAGCAGTTAACAAATATAAATTAAAGCACAACTAACATTCAAGATCACTGAATGTTTTGGATGCAGTGATGTTTGGTCTTCTTTAAAAAATCTCTTATACATCCAAAACGTATAACATACATGAACTGAATTGTATTAAATACAAATGTTACCCAGGCCACACAAACAAGAAACATTTATTAAAACTTAGTTAACCGGTTTCACCAATCATGGTTGACAAAATGGTGGCACATTGAAATTGTCATACTTGAGATTCATAAAGTTAGGCACGGACTTTGCAGAAGATGTTGTTGAAAACCGGACAATTTTTTATTTAAACAATTAACTTCAAACCAAACTTTCATACAGTGGGTGATACACATCAGTAACAGACGAGAATACTATTACCAAATCTAAGCCTCTGATTACACGCTTACGTTTCGTTATACATCATCACGCAAAATATGTAATCAAATCTAAGCCTCTGATTACAAGCTTAAAACATTTCGTTATACATAAACACGGAAAATATATAATCAAATCTAAGCCTCTGATTAAACGCTTAAAACGTTACGTTACCTACAAGCACGCAAAATATAAAACCATACTTCTTGTTCAAAAATTTCAAGTATCCTTAATCGTGAGTAAGGATCAACTGTGCACGGATCGCTTGGCTGTCATTTTCGACATTTGGCTTCCGTTTTGAACATAAGCATGCGCACGAAAACCGCAATCCCACGATTTGTGAAATAAAAAATTCCATTATCCCAGAGTCTCCACTGGCGACCGCCCGCTGACCAAAAAGCCAGAGGACTCTAGGTACGAGATTGAAACCTCAGTATCTAGAAAATAAACAAATTACACCATGGAAAATGCTTTGTACGATTTTTATTCACGTGTTGAGTAGTATACGAAAACGAACAATTGAGTTTTCTGATACGACTCAACTCGTGAATAAAAATCGTAGGCGCACATTTTCCATTGAGTAATCTCTATGTAATGTGTGTGTGACACATCTCGACTTCTGAAACAACGAATACAGACTGTCAGTTATAGCGAACTACACCACTGACCCACCACGTCTTTTAGTGAGCGAAGGAGAAGAGGACTCTAGCCGGCGAATCGCCGCCCAGCGTTAACAAACTGAATTTATCGTCAGCCATGGGAAACTCGGAGTTCAGTTCGATTTCTTAACGAAAGTTGTTAGAGGCAAGCAGCGCTGAAGGTTGTCGACACTTCAATAAATTTATTGCCTTGACGTTAGTTCTGTTGTCTTGTGTCTGATTTCCACATCGTCTTCTCCATATGGCTCTGTTTCCCTCCGTTTCTTGAGTGAGTTTGATATACCAGCCATTTTGAAAACCACTCGGTCCCAGTTCTATGCTGCCTATTGAAACCCCCTAAAGCGCCCAAGACCACTGGGCTTAGCGATTCAAGCGTTTCAGGGTGAGAGCATTGATTGCTTTCAAAGAAATAAAAAGTATATAACAGTATATCTTACCAAATAGCGTGGAACTCCTTTAATCTGGTCACCAATTATTTTAATCCGAGGACTGTCGAACTTGACGAGACCGAAAGCGTAAGATGGTAGAGTGGGCGAAATTTGTCTATTTTCCATATTGTGAACTATACAGACTTTGGCCAAGGTACTGAACAGTTAGTAAAAAAAAACATGGGTAAGCCATGCCATTGTCTCCAAAAGGAACGCTATTGTTTTACCTGTTTACCTGGTTCTATGGTGTATTTTCGCAATTGGAATCAAAATGGAATTTCATAGTTATCCAGTCTTATAGACCAGCAAGGAAGTTTTTCCTTATTTTCACTCTTTTCAACAGAAATTTAAACCAGAGAATTACAACTACGTTTAGGTGAACCAAAACCTTGCTCAATGAGTCTTTTTTGCCGCTGTCGGTGGCGGGAGATTTTTTGGCCGGCCAATCAATGCATTATGAATGTTTTAAACGTTAGGTTTTCAACAGTGAGTGGAGGATGGTTAGTGGAGGGTTTCTCGATTTCCAGTTTTAGACACTCTTTTCAAACCCAGGTATTGCTGCTTACAGTCCGTAATACTGTAAGTCGTAAAGTGCACTTGCCTCCCTTTCGGCATATTAAACAGAGGAAGTTAAATTCTCCATGATTCAGTACAAGGCGGTACATAATATACTCAGTAGCAATAGTAACCTTTTTACTCAACCTTTTGTAATTAACAATTTGTTTGTTTACAAATACAATATAGTGGTAAAAAAAGACGCTGGGTCATAAAACACTTCTAACAGTGGCTGTAAGTGTACTAATGGGTGGGTGAAATGTTTGATTACACTCCGTATTGCTACCTATACAAACGTTTTCCAAAGTATTCGCATGGGGCTAGGCCCCGAACGAACTAATTCAACATCATTGAACTTGGGTAGATACACTTTGTAGTTGAAGGAAGTGGCCAGACGAATTTAACACCACGATTATTCAACATAAGGAAGCTGAGAATGATTTTGAAATAATGACCCAAAGTCCCAGACTTAAGCATTTTGAGGTGAAATATGCACCACTTAAAACAAATTTAAAACTACAGTTGTTGGTAGAGCAATGTTTCCCTATATTTTTCTTGTTAACAGGATAATATGGTTATTTGACGGTTGTCCTACGGAATTCAAATCTGTTTTGGCCCGTTTATTCATTATTTCCCTTCCAAACCGACACATGTGAAAGGCAGAAATTTGCCAGGGAAATTTACGTGCTGAGCCCTGGATGTTTTCATAAAATTTCCATGTCATAACGTGGCTAGTTCTTGAAGAAACTTTTTCATGAGAACGTGCACTTTTCTTGACACTGTGTGTCCTCCTTTCCACAAACGCTTATCCATTTGGCGTTCTTCAGAGGCTCTGGATGAAGTCGCTTGGTTTTTCGATCAAAAAGAATTTTCACGGGCAGATATTTAGCACCTACCACACCATTTCTGAAAGACACAAAGCAGATTAAAAAGCTAAACAAATCAAAGAAAAGATGATGAAGACGTTTTTGTAAAGACAGGGTTTTTTTTCAAAATGCAGAACGCTGAATGGAGAAAACATGTTTAGAAGAAAGTTATCAAAAGAAATGCTTTTCAATTTTGATTGCCCAACTTCAGATGGGCATGAAATTTTGCAAACTCCTTTATAGTCAAAGCCGGTCAGGTGTTCCTGTCGTTAACGGACTAATGAATTCATTATTGGGAAATTGATTCCGTTCGTTGATTGAATAATCCATTCGTGAAATGATTAATCCAATATTCAAATTGCCCCTCGATTCAATAATCAAATTTTGTTTTGATTAATGAACAAACGCCTTGCCACATATTTCTCGCGAAATGCCAAATTTCAAATTTATTTTTAGTATAAAGTGCAAGATGAGATTGTAAAATAACGCAAAGGTTGCGTGTCACAGCAGACAACAAAGTTCAATCAATCGATCAAACTGGTATGCTTTTGCGAATATTCACAAGTATTCTTTAACCGAAACGGCAAATATCAAAAGGAAGAATTTATCGTATGTACCAAAGCCGGTAGAAAAAGAAACAACATTCGCTAATGGCGTGTTTATGGAAAAATTAGAATACTAAACTAACTTGCCCGTTCTTTATTAAAGTCCGCCATGTTTGCCGCTCGCACTCCCTTCCATATATGGTATAGCTTTTGTTCAGTAATCCAATCAGCATTCAATTATTGAATCGAGGCTCAATTTGAATATTGGATTATTCATTTCACGAATGGGTTATTCAATCAATCAACGAACGGAATCAATATCCATTAACGAATTCATTAGTCCGTTTACGACGAGAACGCCTGACCGGTTTTGATTATAATAATTTATTCATTCCAGCAAGCAATTTGTGTACTAGAGAAAAATGCTTATTTCAATTGAAACCACAGATGAGAATCTTTTCTCAAGGTACATGGCTCAATAATAATTAATAAGAATAATAATTTCATATTTAACCACACCATGTGGTATTTTAAGTAGGGCCTGCTGTCAAATTACAATAATTACAATAAACGTTTTCGAAATCTACAGGCCAAGAGCTTTCCAGAGATGTTTAGCTTGTTATGATTTTGATGAAAACCAGAGTTTTTTATAATTGATGCAAAAAAGTGCACTTTTCACATAAAACCCCGCCTTAATTAAGTTCTATTCAATTTTAATATGAGTCTCTTCTGCACAGAGATGACGGGACCTTTGATTTTCTTTTTTTGTAATGTGAAACCTAACGACAGCTGCCTGCTTTTCCATATATATACCTTGACACAGTTACTTTGAGCATCCGGGTCATTTTCAAGTTTTCGCTGTTTCCAAGAACAAAGTATTCGAATGTATCTATACGGATTTTATCAGGTTTCATCTCATATCTGCCATACACTCTCTGAAAGTAAACAAAAGAATATTTTGTTAAAAGATTGGGAAAACATTGTGTTGTTCCCAACTTTTAAGTTGCGCGCAGTGTTCCACCGCTCAGTCGGAAGACATAGTGCTTGTTACCTGAAAAGGCGATTTTCCCTTCTGCAAGCTATGAAGGACCAATGCGATTTGAGGGTTATGTAAAAATTCCCGGTTTTATCTGCCCCATTCATGCCAGCCCCAACCCCAACACCACCCACTCAACCCCACCCACCAGAGTACTCCTTCTGTGGGATGCTGATAAATAGATTAAAGGGGCTTATTTGTCATAGACCCATTCTTGGTTTGTTTTTCTTTGTTTTCATCATTATGACAAAATGAGTTTGCTTGAATGAGCAGCATTCAGATACAAGGGAATTTAAGAGTAGGTAAAAGCAGATGACGACAAGAATTTCTTGGTCTATAGTAGTCTTCAGAACAAAGTTATCACGAAAATAATTTTCGGAAAATTACAAGACACCGTATGCGTGCGCCATGCTGATGTTCCTTTTTGGGGAACCAATATGGCGACCACCAAATTCAGTTTCTCTTCAAATTTGTGGAGATGGTATTTTTCCGTTATGATACTTAAAAATTCAAAAGTAACGCAAAAATATCAGTTTTAAGGCATGTTGAGATTTCCTGTGTTTCGAGCTACATGTACCACGAATTAAATCAAATTTAAAAAACTTTTTATTGTAAAACGAATTAATATATGGCATGGAAACGTTCCTTGAAGATTTATCCCACTGGTGTGTTGAATATATTAAGAGCAACTTTGTGGTGGCCTTTGTTCACGTTTTTGAATTTTGATGCCGTCACATGAAAGCCAGCAATACGTTACCGATGCGCCCAGGGGTTGTTTTGGGTAGAACAAAAAATTCCCCAAACTGTACGCTATGAGCTTGTTGTCATGAAAACAATGTGGTTGCAGCACGTGTGGATGAGCTCCAATGATCACTTGTACACCAAGAGACATCAGATGCTTGCTTATATGAAGCTGGTAGGGAAGTGGTAGTCTGTGAAGTTCTTGTCCAAAGTGCATGAGAACAACAATGATGTCAACTTTAGCCTTTGAAAAGTAATAAAAATCCCTACGTTACTAACAGTGGTTTGTAAATTCTAGTACAATTTTTTGAGGTAATAAATTTAACATTTTAATCCTATATAAGCCGTGGTTACACGAGTCACCTTTACCTGGGTAAATATGAAGTTTCTCTGGGTAGAAAATGGCTCACGCAAAACTCTTTGTGGATTGAAGGGCCGTTTGGTTTCCCCAGGTAAACCTACCAGTAAGGCAATTCGTGATTTTTCGAACACAAATATTGTAAAATTACATGTTGAAATTATATGTTAACTCAAAAAAGGACCTTAACATTTATATTTCAGGAAAGTTTCATGCTTTTCTATGCGATCTTGTGAATCTAACTACCCAGTTTGAACCCAGGCCTTAAACTGCTTGAGAAATCGACAGAATTTCATTAAACATCATAGATTAATATCAAGTGGTCATTCATTTTTGTGACCTGTGTGATTCATTATACTAGTGACCTTGTATGTGGATGCCAACCGGCTCAGAGTTAACGATGTGGAGTTCCTCTTCAATTAAAGTAGAAGCTCATACAAAACTTCCTGCAACCCATCAATGTTTCCCGCAGTGTCAGCGTACCTAAACTTAAGTATTTTTATAACATCATTTAAAGTAAACCTTTTTTAAGTTGTTGACGTCTCCAGTGGCAATGTCATCCGTATAAATAGCAGGACCTGAGTTGTACAGCATTCTCATTTCGGTGCAGTTTTTCTGTTTCACAGATAGGAAGTCGCAATAACCGAGAAATCCGATCTTCATTCCTTTTGCTTCCAGGATTAGAGGTTTCTATATAAGGAACAAAAAAAGAGAATACTTTTAAACTGGTAACTGAAAACAAGAGTCTCAAAGCTGCTAACTGTTCACATCAATGAGGTCTGATGATGCCGGAACAGAAATGTTTCATGTTAATAGTATCTTCCATACCACGCATACCATAAGTAGGTGAAGTATCCGGGTAAGTGTAGTCCTGATAAGGACTGTTGTGATGACATTAATTGACACACTTCGACAACATGAAGGGAATTCATCATCAGGGTCAAGTTCAGACATACCATGTTACGTTAGGTTTTGGGGATTTTGCTAGAGTTTCCTGAGATATATTGAACTAGGCAAACAAATTACCTGGGAAGAGTCCCACCTTCCATAACTAGCACCGAAGTATTTTATTGCTGCCTTGTTGAGAACTTCGATAGTAGATTGCACGCCTCTAGAGCCAAAATCGTTCATATGATTGTTGGCAAGTGTGACCGCATCAAATCCTGCAAAACTGGAAAGAAAAAATAGTTACCACTCTAGACGAAGGTTTCAGCACGACAATTTTTTTTTTTGCTTCCATTTTAAGACAGATTTCGTCGCAATTGTGCGATTCATTGCGCATTACAGATTGTTCTACGAAATAAATGAATAAAATGTTCTGATGACTGATGAGAGACTGATGAGAAACATAATGCACAAATACCCAAGACCGCGTGTAAAACTAAATGATCTAGAATTAGGGTTTCAGTTTTCAGAAAAAGGACAATGTTGTTATAAGGTTTTGAAGTGCTATGGTTCTTTACGAATTCTGTTGATTTTTATGTTTACGACTAAAGCGGACAAAGCTTGGACAGATGTAAATGAATAATTCGATTACATTTTTGTTTCTTTTGTCATTGATTTTTGTTTGAAATCTACAGAATTGTAATTGCTAAATTGCTACAGCTTCAGATTACACGCTGTCATTATTAAATGCCGAATCTGGGATGCAGAATCGCTAGACATTTT
>Ga0126336_10000226_pt1 | contig 19303 bp, 10 predicted proteins | sample SidCmetagenome_FD_92530 | JGI IMG/M metagenome (GOLD analysis project Ga0126336, IMG submission 92530) | Coral microbial communities from El Islote,Puerto Morelos, Mexico - Siderastrea C C metagenome | ecosystem: Host-associated > Invertebrates > Cnidaria > Coral | place: El Islote,Puerto... | reverse complement strand
GTAGGTAACGCATTCAGCAGAGTCCCAGTCGATTCTGTGGTTTGTTTTTAAATGGTGCTCAGCAATGTGATTGTTGATATCACCATTTCTAGTCGCTTGTTTGTGTTCAGTCAGTCGGACGTTTAGATTTCTGCCGGTCTTGGATTTCTTGCCGGTCTAACTGAATGCCTCCCTCCACCATGGGAATCCCTCTTCCCGCCCCCTCTTCTCCCGCCTCCCGTGCGCCTCCCGCCCCCTTTTCTCCCGGTCTCCCGTCCCCTTGTCTCCCTCCACTTTCTTTCACCACACCTTTGTAGTTTCAATTATTGCCGCTTTTGAGAGTAAAGGAAATAAACTGTGATCATATAGAAGTCGTAAAGTTAATTATTACATCAAATGTTGTCTTCTCTGGTGATACTGCTACAAGTCGCCTGACCTCATCTGAAAGATACAGGGGTATTTTTCATGGCACGATAAACACAACAATTCAAAGAGCTGAAAATTCGTTGTATATTCTATAATTATTCACCGATGTAGAGGTAAATATCCACCATTATTCCCCTACACATAGGAATAATTGTTTTTTATCATACAAGTGACTAGCCAGCCCCCAAAAGATATATGTTTTCTGGCAAGTGGGCTAAATTTCGCGCTAGGTGTCTGCTTCTTGGAGGTGAATGGTAAATGCTCTCCCTAGTTGCAGTAGCCAAACAGAGCGCGCGAAATATACTATCCACTTGTGTTAACACATTGTGTTACTATCATATAAAGTGACATACGGCAGAAGCGTATCACACCTGATATGCTTCTGTGTACGGACAATATAATTCATCGTGTAGTTTTTATAAGTAAATTGTATTCAAGTAAAAATCGACGAGTAACCAGGGTCAAACATATTAAAAATTAAAAAAAAAACGTTCTCTGTTAAAAATTGTAAAACTGAACTTATTGAGCTTTCGGCTACCAGTCTGCAGAAGTGGTGCGAATGTCAGAATATATACAGTAAAAGTGTGAAAAAATAACCGACTAGATATGCATAAAGAAAGTGACGAGAACAAGGAAAATGTTCATAAAATGCTGACTAGAAGATGTTCGTAGTTAAAAAGAATCGAAAATTACCTGTGTAACAGCTAAGAGGTAAAAATGTTCATAAAATGCCACTTATAAATTTGCATTGTTTTAAAAAATCGAATATTGTCTAGGCAACGGCTTTGAGTTACTCTTTGCTTCAGTTGTCATAGCAGTGGGATATGCCTCATTAAAAGGGTTTTACACACGCGATAGTCACCTTGAATTGTATTGGTTTGCCGAGGGCAGGTATGGGACTACAAAGAAACAAGCTGAGTACGCATACCCGAAAGCTGTCTAAGATGTTCATATTTCTAAATTTGATCAAGGTTAGAAACTGAAAATGGCTCACGGAATCTGATTAGAAACTTTGTTAATGTGTCGATACGTTCTAGCGCAATTTGCGCTAATTGGGGATACTTAGGCCTACCGTATGAATTAATAATAATAATAATATAATAATAATAATAATAATAATAATAGTAATAATAATAATAATATAATAATAATAATAATAATATAATAATAATAATAATAATAATAATAATAATAATAATAATAATAATGACTTTAATACAGGATTCACAAAGTGGCTCTTCGCCTTCACACTAAAAACGATCTATCTAAGTAACATTCTAACAATTTATAAATGTAATAACAAATGAATTCTATGGGAAGTGGTTAAAAAAAAAGCTAAACGGAAAACCATATGGAAATCATGAATTAAAAATATAAATAACTTGCTTTAAAAACCCACTAAACTACTCTGAAGTATAGTCGCATGATAATGGCTAAATAACACATGTTTGGCGACAGCAACATGATCATACGGTAGGACGACTCGCCTAGAACCGGAACAAGTGTGATGAATATTGCATTCATCTGATTCATTTGTGGAATTTATGTTTGGTTCCATATCAAATTATCTGCCTCACATTTTGTACCCTTCAAATGTTTGTAGATAAGCTTTCTGTAATGCATTGGTGTATTCTGTAGTGTATTTGTGTTTTAATGTAGGCCTGCCTTGTACCTTGTAGTTTGTTTGATTATCAATAATAAAGGTTTTTTTGGCTAGAAAAAAATGTTTTGTTCCAGAATCTTGTACATTGTTCATACGGAGTAAAAATATTATCCTACCATATATCCATTCGAGGACCTCCATGTTTCTTGTATTCACTGTTGTTGTGCTGATCCTCTGCGCTGTAGTCTGCTAGCTGTTCCTTCAGATTGTCAAGCGAGCGAGCTATTCATGCGAGCCAGCAAGGTAACAAATTGAGCTAGACCAGACTGTTGATAACAAAAGGAAATGACTGTTTAATCATATCTGCAATCACTGCCCGGACGCGCTTATGGTTTTGTATAACTTTGTCATATGTTTCTGTTGGTCTTCAAAGCGTTTCAGGCAAAATCTATGTAAAAACAACCGTTTAAAAAATAACCTTAGATACCAAAAATCAATCAGTCTTCTTTAAAACATTATTGACATTATTTGCATAAGTACAAAATAAATCATTTCAATCACTGACTTAACATATGCAAATCAGTGAACAACAAAAAATAAAATTAAGTAAAAATGAAATAAAAATAACAAACAAAATGTTAAAAATAAAAAAAAACCTTCTTTATTATCTAAAAACAAAGTTCCTGTTTCGAAATAAGAGAAATTTGACGTAATACAGTAGACTTATCTTTAGCAAACCCTGACAGTTCGAAACCCATCAGTCTCTTTCGATGAGCTTTCTCATCTCAGTTTTTTATGTTCTATGTTATGTCTTCGGTATTTTTTCGTTAAATCTCAGCTTTGAAGTGGATGCGAAATCTAATAGAACAATTGTGGATATAAATTTTCTATGGACAACAACAAAGCTTTATGCAAATCAGTTCTACATTTGACTTCATTAAACTTGCACAATCTCTAACTGTTAACTCGAGGAATACACGAGCATGAGTCCGAGATCGAGTTGAAATGAAGTTAATTAAATTTGAATAGCCGGAGGTAAGTTAGTATACTGGTAAAGCAGTGTTCCTTACCATGAGCAACCAGTTACTGAAAACTGTGGATATCCTTAAATCAATATTTGGGGTTATACTAAGTCCTCTAACATAAACTGGCTAAAACAAAATATACTGAAATCACTACACGCATTCAAATACTAAAATAAGCCTTGATCTTGAGCTCCAAAATTTATGCTCAACCATGAATATTGTTTTTCACGTTTTAAATCAAACTCGCTTATTAAGTAAACTCAAGTGACTGAGTTGACAATTTAGGTGTACTGCGTAGTGTTGTAATCGATTGTAAATAATAACATAAATAAGAACATGTTATGTCAAAACGAATGTCTGGGTCCCTTCTGGGTTGAGCTACCACGTTTGCAATGCTACCTTCTTCAGGGACAACTAAAACTTGCGCAGTTTTGGCGTTCTGGCTTTGGTGAATTGAACGTTGGTACATCAGCACAAATAGCGTCGAACTTTTCAACTTGAACTAGAACTTCTGAACTCGGTGATTAAATACCTTGGCCCCGTCAAAACACCTCTCACTTTAATGCTTAATTTTATGGGAAACGTCTTCTAATTTGATGAGACTTCGTAAAGCATTGAATCATTACACAAAGAAAGTAAAGAGTTTTCACTTGTGACATACAGTATATAGGATGAAATGATTGTTCCAGATCGATGACTCAACTTACCGAAGCTCTTAGACCTCAGATCACATGGACTGCTGAAGCCGGTGCAGTTATTGTAAGTAGTCAAGGCTATTCCTAGTCAGCATAAAAAAGTTTGTGCGTTACACACCAAAGTTAATTAAAAACACCACGTAAAAAATACATAAATTTAAGCCTGTTCTAGAATTTTTGTTTCTGGCTCGTTGAGCAAGCCAACAATGTACAGGAATTCGAAAGTATTGTTAACATAACAAACATCGTAGCATCGTTCTGTTGTTTCAAGACCGGAAGTTTTTATACTAAGTGAATTTTAATGTGATTGGATCGGCTATTTTGAAGTAATAGCGATTTTCAATCACCGGTGTAAATTATCCGTGATCTTCGTTGCAATTTAATTGAAGGTGATTTGGTCGCGGTGGGAGAGAAACGCCTGCATTGGAAGCATAAAACATGCGATCTGGTAGAATCGCCTTGTACAGCTTCATAAACAGCAATACATGTTTCTTTTAACCCTATTTTGCCTGGGGCTTTTTTTGAGTTCCTGAGCCTGGGGGGAAGGCTATAGATTTCGAAAAGTATTAATGCTCTTGTGATGAAACTTGGCATGTTTTTAGCACGTCATTAGCTTAACAGATATCAGATGGTTTATTTTGACATTTTATGTCGTCGTACTTGCATCCCTATTAACTTAGGAGATCTACACTCCATACGCATTGCTAAGACTGTCTTGTACGGTCGCAGCCATAGCTACTACATTTGTCAATGTGGAGCTGTCGCTTTAAAAAGGAGTTCTTTGCCTCGGCAGTAAAGGGGAGATGACACGCTAAACTTTGTTCGGCTCTCTGCCTGGGGCTATGCCATGCTGATGAGTCCTAACAAGGACGAGCAGCTGTCCAGGGCTACCACTGCCCGGATGATATGGTTGTGCGCATGCGTAAGGTACTGGCCATACCGCTGAGTTGTGTTGTGTGACCACTGCTATCAGATGGTTTATTTAGAGGGTGGTATGTCAGTGGTATCTGCAAAAGCAAAATTTGAAAAAAAACCTCCAAAACCAGCAACGTGGAAACAAAGAAATGATAACCAAACGAAGGACAGCTTACGAACGCAGCGAGATGACAACAGTACTGTTTCTAAAGGGGAACCACCTCGCAAAGAATTGCCGCCCTTCTTTAGAATTGGTGCAGCACCATACAAAAAACCTAAGCCCGCAAACTTGAAATTCATGCTTCAAAAGTACAAGGATAAGATCGTTTTATCAAACGCAGCAAACAATGATGTCAGAACACCAGAAGAAGGTAGGACGGAAACAAAAATCCGTTTTTTGAAAATCTCCAGTTGCGAAAAGACAACAACACGTCACGTCAGGAGGTTGTGGGTTCCTGGTGACGTTTGATCAGGAGTATTGAATAATTATGTTTGACTACAAGAGAGTCATAATAAGAAATTCTTTTAGGGGTCCCATATCGTTGCCCACAATTCTGAACCCTGATATCAAAAGCGTGGCATTTTGTTCCCTGATCTCACCCCATTGATCGTATGCCCCTCTCTGAAGAATACTGTGTACTGTGTATGTGTGTATGAGATGGGAGGGGGGAGGGGGGGACTGATAGTTACGGTATCTTGGGGAGATTGAAATGTTGCTGGCATTGTTAGGGTTTGGGGGAAATACATCATGGTGTATCATGTTTTGGGTTTAGTTTTGGCCTATCGGTATTTTCGTGTATATTAATCATCGGTTTATGCGCACCTTGCCCCCATTTTAAACGGCACCCTCTCCCACATCTCCCGTCGCTTTATTGAAATGGAGCTCTAAATAAAAATTGCGACCATGTCAAGAACATTTGGAAGAAGAAGATATAAACTTTGACAGTAGACGATACTTTTACGTATACTGAAATTTCTCTCAAGGAGTTTTGGCTAGAATTCGTGACTGGCTCGTGGTTAATTAACTTTCAGGGCAAATTTGACTTTTTAATCAACCCGACCCGAATTTCTGTTATGTTGTATTTGGATGAATCTTGGAATCACAGTTAGTCACGTTTACTACTCTACTTCTTTTGCAGAAAAAAATGAAGAAACCTACAATGAGTGCAATCTGTACTTCAAGGGAATCAACGTATTCTTTAAAAATGAGTTTATATTCGCTTTCAAAAGAAAGAAAAATAGAGTTTTGAAGGTAGAATTGGCAAGAATTAATTTAAATTTGCATTCGGGTCCTGTCAAGGTCCCAGTCGTTTCTTATTGTCTTTTATTGGGGCGGGAGTCTCTGGTGACTGGGAGGAACTCCGCGACACCAAGGAGACCATGGGAAGGACTAAAGAAGGAGAGAGATGCCGTCTCTCCACCTCTTATCCTCCTGTGACCCTTGGCGACCACGCCTTCCTCGCCAAGGGTCACGAACTTTAACCCCCTTATGGTACCACGAGCAACCCCAACACTTTATTTTGAAGTCCCCAGTCATAAAATAATACAAATAGATTTAGCCAAGCCTAACAGCGGAGCTCCACATTATTTTTTTCCGCTAGCACTTATTAATCTCTGAAAATACTCTCATTGAAGTCGTTAATTACGCAACTCCTCAAGACAAGATTCCATAGCGGGAATGAATCGTCAACTCCAATTCCAAAAATGCTGTTTCCAGTTAACCTTATATTAATTTTGTCTGACCTTATCGAAAGTAGAAATTTTGCGTTATGTTTTTCATGTGTTCTTTTTCGTTTGGCTAGATTGCTCAGTGGCGTTTATGTCAAAATCGGCTACTTGTCTGCTTCAGTGTTTGGTCGACACGGATTTTAATCCATCAGTTGCTACAGTTTATAACCGACAGCTACTGAAAATTTTCCAGACCGAGAGGAAGTAGGTTTTCTTTTAAGATTTTATAGACCATCGACGGGTTATGTATTAGGTGCCGTGTTTTTTTCCCACCAAGTTGCTTCACAGTTTGTTTACTTTTTCTAATCTCTGAAGGACAAAATAATTACAAAGGGAGAGGTTTTTCATCAGATGTAAGCCTTAGATACGTTTCCCTTCCCTATAAAAGAAAATACTACATGCGGCATGCACCTTAAAAATAGGGGTGATTACTCTATTTTACTGCAAAAGATCAGAATACAATACTGCTCGCGAGTGTCTGACTGAAACTGTCGGTTTTAAGTGAGGTGAGAGATTGGTTAAATCTAAAACAGGTAGTTTGTCTCAACGTTGTCCTCTATACAGTGTCTTCATGTGTATTAAAAATCTAAAAAACACTTGAATGACTTTCATTTTAAAAGCATTTTAAACGAGAGAGAACGGTCGTGCTATCATAAAACTTATTTTTCTACTCGTGAATTGTTCTGCGTTTTTATCCAGGCAACCTAGTTCCCAGGGTCGATTTTCTTCCCGTACCCTCCCTAGCGTTCTCAATTGTCACAGAAGCACGTGACCAGACCAGGCCAGGGTCTCTCTCTCTCTCTCTCGCTCCAGGGGAGGAGAAGAAGAGAGACCCTGGGAACGATGTTGTTATCCTAGTCCTCTTAACACTCTTAAATTTGAAGAAATTGGAGTGTAATTGTAGATTGTAAAGACGAGATTGAAACCTTTCTTTCATACTTATTGGCCCGTAAAATACAGTACATTTTAGCTGTGCAGTTATTCGCCAAAAGGTTAAAAACAGCAAGGGAAAACACGCGGACCGCTGAGGAAACAGTAACTTGTCTTATTTTTCTTCAAAGAGAAGACTTCAGCACAACTTTCACCGACAGCTCGAGGAGTACTTGTAAAACTACTATTGCTTTACAATCTCGTCCCCAGAGCAAGAGCGCATTTACGGTCAGCGGGATCGAAATGCCACAGGCTCTTCCACGGGCTCTGGGATAATCAAAAGCCGGATGCCACTTTTGCGGCTTCCGGTAATAAGGGGCGCATGCGCGACAGTTTACGAACTGAGCATGCGTTATGGGTCGTGTAAAGACAAAAAAGGTGCGAAATATTACGTCCCCTTGTTTTTGGCGCCTTTGACACTCACGCGAGACTCGTGTGAAAATGAAAATAATCTTTGCTCGCAGACTCGCGGAGACGGCCCCACCGATTTCTATAAATTTGTTTCACTTCGCGTCAGAAAATTCAGTTTCAGAAACGAGACCGAACCTCTAATGAAAAGAACGCCAGTATGAGTCGCTGAAGACTGTTGTTGTTGAGGGTAAAGATACCATTTGTGTACTGCTGGCTGAATATGAAAGATCTCTCAGTGACTGGCTGCCTCCATACGTTTGTGACTGAATGTTTGTTTTTTTTAGCAAAAGTGGTGAAGAGAAAATTAACCCTTTTATTGCAGTCATATCCTCATTAAACTTTTTGATAGAAGAACAAATATCAAACATTTAAGTTTTGAAGGGTACTGAAAACGTAGCCATTGTCGAGGAGTTTGAAGTGCCGCCGCAAATTTTATTTCACATCTTACGGCCCTTTACAAAATCAACAAATTTTCAGCGACATTTCGTAAGCTTACTAATTTGAAAAGTCTAATTGAGCAAGAAATCAATCTTAAAAGAAACATTACCTTGTTTTTAGCGCGCGGCATACACGCGTAAAAATTAGCTAGGTTTTTTTAACAGTGTGCGACTGCTTATTTATTAAGAAACCAAATCAATTGTACTGTTGCTATTAAACGGTCTTGTACGAAGTAGAGAAGTCATTTATTTATGAAGCGTACCTTAGCTGGCGTTGTGTTGTGTTCGCCTTTCGACTGTGCGCGCTGGTGTTAATTGTGTTTTCTCCACCACTACGTCGGTAAATGTTTTACAACGGTATAGGTTTTGTACGGAGAGTTGGTTTGCTGAAATACTAAAACATTGTATAGAACAAACACAACAAAATGAGTCAGGTACAATTTATTAAGGAGTATCACAGGTCTGTAAATAATTCAACTCGGGGAATCAAGGCAAACTGAACAGCCACTTTTTAGTACAGCTAGAAACATTGAAAATCTATCACAATAAAGAATGCACTAAGAGGATTCTTACAAAGACAATCAAAGTTGATAGTGGAAACAATTTAATACTAAACAAATACCTTTTACCTACACTCGAAGAGGTTTATCAGTCCTGCCAGCTACAAACTTTCAAAGCTAGCAAATACGACAGAGACGATGTCTTGCAAAAATAAACAGGATCGCTGTTCTCGATGTTTTTGTCATTCTTTCCGGCCGCTGCACCAGTTTTTGCCCCACGTATAAGAATAACTGTAATTCAAGAATCCAATCCACCATTCACTTTTCAGCTACAGTGAGATTATCTGCTCCAGTTCAACAAAATAAGCTTAAATTCTCTCTTCTGTTCCATCAAACTCGCACATGGCTCCGCGGAGTGAACGGTTTTTTAATGCGAAGCCGCTTATTTTAACTTCTACGCCTGCACTGGAAAGACTGTCACCTTCTATCCGCTTTAGACAATGTTGAGAACAATTTTCAAGCCACCATTGTCATGATCAATGAACCATACTTTAGAGCTGAAAATTAGAGGAATTATTCTAAAATTGTGCTCCTTCGACCGTCGTTTATCTTGAAGTAGGTATTCACTCAGCTTTGTCAAGAACCGCTGCAACATATCGTAACGTCTTGGCGCCTTTTTCGTTTTTATAATCATGCGATCGACACTTGTTCCCTTTTTACGTCTTGTCTAACATGAATGTGAATTTGACTGCATTTATCGATTCTTTGGGAGTTTGTATAGCCCATTTTCTGATTTCTTTCCCACTCAGGTCCGTCTCTGACGTGATCGAAAACGTCCAGCAAAAACATTGCAAGACATTTTCTTTTCCTGTTTTGAAACTTCTTACCCGTAGACTTCCGGTAAACTTTAGTAGGCAATCAGATTTCAATTCGCCAGCATTTTGACATTGATTATCCCAGAGGTCTTGACTTTTTAGTTCTGTCAACCATGAAATATTTTTGCTAAAATAAATAATATTGCCCTGCATCAACCAGTTTACTGACAAAAGTTACTGAGAAAAATTTCCGGAAACTTTCAAACACACGTAAAATTATCAAGAAAAAATGTCACAAGTTTTTCGCCCGCGAAGTATTATTAGGGGCGCATTCAGGAACACACCCAGAACTAATTTTAGGAAGCTTCTAGAGTCTCTTTTAGACAAAATAGATTTAAACCGAGAAATGCCTCGCTTATAGTTACTTAAAAAAATTTTTCATTTCGATCTGCAACTAGAGACACGCTGCAATGGCTTTAAGGTGAAAAACAAACGAACGTCATAACCAGAATTTCTCGCATCGATAGGTTACCAGATTTGCTTACCAATGGTGCTCCACCTCTGTGGCCTTCGGCCGCAAAGGAGTTCTGCTATGAAACTTCCCATCACGTTTATATGGAGGTCCTCCAGGGCAAAAAACATTAAAATTTACAGTACTGGCTCTGATGTTACAACTGAGGGTTCAATGATTTAATTTATCTTTCTGAATATTAGTTCATGGGCTATCAGTTCTCCTCGTAGGTAACCAGACAGAGGAGTTTTATGAATGCACGTAAAATGGCAAGAAAATGAATTATATATAGCAGCTGTCGATCAAGCCAATCAAGATGAAGTTCAGGCAAGCATCGAAGCTCCAATGAAGAACACTCCTCAAATAAGCTTAGGAAACTTATTTGTACACATTTATAGGGGACAATTTTTATAATAGTATGGTTATAGAGAAAGGTTTCTTCACCAAAAAAAAAAACAAGTTGGAGCATTGTTTCATCTCTAAACAATATTCTAGAATAATTGTAGGTTACAATAGGTTGCTATTTTACGGAAAAAGTGTGCGATAAAGAATACACTGCAATGTACAGTATAAAACAAACACTGCCCGTTTGTCTTATAAAATGAACCACTTTTCAAAAACAAAACAAAACAATAAAGAAAAAGCAAAAAAACGAACGTCTTCTACTTTTATTATGCTACCATTTAAATCAGTCCTTAATTTCGTCTACCTTATATACATTTCTTCAAGCAATTTCCAATACATTGGAAACATTCTTACCAATACTCCTACAGTCTTAGCAGTTTTAGTTCATGTTACATCGGAATATTTCTGCCAATACCGTAACACTATTACCAAATTCCAATTCAGTGTCAATGACTAAAAAATTATTACATACAAAAAAATTATAAACAAGATAGGAATGATTAAAGGTTCTGTTCCGCCCGCAAATAGCAGTTGCTAATCGAGGCGGGCGGAGCTACGGAGCTGTTATCAGTCATTTGAATATTGACCGAATAGTTCTTTTTACGTTGGTATGGGTGAAAGATGACATAGTTAGCCAATCAGAGACTTTGAGAAGTTCGCTATTAATCGTGTCCTCAAGGATTTCAGGTTCTTGTCGGCATAAAGCAAATTGGTGTCCTCAACAAAGAGATAGAATGAAAATTTCGCTGAACAGTTATGAATATCATTGATATAAATCAGAAATGACAGTGGGCCCAAGACAGGGCCTTGGGGAACATCACATGAGATCTTACGTTTGGTAGATAAATTAGAATCTACTTCAGTAACTTGTGAATGACCAAGAAGGTATGAGGAAAACCAATCATTAATGATGCCCCTGATGCCATAGTGATTTAGTTTTTGGACTAGATTACTTATGGCATTTTACAACAGTCCGTAACAACTGGTTCAAACGCAATCTATAATCTGCAAAAGACTGTGAATTATCTTAAATTAAATGAACAATTATGGTGACTTGAGCTACATTTCAAGTACTGTGGCGTATCCGTCCTCATCTGTCTCGTTAACTCCATCTACGAAAGAAAGACAGGAAAATTCAAGACGAAGTCAAAATATCTCCACTTACACACTTCCAAGGTGGGGCATCTTTCTAAAACGTGATTAATTGTTGAGTATTCAGAGAAGGCCCCTCGTGGGTAATATGGGGAAGAGAAGCACGGCAAGTGAAGCTAGCAGAGCGAGGCCTGAGGAGGGAGGGAGCTCGACCCCATGTCCACCTTCGTGCCTAGCTCCGACCTTTCTCAGAACTCAAAATAAAACTTGGGCTGGGGAGGCGTTAGGCTGAGTCTTGAGCCGTGAGTGCCTCGATGCGCCCGCGATTCTCGCCACCTTCACGGCTGGGCGCACGGGTTTGGTTATTGTTTAGACTGACCAATCAGAGACAAGTCCCCTGAAATTTGCGGGGCAGAATGCGCGACATAATTTAGCGGGATTTCGTCTTTCTCTTGAAATTTCACACTTTTAGAAGGACGTTTCAGGCATACTTTTCGCATTTCGCTTTTTTTCAAGACGATAAAAAAAAAAAAAAACAGATAAAATTTAAGCAAATGACGTGTGAATTGTCTGCATAATTATTAAAATTGTAATGACGTCACGGACATGCAACCAAACCCGTGCGCCCAGCCGTTAAGGTGGCGAGAATCGCGGGCGCATCGAGACACTCACGGCTGGAGACTAAGCCGAGGGAGGCATGCGACTACCCAAACCAAGGCCACCCCTACAAAAATTTGAAACAAATTTTTAAATCAGCCATCAGAAATTAGAGATCGAGACGGTGAAATATAAACCGGTCAAAGAAATTTTTGTTTCTTTCAGTTTTAAACAATGAAATGATAGTGATTTGTTTTTTTCTCTGTTTAAACCTGACACTTAAGGTTAAGTTAATGTTTGGGTTAGGGTACGCTTTTCTATGATCGTTTTCTTTTCTTTTTTTTTCACTCCCTTAATTTACTCGTTTTCTGAGTTTTTACCCTTTTTACGCTTTGATTTTTCCCCGTTATTCGTTTTTTCGTCTTTGCGTTACTTGTTACTCGTAACTGCGTTACTCGTTTTAGTAACAACACAACGATGCATGTCACAGGGCTATTTAAGCGAGTGACGTAAAATTAAAACCAAAAGTGATTGGTTGAGAAAGTGGCGCGAGATTTATAAACCAATCACAAAGCGAAGAAAAATAAAGCCAAAGCAAACACGCATTATCTTCGACACTCATTTGAAAACCCCTCCAACTTCCTTTTATTTAGTGGAACTCATACTAGGTGGGGAAAAAAGCTAAAAAAAATCTGAACAAGGAAAGTTAACACCAGTAACCGCTTTGCCATTCCGTTTTTTGTACTTACGGACACAGTGCGCGAGCATGCCTGCTGGCTCGGCCGCACGACGTTGCAGTTTGCCATGGAGTTGGGGAGGATTTCTTCTTTTGTCTCTTGGAGTTCCCACTGATGATGATGACGATAATGATGATATCTCTGACTGGCTCCGCACAAGTGAGTGATATTCTTGACGAGGAAAGTTCCTTGGTAAGTCTGGATTCCGCTGTAAGCCATTCACACCTGTTCCAGGATTTAGTACGATAGGTTAAAAAAGGGAGTCTACAATTGCAGTAGTTATGCTCCTTTATAATACCTTGTCATCGAAAATCAGGTGGAAGATTTTTGACGTTACATGTCAAACATGTAAGTTTAGGATAGATTTAGAATTAATATGATTTGCCTTAACATCTTCCGATCCTCCTTGGGAACGTCCCTGACCCCTCGCAGTACTTGGAAGTTAAAAATTTAGGAAAAATCATCGCAAACGTTCGGACGACGTCCTGAACATTTTCGAGCATCTTCGGAAATTTCCCACGGTATATATGCCTGCCCTCTAACCATTTATCTAGTACTCAACCTCACTGCAGTCGCTGTGTTTCTTATGTATACCAAACTATAAATATGGGGTGTCAGTAAAACGCCGACTCGGGGTTGGGGCCGTGGTCGGAGTCGAGGTCGAGGTCGGGGTGTCTTGTTTTCTTCCATTTTTTTTTTGCGAGTTATTTGCAAATAGATTCCTTTTGATCGAAAAAGTGTCTGTTAGTTTACAACGGAAAATCCTTTTACAGTCAAACCGGATGTTCTTTTCCGCTGCGCCGCAACATTGGTATTTTGATTGACAACTTGCTCGGAGCATTTTGCAACCGCCGCGAACCACTTGCTCGCTTCAGTTCGTAAATTTGTTTTCGTAGATCCCTCTACAGATTGCTCTTGAAATCAGAAAACTGAGCTTGTAATACCAAGAACATAGCGAAAGCTGCACCGCTAGGAACTAGCGAGGTTAGTTGCCGTGACAACGCAGATGTAAGAGTAATTTTGTGAACTGAATGACGGGTAAATTTCGCAATGTTGCTCAGAATGTTATAAAAATAATTTTTTTCGTGATAGAAAAACTAACGACTGATTTGCTGTTTTGTTTAATAAAATTTGTCGTTGTTGTTTCAAATAAATTTGCCTCACGTTGTCGTTCGCATGACAGAACTCTAATTTCACCAACGGGGTAATATTCCAAGTTAAAGTTTCAATTTAAGAAGGAATTTGCTGAGGAAAGTAGGGAGACAGTTTTCAAGTGACACAACACAAGTTAGCAACTGAAGCGAGCAAGTTGTTCGCAGCGGTTGCAAATTGCTCCAAGTAAGTTGTCAATCAAAATACCAATGCTGCGGAGGAAGTTTGCAAAGTTGCCCCGAAAAGAACATCCGGTTTGACTGTAAATAAACTGTGAAACAAATGGTACTGTGCACGTGACAAGCTTCCCTCAGTTGGCTCGTTCTCCCGCGAAAATGGTCACGTGGTCAATCATGACGTCTTTTCCGCGTTTTCCTTTCACGAACATGGCGAAAGTAAGCAAGGAAATCGCATGGTTTGCTCGTTATTTGGGTTCATATGCTTGAAATCTTGTTTTGTGAAGGGAAAAGCAAAACATTTAAATAGGCTGAAATCCCTTTTGTTGCAGGTGTTACAGTAAATTTCCTCAGATTCAGAGTCAAGCGGTGGCTTAAGCTTTTTGATGGTAAGCTAACGTTTTGCAACGCTACTTACCAAATTTACATGTATTCACCTGCTCATTAAAATTTACTGAAACTCTTCAAAGGGTTTCAAGCAAAGTGACTGATCTATTCCATGAAGTGCCTACCCAAACGCAGCCGGCGGCCCAAACGCGGCGTTTGCGGCCATGAACATGGCAAACACAGCTGAAGCACTGCTGGTAAAAAGTCGTATTAACAGAAAAAAGTGTACTTTCGGCAGCGAATGAGAGGTAAAAAAAAATCGGTAGTTGTCGCGCAAGCACGAGTTAAATCATACTTATTAAAAGAATCTGGTTATGAAGCTCAACAACGTAGGTAGGTAGGTAGGGGGTAGGTAGGTAAACTTTATTTAAACACGCTTGCCCCGTCAACTGACACAATACTAAAAACTGATTTCCACAAGGGGAAAAACAGAAAGATTAAAGCTACTTAAAAGTTCTTGTTTTACGCTTTTGTTACCGTTTTTAGGCTTGAACGTGCAGGAGCACCAATAGATTTTTAATTTTGCATGAGAAACTGACACATAAAAATGTCACTGTCTAGTTATTCAGCCATAGTTCGACATAGTGTGCGAACGTAAAATAAAGATTGTAAATGGTCGTAGTAACCCGTCGTGAACGTTGCCAGTTGATGACCGGATCGGAACTGTTATGAACCGAACCGGACCAGATCGCTTCTGTTCATATGGAACCATTTGGAACCGATCCAAGTGTTTACACGGGTCCGTTCTGGAACCGGTCAGAAACGGATCCAAAAGGATCCAAAACTGGACCTGCAAAACAGCAGGTCTAGTTTTGGATCCGTTCCGGACCGGTTCCAGATGGGTCCTGTGTAAACAGAAGGCCTATCCAGTCCAATGTTCCGACCGGATCCATTTGGATCCGTTTGGAGCCGGTCCCGTGTTAACTTAGCCTTACAAAAATGTAAACAAGCACGCTAACTTCTCATTAGTTTAATTTCAAGTAAGAGCGACATATTTCCAACTTTTAAGACCAAAGCTAGGATTAGCCTTTTTTCCAGCGATTGAATATTGGATTAAGGGATAATAATGCATTACTAGAATTACAGAATTGTATCCTTGCGATTCGGCCGTCTTCGTGAAAGGAAAACGCGGAAATGATCGACTACGTGACCGTTTTCGCAGGAAAATGAGCCAACTGAAGGAAGCTTGTCGCATGCGCAGTTCCATTTGTTTCCCAAGCCGGCGTTTTACTGACACCCATCAATATGACAATGTTATTTTGTTATCCTTTTTACTCACTAAAGTGCCAATATCCAAATTTTAAAAAGAAGATCGAAAGACGAACAAACAACACTAATGCACCAAAGAAACTTGGAACCACCTCTTACAGCATAATAAACAGCACCACAGGAAAGTATTGCTAACGAGCCTTTGTTTGAATGATCACACCGAAGGATTTCTTCCATAATCCAAAGTTAGAACCACCTCGTACAGCATAATAAACAGTACCACAGGAAAGTACTGCTCAATGGTTTTTCATCTGATTGGTCACACTTTAGCTCTAACTAGGATATACTCGTAAAATCTGCATTTTTGACTCCATACCTCGAGCAGGAAGAAGGCTTAATGATCTCACTGGTATCTGTGGAGGCTGAGGTTCTTCTAGCTGTAAGTGAGGCGTTTCCTCAGAAATTGTTAGTTTACTGCAAAACACCAAGAAGGAAAACTTCACGGAAAAAATTAAATTGTTCGAGAGGAAAAATGGAAAGCATCTCAGTTATCTGTTCATTTTTAGCCAATGACGTCACGTTAGTGATGTCATATGGCTACTGTCAGAGCCTAAAGATCAACGGTGTACGAATATACGATCGTCTGTCTTACGGTCTGTGAGGCTGGGGGCATATTCTGTGAGACGATGGGTGGGGGTGTGCACCGGGACAATGAAATTGTTACCTTATCAGCGGCACATACCCTTACAGCTTACACTATGGGAGTACCCCCGGGCTTTGAAGTGTTTTGCATTGACGAGTCTCGATCAACAGGAACTATTTAATTTTCCTTCGAATCCGAACAGATATTTACCGAAATTACTCGTTGGGTGCCCCTGTCGAATGCGCGTTTTGTATACTTGAGGTGTGGCAGGATTTTATTCGCACTGTAGTCCTGCGTTTACTTAGCCGTGGTGCAAACTTCCACAGCATTAAAAACATCAGGAATTATACACAAGACGGCCTCGTCAATTTCAGATTTCATACTTAAAAGTATGAACGCTATGGCCGCAGCGAACCAACTCGCCTTATATCGCGAATTTTATGCACTTGCCAAAGCGTCCATATCTAGATGAACCGTGGGAACAAAAGCTCGTGACCAAGAAATGTGAATAAATGTTTCGTCCGCTGCTCGCAGCAGCTCCGTGGTCGAGTCGCTTGAAATGCGATCAAAGTGCCGAGCTCACATTTTATACGTGTGATCAAAGTGCCGAGCTGACCTTTTTTGCAAAACAATTTTCTTTTGTTCTTGAGACTTGCGACAAGAGAAATACCCCCTTGAACTGTCGAATGAGCTGAACTTCAGTGTCATTTTTACGTGCATGTTATAAAACAAGAAACCATTTCAAACTAAAATCGGAAATTGCACGGCTTGTTGCTAGCTATTCTTAAAACCGAAAATCCTGAATGAAACTAGTATTAAAATCCAAGTTACAGTAGTTATCAAGGAATTAGAGTAAAATCTTTATAAGATACCAAACGTAATTTCGGGGTTATTCATGGCTCAAAGTGTAAGGCGTATGTTGAGCAAATTTGCATAGTTGACGGCTGTAATTGAACCTTAGGAATGTAACGCAACACTGAAAACGTCTCGAACCGACCGAAAGATTAACAAAAACAGATATGTGACAAAGTATTCTAATAGAGACCTGTTGGATCTACTGGAAAGCGAGCTGAATTTGAACATTTTCGTACTGTGCGGAGGCAAAGCAAACGAAATTTATTCGGCTGTAGGTTGAGACCCAAAATAAATAAGTGAGCTAAAAAAATAACTTTGTACTGTGGGAAATTTACAAATGCGTAATTTTGATGTCAGGCTATAATTAACTGTTACGTAGTGACGCTGCTGGATCATTACCGATTTTATAGTGGATAACCACAAGATTTTTTGGTAGGGGGAGGGGTGGGGGGCTGAGGGGTTAGGGTGGGACTTACCGGAGGTGTAAAAACCCATAGGTTGTCAGGATCAATTTCACCATATTGTGAAAAGAAAAATGTCATTGGTTCTGCGCGCATTGCGTGCCTATGTTTTATTGTCTGTCCCCAGTTAAGACAACAGACACGTCTTTGCTCTTCACGCCCTTCGCTGATGAAGGCAATTTACAGTGGTTATATCTAAAGAAAACAAAATCATCACTAAGAACAATAACCTGACACTAGTTGGCTGACAGTTCAGAAACTACACATAAGCCACTACTATCGACGTTTTACACCGAGATATAAACATAAAAAATAAAAAAACTCAGTTGAACTGCCAGAAGATTGTTGTTTTGTACGTTCTAAACGTGTCAGTGAAAAATTAGCCAATGATTATGCATTCATATTTTTTTAAATACTCAAACCATTAAAACTATAAATTAATTAATTAAAGTACTTTCAAGGTTAACAATACTTACTCATAGTCTTGTTCCAGTCTGTGAATTATCTAAACAAAACGGAATACCAAAATTTCGTGACCCCAAAAATGGTCTCCTTAGCTCTTTGTTGTTTGAATATTTCAAAATATTTTGTACAATTCATTTCCCAACTGTTGTATACTCAGTGCTACTCAGGCAGGCTAAACAAGGTAGCGCGAAGGTTCCATTTTTTAAATCTAATATTTGGCAAGTAATCCTTAACCGATTTCAGCAAGTTTTGGTATTCTAAACAAAGAATGTTTGAATTCTACAAAACGTTTAGTTTTAGGGCAAACAAGACCAACGATTAAGAGTTGCAAGCGCTATTTAAAGACCAGCCCTTTCAGGAAAACGCGATTGTGATTGTTCGCGTGGAAGTAGTCTTAAGTTGGTGATAGCGGCTGACGTTTCGACAACCTGTGTCATCATCGGAGTCAAGCGGTTAGTGTATTTACAGTTGATGATTATTACAACTCTGGTTATTGACCTGATTGGTGAATTGGAGCGGTTTTCAATGAATGATTTACCGGTAACCGGATATCCGCGTTATGCGCAAAGGATTCTTGGATCGCTAGGGGGCAAACATCAGATTGCAAGTCGCTAGAAAGAAATGTATCGCGTAAAGTTGTTTCTTCGTCAAAACCAGTGAATTTGGACAAAGAATAAGCTTTTTCGCTGTGATTTTGTGAGAAGTGGAGTTGACTAGTGTTGGTACGTGGCAGTTGTAAGTTTCTGTGTGTTTAGTGCGATAAAATCTATCGATAAACACTCTTTCTTGCGTAGACATCTACATCACGCCATGGTCTCGAAATAGTACACATTCAGGTATAAATTTGAGGGTATTGACTCAATAAAGCCTTTTTCAGTTGTACTTACGTGTGCTAATATTGCTGAGTCGTTTCTACTACGAGTATAAATAAGAAATATGCGCGGCCGCGATCATTGTGTTGTGTGGGGTTGTGATAAGGATGGAAGGTACCCAGAAAAACAAAAAAATCTTCTTCACGTTGGTATTTTGAGATTCTACTCGCCAAAGAACAAGCAAGATGTTTTGTCATGGGCTAGAGCTATAAATCGTGAGAAATTCAAGGTTACAATGGGTACCAAGGTCTGCTCGAATCATTTTGTACAAGGATAT
>Ga0126336_10000225_pt1 | contig 19307 bp, 11 predicted proteins | sample SidCmetagenome_FD_92530 | JGI IMG/M metagenome (GOLD analysis project Ga0126336, IMG submission 92530) | Coral microbial communities from El Islote,Puerto Morelos, Mexico - Siderastrea C C metagenome | ecosystem: Host-associated > Invertebrates > Cnidaria > Coral | place: El Islote,Puerto... | reverse complement strand
TAGCCGTGACTGGAGTTGTCTAGTATCGATTTCATCAGAGGCTCGGGCAGGCTGTCGTTGTTTGCCTTATAAAATAGCCTAAGGATGTCGAGCTTATAATACAGGGAAAAGGTAAACCACTGAACTTTACAGTGTTTTGGGTCTCCTTTTGATCCCTTTTTTTTTTTTTTTTTTTTTTTTTTTTTTCTTTCAACCGGGGAGAGAAAAGGGATACCGTAATACATTTTGTTGCCTTATATCACGGGCTACCCTGTGAACAGGCTCTTTAGTGCGGAATAGAACAAACAAATAAATTTCGAGCCGAACCTCAGTTATAAGAATGATTTTATCTCTGGATTTTACCGTTATTTGTAGGGTGTATTCAGCCAGGGTAAAGTATGAACAGCTCCTTTCCCCTTAGGAATGGCTGAGCGAGAAGCAAAACATGCATGTGAACGCAGAAGTTGCTTTTTGCGGGGAAAGTCCACGCACACGCCGATTCCTTGCGGCGATTTCCGTCAGTGACTTCAGTCATTTTGAGTTCGCTTCTCAATTTCCTATGCCTGAAAGAAAAGAGGACTACTGCTTGTTATCAAGGCTATGGTAAAATAATTCAGAACTTTAATATCGTTTCAGAGCCTCTTGACCGCAGTCGTTCATAATCGCCCTGAGGACCCTGTCGAGTTTCTACAAGAATGCCTTGAGACCGCCAAACAAGACGGTGACCTCCGATGGAACTCATTCCTTAACGTGCGGGACAAAAGCAACAAGAGTTCACAAACAGCGGGAGAGTTTGATAAAGTGTTTGACACGGAAGTAGACACAACGCTTAAAAGTTGAAAAGAAATATCTATACAGAGCGTGCTATTTTCTATATTCTATCTATTGGCACTATTCTATGAGTATTATTTTCTATATGTTTTTATGAACTGTAAATAGGTTATTTGTTTTTGTAAATCGCGTTAACTCGCTTGTTACAAACGGGTCACTGATCTACTCGATCTGTGCTTAATGGAGTCAGTCTCCATCGAACGTGGATGACGATTTGAAGAACTGACTAAAGAAAAGCCGAGATGGCCCATTTGTGGTCGATTAATTTAATTCCAAGCGTGTTCTGTCAGCAACGCCCACAAGCTGAAAATACAAGAAGAAGAATTGTGGATACCATCAGCTGTGATGATGTTTTACGTAACCTACTTTTAATGCGTGCTACAATCAAACGCACATTAGTGTAGTTGTGAGTTGAAACCGTAAATACATTAAATGATATTGAAATCTGCAGCGTTTTTCTCTTTCGGATTAATCTGTGGAGGGGCGCAAGGGCGGGAGACCGGGAGAAAAGGGGGCTGGAGGTGTACGGGAGGTGGGAGAAAGGGAGGCGGGAGAAAAGGAGGCGGGAAGCGGGATTCCCAAGGTGACGGGAAGCGGGAGAAAAGGGGAAAATTACGGAACATTGCGCACTATTTCGCAATCGAAACAATGCAAAGAGGCAAGGAAATCCAACAAATGCAGTCTCGTGATTAGGATATCCCTACTGAGATGTGTGCGTGGGTAAAAAAACTAGTGCTTAAACCTCTTGCATTTTATTGAGGTGTACGCTAAGATGTCTTCTTCAGAAAAGCCATTCGGAAAATACTGCTCTGAATAGCTTCGTTGCTGAATAGTACTACTTAGGGTGTTTCGTCAGTCACAGCCTCAACAATTAAAATAACCGTCCCAGGGACGAGATCTCGTGGTTGTTGCACAGGGCACTCAAGCTGACAAGCAGAACACTTTGTACTTTAGTGGCAAAAATATAAGGATTGGTATGGACCTTGATCGCTAGTTTAGTCAGGAAACTAACAATGACAGTAAATAGCCAATTAAGTTTACATACCAAGTCTGAAGTACTGCTCAGTAGCTTTTATTTCAGCCCATTGCCAAACTCAAGGTTGACATCCATACTTTCCTAACGTATGAGTCGCTTTTCTTAATTATGTCCTTGAGGTTTTATTCAATCCGAAGACGTTTATCATAGATGTGCAGTGAGAGCCCCCATAAATCTGTAAGAGAGAGTTTTTCGTATAGAAGAACAGGTGGGAGGGGGGTGATGGGTGGCTGGCACGTCTGGTGATGTGTTCAAAACTTTTATCCCTCTTTCATTTGTTTCGTAAATCATAGTCTATTTAACCAGCATTTGCACTTCATAAAGATAATTTACTTTGTTCTACAGGTTAAGTTTCGATTATTTTCACTTAACCTCTCTTTGGGTATTTCTTGGACATTGACAAAGACTGGCTTTTGAGATAGGCTTTATTTGACATTGTTAGCCTTTCCTGCTATATGCTTCCATTTCATTGGTCTCACCATAAATAGTAGCCTTGCTTAAGCTCGCGCCAAAATGTGGGATTCGGATTTCTGGCAACCTAAGTCGACTCGCACACATGCGCATGCTAGTCTCCTTGGTGCATGTCTCAAGACGAGTGAGATGGACCCATCCTACATGACACGAGTCCTCTAATCAGTGTCATTACATTTTAACAATTTTTAAACCAGTGAATTACAGGGAAGTCAGTTATACTGACTGTTTTATAATCAAAACGATAATATTTAATGTTCAATTTTATAAACAAAGAGGATTTTGACTTCTAGTGTCGCGTACAAGAAATCATTATAGAATATTTTTGGAAATGGTAAATAAGATGCTATATTGTCGTAAATATAGTTGCACTTCATTACATTTTTATTCCATTTTTGTTTTCTTTCATATTTTTAGTTTACCACCCAATGACTGTTATTTGTGGTCGTTCGCAATACTTTTATTACAGCAATAACTGTTTATTCTGTGGATGGTTCAATCTATTCTCGCACAATCGTTGTCTTTATACATGCCACTTGCAAGAACGCAGACGTTCAAAATAAAACCCAAATTTCATTTGTCAACATACTGAAAAAAAGAGCAACGCCAGACAAAAAAAACAGCTCAATTGCTTTCATCCACGAACTCAAAAGTTGGCACTACAGCTTAGATGACATCAAGCTATCGGGCAAGTAAGCGTATAAAGTTGTGTATGCGTTTAATTGTCATCACATTCTTAAGTAAATTGCTAATTGCTATTGTATATCAATTCGATAAATAATTCAAAATGTCGTCAATAGAATGTCACCAAGCCCCAAAGCTTTATTAACGTACCTGTGATGTATTGCATATATCAAAAATACTTACTTCTAATCGAGGTTTAAGACATGACGATGCTCCCTTAGACGGAACCTGCCATCACACGTTCTTCGTTTTTTGACAAAAAAAGGACGCCCTCCCTTCCCCCCCTCCCCCCACACAAACACCCAACCCCCCAAAATGAACGCCTGATCGCATCTCACAAACAAAATCTCGCTAGTAATGTACGGCAATGACCTATACTGGGAAAAGAACTAAAACAATAACGTATCGCTATGTCATATCTCTGACAAGGAGGTATAATGTTTAAAATATCAGCAAAATTAAACTTGATCTATCCCTAAAATAATATTGTAAATTACATTTTAACACAAAAATACTTAAAAACTACAAAAAGTAAATATTTCTCATTTTTAAAACAGTCTTCTGAACGTCTTCAAATGTTCACAAGAAGTCGCGACGAAAACTCTCAATATCATACCAGCTCAATTAAAAATTGTTGGTGATGTAATGCTACTTTGGGGGTATAATCTGAAATTCATTCTTGGGACTTTCCAATAAAGTATGATCGTTTCCCATTGCCAGTCTCTCGCGGGCAAAACTAAAGGGAGAAATCGACAATTGGATAATTTGTGACATCCTCACCACGACTGAATTTTTGAAATGACGGCTATCGTTTCGAATGGTCAAAAGCTAGGAAACACTCGGAAATCATGGCACTAGGAAATCATGACCGTTTGGCGTATACATTTTATCTTTTTGCCCCCAAGTTTTCCAAAACAGTTGGTCCGTCGAGTGACGGAAAAAGGAAACATCTCACTAGAATGTCCTGACGTTACTATAATACCAATTTACATTAATCTGGTAACGGCTTCATAATACTGGTCTAGCAGAATAGCCCTTTTCACAGTTACCTTTTTCATTTGCATTACAATGTATTTTAACGTGGATGTGAGGCAATTTCGGGCAAAGAGTGCAAAATTGCCCGAAATTGCCTCACATCCACGTTAAAAAACATTGTAATGCAAATGAGAAACGGTAACTGTGAAAAGGGCTATTGCCAAGTGTAACATAACCTGAAATGGAGAAAACTCGCATTTACCGTACTCGTAGCAAAAACATAGAACCGAGATCTACTTTTCGACAGAAGACTACGGGAAATAGAGGTTACAGGGTTTGTTACACAAGGTGATTTTTTCGTGCATCTTGTGTCGAAATTACATTGCGTCACTAGTTGCATGAAAACGTTTCCCAGTGTAACACTGTAGGGTCTACAAGTGAAATGTTAATTCGTAAAGTGGATACAAAATATTATAATAACCAAACAAAATCATATATAACCGTTATATTCTATTACCCTAGATTTACTATATAAAAATATCCTTGCTATGAGCAATAGATTCCAAATCTCTACAAATGCAATTTTACTTGTATTTTGGAATAACTCCTACTCTATCATCAAATTAATACCTTCCCATATCCAAAAATGATATATCTTTTATAACTTTTCTTTCATACTTTCACCCTTCAATTTAATTTGTTTTAATTCCCAAAGAATGCTTCTTGGGCGAATACCCCGACTAAAAATGTCAAAACAACAATAAAAGTATAAATGCCATTAAAAGTAATAACGACTCCACCAATGGAAAAACCAACAGTGGGCAAAATACTTTCCAGGTAAATAATGTACTTTTCGTAGTTAAACTTCCTCCTCTTCTTTGTCTTCGTCCGCCACTGGTGAAACGTTTTCGCCATGCCAGTTAAAAAGTTCACCCTGGGAAGGGAGTCTTCGTTTTCTCCGGTTTTCCCGGTTGTTTCCCCTTGCGAAGGAACTTTCAAGTGTTCCGCAACTTTCTCGTCCGAGCTGGTATGATATTCAGTCGACTCACTGACCGAGGTGGACTGGTAAGAGGAAGACAAAGTGCCACCCGAAACAAGAGTGCCCTGAGTGGCTTGAGATGGGTTTTCAGAGGACTGCGATCCCTCTATGTCTATTCGCACCACGTGAGACCGAGTCACCTCCTCGGGGAAATTTTCGTTGGATGAACTTCCGGTTAAACCCGGTTCCTGGTTTTCAAGCGATCTGTCCACGTTTTCGACATCAGTTAAGGACGATTCGCTTTTAGATCTCTCGAGAATTGCGGGCTTTAATGTTTGTGAGGGAACGACGTTTTCTGTTACGTCATCACAATCCGTAAGCAATATCTCAGGTGTTTTATTCAGTGTTGAGCCTCGTGAGGGACCTCCTTTAAGTTTTGATGTTCTTTCGTCGACGGAGAAATGAAGAGATATTTCACTGTTTTTCCTGAAATATAAAAGAGATGTATAGGTATAGTCTTACATAGAGCTAGGCTTTTCAAAAAACAAAACAACTCCTACACAACATAAATCACGAACATTCAAGGCCACTCTGCAATTCCAAGAATAATTACTAAGCTTCGCAGAAAAAGATAAAGTAAACGTCTGAAACGTGAACCTGCGACACTGCACGTAAGACGCCACTGCGCAACATTGTCCATTATTCAGTGTAACTCGAACGGACGTACCCATTTCACAACTCTAGGGCTCAGCTCGCGAGGTCCCTCTGCCCTACGGGAGTTCCCCAAATATACTAAACATTTATTGGGAGGCAGCATTGCGTTTTGATTAGGTCGCCGGACAGATGAGACGGTAGTCTGGAGTTCAAGTCTTCCTATCTGACCACAAGATAAATTGGCAGTATGTTGCTCACAGGATAAAAATATTACCTCGTGTTTGAAGGTTTTTTGGTTTCCGTTTCCACAGCTGGCTTCGAATCGTCCCCTTTATATCCTTCATTTTGAACCCCAACATCATTATCCGTCTTCGCGGGCGTCTCCTCCGATCTTTCTTTCCCACGTTTGACTGTTGATCCCCATTTGGTCTTTACCGGTGACGGGGATCTGGAGCGAGCGGACGAGTGCGACTGGTGCAAATAGTCATGTGCATTAGCTTCGAGTTCATGTTCCTATAAAAAACGATAAAGAGTAAGCAACTAGAAAGAGGGTCGTTTGTTATGCTGTACAGGTGGTTCTAACTACTGAGTCTGTGGATAGAATTATAAAGTGTGATCACTGGAATGAAAGCTGCTGAGCAGTACTCTCCTGTGGTGCAGTTTGTTATGCTGTACAAGGCGGTTCTTACTTTTGAGTCTGTGGATAAAATCCTTAAGAGTAACCGTTCAAATGAAAGCTACTCAGGAGCACTTTTATATGGTGCTGTTTTTTTTTCCGGTATTTATCAAAGAAAGTTAAGAATAGATGTCCTTACTTTGAAAGTAAAATATAGAGAACATACCTCAGGGATATCAACCCAAGCATTCACCACCACAAGCTTGTACTTCAGGTAAGTCTTCGTTACCCAGGCCGCACCAGTCAGCGGACACACTACCCATATTAAGGGTGCTATGGCGAACCACACATAAATAGCAAAGCGTTTCAGGAACAAAAAGTTGTAAGCATTAAGAACAAAGGATGTACTACACGCAACCAACAGTGTAGTCAGTACAACCTGTCGAGATAAAAAAAAAATGTTTTTTTTTAATTACATATTTCTATAAATGCTTCCCTTGTCTGTAAATTTGATTTAAATTTAAATTAACACAAAAACACATCTCTTACAACCGCGTGCTATGTTTACGTAAAGAGATAGTTGTCTAACGAGATACTGTTTCAAAATAACGGAGCAACGTCGACTTTCTCTCATGCTTTGAATTCTCTTGTGTTTTGATAAGTTTTGATATGTTCTTAGTTGTTTGTTTATTTGTTATTCTTTTGTAAAGCGTTTGCAACTTTTATGTTGACTGCCAATATCTAATGTTTTGGGTTCGCTGATTCTCTGAAAAATCGCCAAATTAAGCTGCTTGCTATGTATGAAACTTTCCAAATCGTAAAAATTTGAGCATTCTTTAAAATGGCACCCCCTAAAAGCCACGTGTGAGGTCAAAATTGCGGGATATTGGCCTGGCGTATATTCTCGTGTTTTGGGCCAAAAGGAAGTCAAGGTCCGTGAACAGGAAAGTAAAGAAGGCCAATATCCCACCATCGGCAAAGAATGATGAAACTGGTGGGGCAGAAATCCGTACAAGTTCAATATTCATTTGCTTTACGAATTTTTCAGCGCTTTACAATAACCTGAACCTGGTTATTAGCTCAGAGAATGGACTTTAGGAAACCAAAACTGTATCGGTGGGGAGCGGGCGGGGTTAGGTGGCAATACTCCACTGGAGTATGCTACAGTACAGAACTCCGATAAAAGTGCCCCACTGAAACACCGAGTCAATGCAACGTCCCTTTGGCAAAAAGCGACAAAGAAGAAGGCTGAGAAGGAAGGAAAATAATAGCAATCTTACCGTACTCTTCTGGCTTCCTTCACGAACGAACTTAGCTCGAGCTGAGAAAAGACTGACAGCGTCAGGAAAAGCAATTTGGATGGGATTTGCACGAAAAAGTTTACCCATGCGATCTGAAACAGGATATTAGAACAAAACAAATTAAATTACAAAAATGGATGTGTACGCTATGTGTATCAACCATTATCCTGGCGACAAGCGGTATAGCCCCTGTAAAAAAAAAGTTTAATGGGAAATACCCCTTAAAAGCGCGTTCAAGGGAACGACAAATCTTCCTAAAATTCTTGAGCCTTTGCGCTTAGAATGGTGAAAATGCGAGAAACGAAAACTGGCAAAGAGAAGCGCAGCCGCGTACAAACGTGAACAAAATGACAAGAAATGTTTTTTCTTCCCACTTCTAAGCAAGTATCCATTAATTCATCTGTCTTCTTTTAGGGGGGGGGGCAGAGCAACGGTACCGAGAGGGGCTTAGATGGGAACAACTATAAAAATATAAATTGAAATGGTCAAATATCTTTGATTGAAGCATAACGTAATTTGGAAGCACCAGGTTGGTGTGAAAAAAAAACGCTTCCGGAAACTCTTCGCGTGTATTTCTTATTGCATCTAAAGCTCCGCCATGAGGTGAAGAAGATTTAGTATCTAGGGTGGGTCAAAAAAATAACTCCGAGTCCCCGACAACAGATCGTGACTCACGTCCTACTTACTGCCAGGATCAACAATTGTCAAAAGCGCGTTGGGGGTGATATCAAAGAAATCATGATGGTCAGTTTTAAGCTCTGTCATGAAACTGAAGAAAGATGTATTCAGCATGGTTTTAAATTAGAACTAAAACTGATCTTACCATTGAATTCGCGCATTGAACTTTGAATCATGAAGATCAAACTCAGGTGAAACACAAGCAGCAAACAAAAGCCGTAGAAGATGTGAAACAGGCTTGTCGCTCTCAGTATGTTGAAGAGTACATCAATTCCCGTGGGGATCTGGACTCCAGTCTCATTGGAGAGCTTTGAGAAGCTGAGCCTCAGAGCTCCGTCATATGCATAACAACCAAACTGACCCATGGCTGCACCCAGAGCAAACATCACCACAACGATTGGCATAAACTAACGGAAGAAAAAAAACACAAATTAGCTCCTTGCTGGCACAAAAATAACAAAAGGAGAGATGAAAACAACACAATGATTGGTGTAAACTAACGGAAGAAAAAACAGAAATCAGCTCCTTGCTGGCATACAAATAGCAGAAGAAGAAGAGGCACAAACGACGCAACGATTGGCAAAAAGTAACGAAGAAAAAACAGAAATTATCTCCTTGCTGGCATAAAAGTAACAGAAAAAGAAGAGATTACAATCGAAACAACGACTGGCAATACTCATTAACAGACAAAAATTAGCACATTGCTAGAACAAAAAAAAAAGAAACAAGATAAAAACGACGCAACGATTGGCAATAGACCACTCGTAAAGTTAATACGAAACTACATCCGGGACTCGAGTGGCGTATTTTCCATATCCTCACTAGTGAGGATATCGATGACGTCATTTCCCGCTCTTACACTGTTGTTTGTGTAAAACTACTCTTGTCCATATAATAAAAAGAAAATTACACGGTGACTTGAAGATATGAATTTTATTTTCTCGTGGTAAAAAACAATATTCTACTCACTCGCTGCGCCCCTTCATAAAATATTGTTTTTACCATTCGAAAATAAAATTCATATCTTCGCGCCGCCGTGTAATAACCTCTATTTATGTGTCATTTTCCATGTTTATATTTATTAATTATTGAAGTCATATGAGATCAAAGTAAGTTTTAATTATTTTATTCCAATAGTCGACGTTATAGCTGTTGTTTATGCTAACAATACGGAAAAAAAATACAACGACTAATATGTAATGTAGCTCTTATGTGTTTTCCTTAGATTTCCTCATTGGGTTCTCGTGGAATTGTTTTTGTGGTATATTTGGAGTGGTTTCGTGATTTTTATAACGGCAAACACCGACAAAAATTAAGGAAAACACCTTCATTAATTATGCCCTTTTCCAATATCTTTTGGCGGCCTTTTGAAGAGATATTTTACTAAACATACGCAATTTAATCTGTTTCTAAGCTGATTTGTTCAAAGATAGAAACCTTTTAAGAACAGAAGCTCTTGCCTTTCCCAAATTCACACTCAGTGTTTTTCCTACCGAAAACAGAAGATATTAAAGGCCATATCACCCGTATTATTGTGTCCCGGTGTCAAAATTCTGGTTACTGGTGTATCAAAACTAAAAGCGTTTTGTAAGGCACACAATAGTCAAAGAACTCCGCTGAGGAGGAAGATAATAATAATAATAATAATAATAATAATAATAATAATAATAATAATAATAATAATAATAATAATAATATGACGAGAATTCTTGAAAGGAAAACACGCCATAATCCGTTTATAATGGTTTTTGCTCGACAAGAGGAAAACTTGAAAGAACGCAGCCTCATTTTTTTCATGTTGCAATCCGTTTCCAGTCTGACCATCCGTGGCCAAAGCCACTAATCTGCCGTTTTAGTGAATTACTGGAGTAGTTTTAAACATAACTGGATCATTTTGTGGAGGGGGGGGGGGTTACCATCAACAGAACCACGTCTTTTGGACTAGAAAATGGTTACATAGCCCCTTTAAGTTGATCATGCTCTGTGACTGTTTTTTTTTCACCTCGAGATCACAATAATGTTGGAAAATCACAGGCAATAAGATCCTTCTGATCACGGAAATTTCCACGGAAACGATTCGCTTGGGACCCTCAGGTATTACTGACCAAAAGGAAGTTTGGTTTATTTTCGAGATAATTATGAGACAGTGGCCTTTTACTACATGTAGATCAAATAAATTGCATAAACCTGGAGCTCCATACGTTTGTGACAATAATGCTTCCAGCTAGAACTCAGAAATTTATTTTAGGAATTTTTTAATTGAAACAACAAAAATAGTCCAACTAAAGACTGTAAATAGATTATTCGCAACTGTTTTCCTAATCTTATCCTCTCAGTTTTATCGCTGTCTCTTCTGGTTGCCAGGGCAACGTTTATACCAACTAACCTTCTTGATTTACATATTTAATCAAATCAGTACACAGGGGACGACTTGCGTGAAATGAACAGAAGGGTCTTCATGAAATGTATACAAACGTGTTCTTAATTAATGTACTTCAATTGCAGTTGACACTAAAATCAAACATCGAAAGAAACTACTCTTATTTGTCAATAAATGTCAATCCAAAAAATCTGCATCTCTTCCTTGCTTTGCATAACAATCAGTTCAGAAAGCCTGCAGTGATTAAAAATATTTCTATTTCAGCTATTTTCCCGAAAAACACTAAATCGTCTTCCGTAATTAGGGACGAAATTAATTTACCAATATCTATTTTCGTTAACTCCAGTTTTCCACAGGTAATTCTTTGTAACCAGATACCACTGGGAAAACTTTCTAAAGTGTAAATACTGTACTTATCAGTACAGGGCCAGTCGTTTGGTCGTTTTACTTTTTTTTACTTTTAAACAGCGGGAGATTTTTAAATATGAATCAACAAAATACCACAAAAACAAAAGTTTATTATTATTCTCTCCCCTATGAAATAATAGATAAATAACGAAGATTTAATTTTTCTGGTCAGTTTCGATGAAGTTTCACTGAAGAAATGAACGGAAGTGGTGTATTAAATCACACCAATTAATCGTTTTCAGACAAAACGGAGCAGGTAGTTACTTTTTGGTACAAGTTTCCCGTGGATCACATAACCAATATATACAGTACATGTAAAGACTACAGGATACAATGTACCTGCATTGCAATCGACGTGCGTGGCTATCGAGTGGAAAAAGTCCTGATTCACGAAACTAAATTAATCTAGCTCTGATCTGCTATTCGTGTACTTCGCATTAACTTGATTTTCGTCGAAAAGGACAGTTATCTTGGTAAAATCTGGTGAACCGGATAAAAATACGACATTTAACTGATCATAAAGTTGACAAGCAATCGCCGTGGTTTGGCCCAAAGAATTGAAACATTAGGGGTCTGATCTCTACTATTATCTCACATTTATGGGACCACTAAACGAATGACAACGAATCTGATATAAGATCAAACAATTCCATTACGGAAACTACAAACAGTAGAGGATTAGAGCTTCGGTGACAATGGCTCATACTTACCCTGAACATCAAGTAAACACGTCGTAGAGTCTTGGGGTAATGTCCGTCTTTCTTGAGCTTTTTTACCCCTTTTATGAACCAGGGTACAGAGTGCTTGATCATTGAATAGCAGCAGGCTACAAGCGTTATAAAAAACACTCCAATACATGTTGCCCATGACACTTCAAACACAAAAACCGCCTCGTAAAAGTCCAATCCGAAATGAATGATCATATTTAATATCCATATCACTAGGCCGATCCATCCTTTAAACCGATTATAAACTCGATTTGTATCCCCGATTCCCGCGGATAACAAATAAGTCCTTCGCTGAATCAAACATATATCGACTGATTCGTCTTGTTTGTCCATATTTTGGTCATACGGGACGTCTGCCGAAGATTCCTTGTCCGTCGACAGTGTCTGATTAGTCGCGTTGCTACTTGACCCGTTACACGTAGCTATTCGCAATCTTGTCGTTGGACCATTTGTCACATTTGCAAGTTCCACAGCTGCCATTTTAAACGAATTAACAACTAAACTGCCTTCAATTAGTCTAAATTTAAGAGTGGGGTCTCAAAACTTGTCCAGACAAGATCAAAGTTGAGATTCCATTCCGTGTACACATGAACTCGCTGACAAACTGCTTTTTGTCAGTTGAGCATACACTCTGAAAGTTTCACCAGTAGATAAAAAACAGCCATCGCCGAAAGGATTCTCACAGAGCAGCTGCAAATGCAATGAAGTAATTTCAATTTAGTGATTCTTGAATGTTACTTACGACAAAAATGTTATTTATTAAGCTTATATTATTTACAACAATACGTGTGTCGATTTCCAGTTTCTCTGGTCCATTTAAGAGTAAATTAGCGGCAGAATTTACTGTTGTCAAGTCCATTTCAGATGTCATTTCACGGAAATCTACTAAATCACGACAATCGGTCGGTTACTCTGATTTATAGACAATCCCATTTTGCAGCGAATTTTCGTCATAAACAGCTTGCACACAACAAACCCGTTTGGCGACTTGATAATGCGTAACACAATATAAAATTTGCACTCAAACGCACGAAAAATGCTTTGACGATTATTGCACAATATTATTGACTCGACGAATAAAACAAGTCCGAAAAAGTTTCTTAAGTACTAACTCACCGACGTACGATGAAGATTGTTTGAAGGACACTTGCCAAAACTCAAGCGCGTCGTCGACCTTGATGAGAAATTCGTCGCACTTGAGAACATGTCATTAGGTTGCAGGAATCTTGAATATAAAGCAGACTTGACTCGACCCGCGTGTGTTAAGCCGCCTTACGTAGAAACCAAACAATAGGTGTTGAAACAAATCTTTTATCTGTGATCAAAGAGCCAAGACAAACGAGTCTCTTGAGGGGAAAGTAATTAGTGCGCACTGAAATGTTTTGATATTTGAAGCCTTTTCGAAGTTCTGCCATCCTGCCTACTTGATGAGTAAAAACATCATCATTCTAATATTTCTAATAATATTTTAGCCTGTAGTTTGGCTATCGAGGCGGAAACGGATGGAATCAAAGCCGCAATAATTCCTTTTAGTTGTTTGACGTCAATAGAAAAATCAGTTTATTGTGGTCATTGTTTGTAAATTCATTGATTGGTTGGGAAATTATTCAAAGCAATTTGGTTGACAAACTCTATTCACATGTTTCCATTGAACCTACTAATTTTGACGCCACGTTCAACAAAAACGATTTAAAGAACATAAACAAAACCAATGGCAGAATAAAAGACACCCGTTGAAAAAAAAAAACCGTCTTCCCATGTAAAAAGCCGTTCAGGCTTTCAAATATTTGTCCTTAAAAGTTTTCTAAAACATATTAAATTAATTATCACCATTTTATAAAACTTTAATTGTTTACTAACGTCTAGAAAGAAAAGTAAAGTTTCATTACATAATTCAAGAGCTATCCGTTTTGTAAGCACTTGCCATACGACAGCGTTTCGTTGATACGTATTTTTTACACCGCTACTCCACTGTTTCCGAAAAAGATCAGGATGAGCGTGCCATAACTTTTGTTCAAGTTCCAAAGAACAACCCTCGATATTTGTACATATTTAGTCATCTAGGTTTTATTGTCTGTGATCGTATGGCTACCTTTCAGTGCCTCTTTTATGATCCCAGAACTGAGGAACAGAGAGGACACTGGGAAAATGAATTCCATGAACTGTAGGTTTGGCATACCGGTACCACACATTGGAGAACAGATAGCCTGTTCCAGGCTCCGAGATAGTGGGGAAAGCATGAATTGAGAAAAAGAGCGCCAAAAAAAGCGAAGGGGCTGGGGAGATTCACTTTCCCGCCCGCCACCGCCCCCATTTTTCCAGATCCCGCGTGTCTTATTTTCGCGCTCCCTTTCTAATTTTCGTGCCGTCCCAACTATCTGAGAGCCTGGAACAGGCTAGAGAACGGAAAGACCAAACAGAGTTTTATCTCCCAGCTTGGAGAGAGGGATTTTTAATTGCGAATCGCAAAAGCAACACCCTGGTCAGTCGCAACGGATGCAAGGAACACCATGGAGAAATCAAAACTAGAGGAAAATACATGGTCGAAAAAAAGCGTTAAAGCAGAAAATTTTTGTGACATCTTCAATATTTTGGGATTTTTGAAGGGCGACAACTTGTGACACTATGCTATTATTGTGTTTTTTGGTTGCCTGTGTGATTGTTTGCTTGTTTTTACCAATCACAGAGCGTAGTATACATTTTAACACAGTGCAATCAAGAAGCGCTCTAGCATTGCTCTTGCCAGTAAACAGGCTCCTCGGTGGAGAAAATATAAACGCCAAAAAAAAAAAAAAAATTGGTGAGCAAAAATGTCGAATGTCAAGTCTAGTGGTAGTTATTCACTATTGGCTATCTCCGACTTTCGTTTTTCTTACAACTTCGTTGTTTCACTCGCCAGTGTTTCACAAAGCAGGAGTTGACTATTCTGGGAACACCTTTCCCAACTCACCGCTCAACTCCCGGGGGGGAAGGGTACTCAATCCTTTGACGGGGAGGCTCCGCCCGGAGGCACAAACCCTTAGCCTTTAATATAGTAGTTTTAACCTAAACGGTACCCCTTTCATGTACCTAGTGCAAAATTGCAACCCTTTCTTACACCTCAAGGATAAGCCAAAACAATATAATTTCCTATGATCGCCACATTTTTCGTGGACTTTCCGCCCTTCTCGCTCAGTTTCTCGAAGGTTCCAAGCTTTGTTGTGTTTGGCGTTATTTCTTCCGAGATTTGGCATTCAGTATGCACCTAGCCCTAGCCGCCATCTCTTTCACTTTGTAGCGGAGTTTGTGACGCTTTTATATACTAACGTGACGATTTTCCCTACCCTTTAGTACACTGCAAGCACCTCTTTCGGGGGGGAGCCTCCCGGTATAGCCCACCATTGGAAGCACCACCATCCTGGGGCTCAACTAATACTGATCTCCACTGCCTAGACGCGGAAGCAACACCTGGCCATGCAGACACTCCAAGAAAAGTCAGAAAGAGGTCAGGCAAGCAAGAAACGAGTACACTATGATCAAGTCGAATTCAGATTCCTCTCAGGTCTTTGGTTCTATCGCAGCTCCCTGCCACCGTATTGGTGTATTTTTTGACATGAAACTTTAATTCATCCCTCTGCCCATGTGTACAAACAGGTACTGGCACCACGCCGTGAAACCTCATAAAACGCTGGGAGTAGCCCTGCGATGGACTAGCATCCCATCCAGTGTGGCTGGAGATGTAAAATTCCTCAGGCAAACCTAACCTAGAAAATCAGTTGCGATTTTCCATCCTGTGGATGAATGCTCAATGCACCAACCAAAACAGGCCAAGAGGAGATTGTAACCTCTACTAAGCTTTGGCCTTTGACTGTTAGAGCTGATAGCCCGAGATATGCACGCAGCGGCGATGGAGCACTACTTCTAGAGTTGTACAACTCAATGAAAATAATCGTTAACCAGAGTCTACACCATCGTTGGAGGAACAATTAGAGCAAGAGATTGTTAGTGAAGGCGCAGTGGCGTTGTGCTTTAATAGCGCGTTGACCTTTCCATCCCAAGATCAGAGGGTCAGGGCCCGGTTGCATAAAGAAATTTAAGAATAAGTGGGAATTTCTGAAACTGTTCCCTGTTTTCCTGAGGAATTTTTCACACCGTCATTGTATTTCCTATATTCTTTAATCCGCTTTCGGCCGATTTATCCATAATAGTGTGCAAGAAAATCCTCCGCACAGGTAATGGCTGCAGAAATTCCCACTTAATCTTAAGTTGCCTTATGCAACTGGGCCCAGAGATTTGGGGCCTGGTCTTGGCGTCGAGACACCTTACTCCAGTGTCTTTTCCCTCCAGGTGTAGAATGGAATGGTTTGCATCCCACTAATCGGAAATAGTAATGATACTCCCAATTACTTTACGGTACTGAAACCGGAGTAAAGTGCCGCCGTGTGGGCCTTTGGTCCAAAAGCGCGAACAAAAACCTTTATTTACGCAACCGGGAAATCCCTTGAAATGGCGCTGATTTTGAAAAGTCAGCGTTTCAATATTACCACGTACTATTTGAGCGGAGTATTTTCAGCACTGTGACCAACCTAACCTACATGAAACTCAAAAAGAAAAACAAAATGAATGAACACTCAAGGTTACATTTTATTACAGTTGCTAGGTTGTTTTTTTTTTCTATTTTCTATTTATGACACAAATTTGCGTCAGAGTTTTAACACGCTTTCCCGCCAGAGGTTGCCCATACACACATTCGTGTTCAATGATTAGTAATTTTCTTGTATATACGTGGAACTATTAAATTATGGCCTTCCACAAGTTAATATTTTAAAAGTATTTACAATCCAATTCCATTAATTTCACTGAGTTACACTGAAAAGCCAGCATCGGATAAAATACGTCCAACGCTTTTAAAATATTTATGAGTATTGTATAGCGACTTGCATCGCTATACGCAGTTCTTAAAACAAGATCACTGTAATCCAAGATTAGTGTCAACTTCATTGAAGACTGCTGTGAAAATTTTCGCTCCCCCAGTTTCAACTGCCTAATCTCAATCTGAGAGGAGAAAATGCTCTAAGACAACAAAAATAAGATTAGGTTGTAATCTTGGATTAGGAACATCGCCCTTTAGTATACAGCTAACGTATTTTTTTTTCTCATCCGTTCAACGGAATGACATCGTTTCATACAGAGCTAAACAAAGGCAAGATTTATGAATGAAATGCATTTCCGTGTACTAGTAGAGAGATATCTAGCCGATCGTGAATGTTCGTTGCATATACGCATTTCCCAGGGTTGCTGGATATTTGCTTGTGATAATTGATGTTCTCGTTCTTGCAAAGTGTTTCTTCTTTTTTGTTTTTGTAGGACTAAGCCGTTATTGTAATTATTCTTTCTTCAGTTGCGATTTGACCTCTTCTACAAGTTCTTCTCTAGGCAGTGACGCAGAGACCTACCAAGGAATAAGAAAGTGAAGGAAATACCGTTAATATGAGTGAGAAAAAGATAAACTTGATTGCTTCACCACGTTTTTTATTTCTGTTACTTGTCTACTAGTTTATTAAGTTATTTCTAAATCCCGTTATATAACCATTACAATGCAGGTCACGTGAACCCATGGCCCATGTGTCAAGATCAGGGAGATATACGCATGCACTACCATGATATAGCTACAACTTTTTAACAGCCAAGGTGGTACCGAAACCACATTGTTAAACCGAAAAGATGCGACGAACACTACGTAACTCTTCTCTGAGATTTAATACACCAGCTTGGACATATGGGTAGACATAAAAGCGTCATGTTATAACGAACGATGTGTACCTTGACGGCCTTGTTAGGATCTCCCAGTCTGTCGATCATGGGCCGTGTGTTTTCCTTGAAGACGTGTACTTTAGCTCTTGATATATCTTCCTTGTCATCTTCCCGTTGCGAGGTTTCTGCTCTTTCTTTCACCACTCGATCCATCTCCTCATCGCTATTCTCTAATACTATGATTCTGTTGTAATCAGACACCTACATCAACGTGACAAGAAACCGTCAAATGTTAGTAAACTCTTATATAAGCTGTGTATCTACCTCGATTGCATGTAACCAACAACTCGTGACACTAAAAACGTGACCCAAGAGTCGCTTGATTGGCCATGAACCGTGTCTAAACAGTTCAACAAACCCTTGACTTAAATCGAAGTTAAACTGGTCAACCAAAATTAAGAATGATTTACCATAACGTGCAGGAGGGATGTAAAACAGGATAAAAGGCGAAATGGCAATTACGAATGACCTTCTTACTTTAAATACTCTAAAACTAGGGACACATGCGCGTAGACGAACATTGGCACCCACACCCGTGTTGACTAGAAACGAGATAATTATATTACATAGTTACATGTTTTGCCACAAGTTGACATTGGTTAAACACTAGGAAGATTTATTTTAGCCAAGGCTAACCATTGTTTCACTAAACTTTGAAAAGTTTGATAACCAATCATGACATGATAGGGTCATATTTTTAGGCAGATACAACCGACTCTACTCCAGTATGCGCTGCTCTTCTTTTGGATTTAAGAGCCGTACGTAGTCATGCTGTCCGTACTTGTAACATCTCCGCTACAAGTCGAGCGATTGAACTGTCAATTTGTAGATACTATAAAAGAGATCATATTGCACTTCACTTGGGCATGGGATTATTACTTCACTTGTGCATAGACTATTCTTCTGAAACCAGCTAAACTAAGAAATCAAAATTTTGAATCTCTGTGGTCTGGCCTCTCGTAAGCGACCGCCTCTCGTAAGCGACCACCTCCCGTAAGCGACCACACAGGCTTAACATTTTGGCTTGTTGCCTATGGGAGGTTCAACTGCATTAGACTGCGACAGAAACTCATAAGGACGTTCTGACTGCGAGCAGTCTCTCTTTTGCTCTAAAATCCCTGCTGAAGGAAACGAAAATAGCGAGCGCGAGCGAGCGAGATTTTTAGAGCAAAAGAGAGAGTGAGTATGAATATATGAAATAATCATATATTTGAACTGCAGATAAAGATAGAATTATATGATAGAATTATAACCTGAAAAAATTCAGCCTTGAACGGGAATCGAACCCATGACCTCTGCGATACTGGTGCAGCGCTCTAACCAACTGAGCTACCAAGCCAACGGGGAGCTGGTCAATTGTGAGTTCGTGTTTATCCCGTAGATGGAGAAATGAGTATGAATATATGAAATAATCATGTATTTGAACTGCGGATAAAGATAGAATTATATGAAGATCATCGCAGTGAACGTGTTTCAACTTAAGCAGTTGAAAAAGAAGAAACCTGAAAAAATTCAGGCTTGAACGGGAATCGAACCCGAATTTTTTCAGGTTTCTTCTTTTTCAACTGCTTAAGTTGAAACACGTTCACTGCGATGATCTTCATATAATTCTATCTTTATCCGCAGTTCAAATATATGATTATTTCATATATTCATACTCATTTCTCCATCTACGGGATAAATACGAACTCACAATTGACCAGCTCCCAGTTGGCTTGGTAGCTCAGTTGGTTAGAGCGCTGCACCGGTATCGCAGAGGTCATGGGTTCGATTCCCGTTCAAGCCTGAATTTTT
>Ga0126336_10000224_pt1 | contig 19325 bp, 11 predicted proteins | sample SidCmetagenome_FD_92530 | JGI IMG/M metagenome (GOLD analysis project Ga0126336, IMG submission 92530) | Coral microbial communities from El Islote,Puerto Morelos, Mexico - Siderastrea C C metagenome | ecosystem: Host-associated > Invertebrates > Cnidaria > Coral | place: El Islote,Puerto... | reverse complement strand
CTTTGTATATAGGACTGCCAAAACATTCGGCAAATCCAAAACAGTCTCCCTATTTTCTTCCTCCTCTTTATTTACAAGGAAAATTGCTGCGATAACGGCTGCATTGGCAGCCTCTTCGTCGGCCGCCATATTTGTTACGCAATGTTTACTTGTGCCAGGACCGCGCATCTCGACGGGCGTTTTTTAATGCAGACAATCCGAATTATTCCTAGCATTCCGTACCAACCATTCTTACTCCAGAATTGTGGATAAAAAAATGCGCCCCTAGTCTCATGCTCTCACCCGGATGATCACAATAGACAGACCTACTTGGCTTTCTTGTTACAGTAACAAATATGCTGAACATAAAATAGTAAGGAAAAGCACAGCATACCTAATCTTGATTTCAGGGCACACAATACCTCTTGATCTAAGGATTTTTTCAATCTAAAAGAATAAACAAAAAAAAATCTATTTAATAGCCACTCAACCAAAGCTACATGCTGACTGCAAAGAGTAATTGTTCCCTCAGAAGGACTATGGACGTAAATTAAGAAACTGACACTGCACGAAAAAACGGATTTATAAGAGTAGCAAAATCGTAGCAAATATGAAGTAAATACCACATTTGATTACATCTGTTCATATTTGCTCAGAAACAAATGCCAGGCTTGAATAACATTTGCACGCAAAGCAAAGATGGTAAATACCGCGTTTACTCAATATACGCACGCCAGGGCAAATGTGAACAAAAGGAACACATTTGCGACAACTTTACTGCTACAATAAATGTGAGGCAAATAGATTAGTTTGCTTTATGAACAGATGGATTTGCATGTGTAGCAAATATAAGACAAATATTAAGTTTGCATCGCTTTGATAGTATTTGCACATAGATCACACTTTGTGTTTGTACTACATTTACTAACAAAACAAAGATGGTAAATACCGCGTTCACTCAATAGATACGCGGGTAGCAAATGTTGGACAAACATCGTTTTTGCTTCGCTTTGATGACATTTGCACATAGATCACACTTTGTGTTTGTACTACATTTACGAACAAAACAAAGATGGTAAATACCGCGTTCACTCAATAGATACGTGGGTAGCAAATGTGGGACAAACATCGTTTTTGCTTCGCTTTGATGACATTTGCACATAGATCACACTTCCTATTTGTACCACATTTACGAACAGAACAAAGATGGTAAATACCGCGTTCACTCACTAGATACGTGGGCAGCAAATGTGGGACAAACATCGTTTTTGCTTCGCTTTGATGACATTTGCACAGGGGGCACACTTCATGTTTGCACCACATTTACGAACAAAACAAAGATGGTAAATACTGCGTTCACTCGATAGACACGTGGATAGTAAATATGGTACAAACATTGTGTTTGCTTCGCTTTGATGACATTTGCACGCCAATTGGAATTCGTGTTTGCATCACAATTACAAGTCAAGGAAAGTAAGGAAATACCGCTTTTATTCAAGATTTACACCGATATAGGTAATATGGAACAAACATCATGCTTTGCTTTGCTGTGATCATCTTTGCACTTAAGGTAAACTTCGTAGTTTGCGCAATGATTACACGAAAGCAAAGATGATAAATCACCGCTTTTACTTGATATTTAATGAAACGCAAATATGGGTTAAAATTCATGTTTGCTTCGCTTTGACGATATTCGCACCAAAAGTTAACTTAGTGTTTGCGCAATGATTACACAGAAAGCAAAGATCGTAAATACGGTTTTTACGGCAAATCTACGTACCGTATCAAATGCGACAAAACAGGCACATTTGAGGCAACTTTACTGCTGCAGTAATTATACATTTGCTACATGAAGAGATGGATTTGCGTGGATGGCAAATTCGAGTGAAATACCATGTTTGCTTCGCTTTGGTAATATTTGCTTCCAATTCATATTTAATGTTTGAACTTTATTTGCAGGGGAGGCAAGGGCAGAAAAATACCAATTTCGCTTCTTTTTTACGTATCCTGTAAATGATATCTGCTAGAACACATTTAAGGCTGCTTGTTTCTTGAACATAAGTAATCAAATGTTTCATTTTTACTTAGTACAGATCTGCTCAATAGGGCAAAAGTGAGAACCATAAACACTGGAACATATTAAATTCCCGCAGTTCTATATTTAAATTTTGCCCGTTTCCCCTTATTGCATTGTTTAAGCTGCCTGCCCTAAGTCGAATGCCACACAAATACACGGACTGAAAAGAGCAAAACAGAAACTATACGAAAATGCAGTGCTATTGAAATATTTATTCTATTTCAACACTAAAAAGAGTAACTTTGATAACAATAAGTCAAATATTTTCAAAAGATAAATAGCTAAACATTTTGAAACAGTAACTTAGTAAGATGTCTTTCTCATGAGAGTTGCACGTGTATTTACAAACGTTTCAAAAAGAAAAATCACAAATCAGTTTCTGTAGTTAGAAAGTAAAACAGTGCATATTATTGATAAGAGAATCCTAAAACAAACTAACAGTGATTTTTCTTCAAGCACCGTTTTACAGTTATTTACAAAATTAGATTGAGAGATTTCTTTATACAATTTTCAATTCATAATAAACTTTCACTACTTCAATAAAAACAATTATACACAAATTCATAGCTAGACTATTTCTGTAAAATTTTAAGAGAATTCACCAACTGAGGAAATGAACATACTTATAGATAATGCTGTCCCATACCTTTCAGTAAAAATATTTGAAGTATAATGAGTGATTATCTTGTACAAAAAAGCAATTTTATGTAACCCTTTAAGCCCTAACAGTGATGAAACTGAAATTCCTCTTTACATCCTCACTACATGTTAAATCATTCAAGTGATGAGAATAAAGGAAGTGATCACCAAGATCAACAGTTCTTGATGTTTAGACAAATTCTCCTTACTAGTTTCCTAAGAAATGTATAGAGAACAGTAAAGAGGATATGCATTTTTATCTCCTTAAAGGGCTAAAGTACATTTAATTTAATTTTTCGATCATAAAGCCTAAAACCTCAAGCAGTATATAAACACAAGGATGCAAGGCTTGGTTGGTTCCTTGTTTTAGTTCAGAGAAAACAATGACACATTCATGCGTTGCTCGATTTCTTGGGAGAATTTCCACTTAAGTTTCTCTATTTTAACCCCCCCCTCTAATTAACCCCCTTTTACTTCTACAAAAAAATAAGACCACCCATCTTTTGCCCCCCCCCCCCAACCATTCTTCAAAAAGTGCATGTTTGTTCTGTTGACCAAACCTTTGTCATTTATTTTTCATACTCTGCCCTGCTGTTCCCCTTAGGATGTGGCTGCATACAATAGATTCAAAATTCAGTTAATTAGTTTTCTGCAGTATTTGGTGTATCATGCATTAAAAAGTTGTGTTAGAGGAGAATTTGTATCAGCAGTGTCTTTCATACATGGTAAGCACAGAACCTTGACTTGGAGAAATGTAGTTACATGTAGCTCCCCCTTCCCTCTTTATGAGACCTAAAACTAATGAGGCCCTCAGGGGCTTCACAGAGAAAATATAGTAATCTCCAACCCTTCTGACAAAACGTAAAACTTCACATGCTAATCAGTCAGATTGGAGAAATATAACTAAAGTCATTCCCCCAAACTGTTTTCACTTGTGTCATAGCTATAACAAAATATGAGTGAATGAGAAGGAAAGTTACGTCCCCAAAGAGTGCAGGATTATTCAATAGATATTTTCAAGAACAGGGTTTTTGACGAAGAAAGATTTGTGATCAAAAGCCCCAATTATGCCAGTGCAACGGGGTTGGCATCATCAGGAGCTGGGCGGCTTGAGACAATGCCTGTGTACCGCCTTCCCATTACCATATTGGTGCTTTTTGCACTCCTTCGACGCGTTAGCTTTCGGTCCAGACTGTGCATCAACTGAGTTAGTTCAGGACTGCGCCAATCAAGTGTGCTGACACCAAATACCTTTTTCTTAGGCCTCTCAACACCTGGGCTCTCATAGCCGTCCTCATGAGGAGAATCTCCATCAGATTCTGACATGGAGTGTTCTGATGACATATAATCTACTGTCATAAACTCTATGTACTTTTCCTTTTGTTCCACTGTCATAGAAGTAGACAAGCTCAGTGCCTTTATTCTCTGGTTCTTTTTCTATGTAAATAACAAACAAAAGCAAAATTAATACTTATGGATGGTGCTTCCTTTTGTTACTGTGCATTTGTTCTGCGCATCTTGGGTCTGGTACAAGATATTGAGGAACGTGCCTACTAATACAATGGTAATTTTGTGCGGTTTACGACTATGTGGAAAAAGCAGATGTCAGCATTAGGGCTATCAAAATCCACAAAGAAAACTGGGACAGCCGTGCATTTTTCAGAGTTAATTAAAGTTAAATTTGGAAGGAAAATGCCACACTATCTTTTTTATTTTCAACCCTTTCGAATTATGGTTGCTTAGTTATCTCTGAAAAATGCATGGCTACCCACATTTTTCTTTTTTGATTCCAATAACCCTTGCTAAGGTCTGCCTTTTCCCCATAGTAATTATTACAAAAATAGCTATATACTAGGAGGCACCATCCTTAAGCTGGAATTGTAAAGTCATGCCAGAAGTCAATCTTGTGCTCATAGTCTAATCTGAAGGCCCTCAATATGCTGGTTAAGTTAGGACCCAATACATGGCTATCAATAAGGGCTGGGGGCAGGCGACTGCTGGATGAACATTGTGTTGTTCTAGAAAATATCCATACTCGCCCCCAAGGAGGATCTTTTTGGTTTGAACCCCCACCCCACTGGAAATTCCAGTTTAGGCTCAAACATTCGTTTAAAAATTTTGGCCTTTAACAGAATTTTCATTGTTCCAATGACCCTCCGAGGTGGAGGCATGGATATTTTCTTGAACCACACATTGCAGATTTGAAACCTCTCTCAAAAACTTAATATAGATTGCATACAACTTTTAATATTAATTACCGTATTCAGACGGCTTCGGGCTCTCTGTTGCTTTAAGACATCTTCAGCCGCATTTCTTGTCCTTGTAAGGTGCTGACGTCGCTTTGTTTTGAAGTGGACACGCATAGCAGCTAAAAGAAGCAATTTCCATTTGAGATATAGTTTTTGTTACAGTTAAACACTACGACCAAACCATAAAAGAATGTCTGTGGATAGAAAGGATTACCAATCAGAAGACGAGATTTTGCATGTGTATCAGTAAACAGTGCTTTTGACCAGTGTTTATTCCAAATCCATTTCTCATGTCTCTGCAAAACATGACTGACAATTCTGTTTTTGAACTGCTTGTTGTAAGTGCAATAAATTAACTTTTTTTGTTATAACTGTGCAATGTAAACAAAAACTTATTTGGTTTATAAGAAAAACTAAAACAATCAAAAGACAGAATTTACCTTTTATGACGCTAACTGGAGTTTGACCATCTGTGCTTTGCACTCCAGCTAAAATACGTTGATTTATTATCTTGTTTTCAGGTCCATTGAAGCTAGAAAGAGATTAAATTTGACATGTTTAACCCTTAAAACAAAGTCATCCCTTGTACACAGACATGTCTGGAAACAAAAACTGAAGCAGAACCTAGTGGATGCAAAGGAATGATGCAAGCTTTTTGCAAGCACAACAAATTCAAAGGTTGATACATCCCATTTGAAACAAAGCAGAGATTATTACAGTACAACCCCGGTAACTCGAAACTCAGATAACTCGAACTCCCCCGCTAACTCGAACTTCCCTTGGATTTTACCCCACTTTTCAGTCATTTTTACTCGGTTAACTCGAACTCGGATAACTCGAATTCCCCGTTAACTTGAACTAAATTTCGTTTCCCTTGATCAAAATTTACCCCGATAACTCGAATTCTCGTTCCTGCAACTCACCACGGATGCTCATTGAAATATCCCGTCAGCTCTTCTTGTCATGTAATTGGATTTAAACACTAAAACTAACAGCAATTTGACTCATTTTAATTAGTGCAACGAACAAATCACATATTTGACAATCATGTCGCATGTTTCTGACAAGATAAGAAATTTGCACTGTACTGTATATTGAACTGAAGTGCAAAAAAATCAGTTAACTATCAGTTATTGACAGGGCAAATTGAATGTTCAATAGACCCCGATAACTCAAACTGTTTTTTCGTTTCCCTCTGGAGTTCGAGTTACCGGGGTTCTACTGCAAATATTAATAGAGAAATTAGCAAATATTCCTGTAATACATACCTGCTAACCTTATAAAATCAGAAATAGGGACCACTGCACCCCCACCTCTCACCCCAGTCCTGGGGTAGTGCCCTGCCCCCAGCACTGAGCAGGGTTCAGGATGCTCCAGGGGTTTTGCATTAGAATTTTCAACTGTTGTTTAATGGTCTCAAGCAGTACATGTATTCGCAGAACAGTAGGATTTAGAAGACTTAAGACCAATCTTTAACAACCCAGTTCCAAATTTTCACAGAAGAAAATGTCTTTTTTTCCCTCTTGAAAATCAGAATGTCCCGATTTTTTTTAGGTTTTGAAACTCAAAAATTGGGTAAAATCCGATCAAATCGGGACGGTTGGCAGGTATGTTATCACAATTATTTGACGTTAGGTGTCTCTGGGGTAGAGGACGATAATACTTCAGAATTTGAACCAAGTGCAAGTATTTTTGACACCACTTTTGTTGGTTATAGGCCATCAGTCTGGATCTGCCTTCAGACATCAAATTTGCCACTTGCAAATCAGTAATTTTAGAGCCACATAGTCTTATTTAAAGGAGCTCTGTCACGGATAACACATCTTGAAAAAGTTGGTCCAATAATTTCAAGTTTGCCATTTTAATCCATCTTAATCTCCCTCAGTCGTAACCATCCTTGTTTAGTTTTTGTTTCTTATCACTTCTTTGGTGTTTTTCTACCTTAGGAAACTATTATTTTGAGGCTTCCTTTAATGTGAAAGTAATTTTGTCAGATCAGAATAATGAAAACTGTGACACAGCTCCTTTAAGAGAAATCAATGCATGCAATGTATGTACCTTTTAGAAAAGTCCCAATGGATCTCCCCTCCATCATCTCCAGTTAGACTCTTGTACACTTCTCGAACATTGGCCTATGGAAATATATAAAACATTATTATGTCACCTCCACTACAACCCATTACATAACCACTGACAGGGCAAAACATTTGGTAGGGCGTGGGGGAGGGGCGTTTGTAATCGGCTATTTGTTAGTAGTAAGAATATGGTTTTCACTAAAACTATTTTTTTTTTAGTCAACATATGAAACTCTACAATTCAAGCAGGCACATAACACAATAAGCTTATATATGCACTGCGTGTTGTTATTGTGTAATGCGCCGATCACTTTGCAAGTTCAACTCCCCTCAGGGCAAAAAAGCCGTTCAAATGCCCCACCAATTAGTAATGAACTACCTCTCCTCAAAGACAAATTTCGTCTTCAATCAAACACTTTACACGCCTTTCAGAGAGAGAAATGCCGTAATGACACCTTCAAACTTCTTTTAAAGACCCTTTTGAAAGAGTTATCTTCACTGACAAAGACGAAATTCCATCTTGTAAATCCGTCAAAACCGAAAACAACTTGCGGGCGTATTACATCAGAGCATCCGGTTCAAATCCTCGCCTTCCAAAGCAACGTTCAAATTCCCCCCTCCCCGGGAACGATGCACGGTCAAATGCCCGGGGGGGGGTTGCAGTTTCGAATTGATCGGCGCATAAGCATAATAAGCTTATCTGATAGTATTATTGCAGCATATAACAGGAAAGAACTGCTTGAATAAAAATATGAAAAGAAAAAATGTCTATACAAAATATCAAGATGAACAAATAACATTTTAAACAGAACGTTGACGTAACACTTATATAGCCACTTACCGTGACAGCCTTAGGCAAGCGCTTGGGAGTCTTTTCCCGCTCTTTTCTGGTTTGCTCTTCAAAGGCCTCCATCCTCTGTTCGAGGCGGGTGTTTAACGATTCCTGCTTTTCAATTAAAGCATTTAATTGTTGCAGAATTGCTGCTGGTAAATTCCCATTCTCTCGGGCGTTATTTGCTCTTTCCGCTTCATCAGAATCACGAGTAGTTTGAATCAACTGCGACAGAACACGATTGCTTCTCCCGGCCCTATTGTCCCCGTTGTCGCCCGCCGCCGGCCTCGTTGGAATCAATGGCGTGCTTGTGTTCGTTGGCGTGCCTACTGCTGTCAATGACAGTTCTCCGTTCAGTGAAGTTTCGTTTGAAGACGGACTACTGTCCGGGTTTGATAATATTCTCGACGAACAACTGGGCACTGTAGCCGACTCACTCGATGGCGTTCTTCCAGATGGGGGCGTTGCGTTTGAATTTGTTGTTGGGTGTCCGTTCGCGTCCCTCAAGTCGGACGTTTCCTGTACTCTCCTTCTACTTCCCCTGTTTGGAGGATTTCTCGCCATATCGATAAAGCAAGGGAAAGCGTTCTATTTCTTACACGCGTGCAAAAAAAACCACCTCCTATTGAGCGACGAACGACTCGAAAATGGCGCCCAAAGTTTGAATGCGTAATGGCATATCACTGAAGCCGTTGGTGGTTTGCAGACCATTGTGTCTCATTGGCTAAAACAGCGGTGACGTATTTTCTGAGTAAATCATCAACCTTGTTCCCAGGCTCCTTTCTTATTCTTGGCTTTGATGATTGATCACAGAGATTTTCGCAGATAGGGGAAACGTCAGGTGAGAGATCTTCTTCACCGGATTAGCTTGGTCAAGATGCCATCGAAAAGAAAGTTTTGCGACCATTGTAAAGAATATGTAACGTTAAGAACTTTCAAGCTTCACGCCGATTTATATCTTAATCAAACGAGCGAAGCGGTGTATTCTTCTTCGGAAGAGGAGGAAAGTTCGCGGGATGATTCCGAAGTCTTTCAGGGTGACAAATATCCAGAAAAGCACGGGGCTGCTGACGTATCAGAAGAATTCGTCGATGTTGAAGGAAACGAAGCATCATCTCCAGGTAAAAGACTCTTTTTATGGGCTTGTTAGTCAACAGTGACCAATCGCCATCACGTGCACTAGTTTGCATGTTTTGTTTGCTCTTTTGTTTGGACCCTGTTTACCAAGGAAATTAAAGATTGGAACGGTTAGGTTGTGTTTTTAGATTTAAGAAACTTATACCCCTTAGAGATTACTGTATCAGTATATCGTTCGTATCGGTCTTGTAATTCCAGGGGATTAAAAGGTAGCTTCAAGTATATCACGTCTCATAATTGCACATGTAGTGCGATAAAAATCCGTCAACTTGTCGGCAGATCACTTGTATGCCAAATTAAATGCTACCTACGGTGATTAAGATATGAGGTGTGATTATTACAACAGGTCACATTTTACTTACAGTGTGTGGTTGTTCAGAATGAAGTCTACAGATTTTAGTGTAGCTTTTCTCAAGCAGAACAAATTATGAGTTTTTTCTGTGATGGTACTGGAGTGTTAGTTACTACCTGCACTTTGAGCAGGATGTACAGTGTATTCAAGAATTAAAAATGGTGGTCAACCCTGTTATCTTTATGAAGCGATTTTGGCAAAAAATGGTAAGTTTTGATGTGCTGACACAGATGCCATTGAAAGGTACCAAGAAAGAAAAACAGACATACGTGTATCGTATCTGTCATATGTCGATGAAATGTCTTAATTAAAATGAAAACGCTGAGAACCTTTTTACGGATGCCTGGGGCAAAAACAGCTTTCTGCTTGATAATAAAGCAACTTTAAAGGCCCACCTTCGCCCAAACAGCCTTGCGACCGTTTGCTATTGTTTTCAAATGGTTTTATTGTTCTTCTCGAGATCTGATTGGCTATCAGACTATTCCTGCGAGCGAAAATTATCACGTATATTCAAAACAAATCAGAACAGCCAACTTGCAGTGATTTATTTTGCAAAGTTGCACCAATCTACGACCTCAATCTACAAATCTTTTGGCTTCCGTGAAAGGCATTTACTCCCCAAAATGTTTGAATTACCTGTAGTTTGCCATGTGAAAGTTTCAGTGACATAGAAAGGGAAAATTCAGTTCATGTTTTCATTTCTAAGTGCCAGCAAGCATTGAGGCAGAAGACTCAAACATTTACTTCGACATTACAATTTTAACCTTTGAAAGCCAGCCATAGGTGTGCACTAATCTTCGATCAAATATCCCTCAACCTGTGGCTAACTAAGAAAATAATATTATTGTTGAGTTCAATCGTACATCAACAGACAGGGAGGAAGAAAAAGAAAACAGTCCTGCAAAACCATTCAATTATTACACAGCCACGAGCCACTCTGCTTACATCGTGCAAATAAAATACGAATCAAACTTACTTGCCAAGGTCCCACATCCAGTACAATCAGGAATTCAAACAACATCACTACAAGAGATTCATTAAATCTCCGTTTCTTTGCCTCATAACAAAAGCTCCTCTGAGACAAATATTTTCCTTCAGGATAACCGTACAGCATCTTCAACTGCGAGGTATCATTTGGTAGGACACATATTGGACGGAGTAAGAGTGAAACAAAATAAGTTTCATGCCTAGCACAGTCACAGAATAATTTGAGGAAACAACAGCCTCATAACCGAAGAATAAATTCCTGCATGCTTATAGATGATTTTCGACAAGATGACTCCGAAGGAAACAGATTTTGAATGGAAACCCGCTCAGAAACAATTTCATGTTACACGAAATTCATAAACAGCAAGTGTGGCGCGCAAGGCCTTTTGGGTGAAGGTGGGCCTTTAATAATATGGCATGTGTTCTTAACTGTAAAGGCTGGTTTTCACTGGTGATGGGAGTCAGAGTCATAGTCAGAAGCATAGAGCATTACGATCTAGCACTAATTTTGTTCCCGGAGTCCCTGATGACATGCTCTGTGATGAATCTGCGATCGGTTTATTCTGCAGCTTCTGCTTACTACTCAGACAATCTGGTTTTCACTAGATCATAAAGCGACGGAGTCATAAGTGCAACCACTGAAGAAAATGGAAACATTCTGATACTTGCAATGCTGATTCAGTCGCGCTTGTGGCTCCGCTTACTACTCTGTTGTTTGATTTCACCAGATCGTAAGCACTCTAACGACTCCAATTATGACTCCTACTCTGTCACTAGTGAAAGACAACGTACCTTAAAAGCAGATGTCAAAGGAAATAATTGAAGTTGTTCTCAGTGGGCTCCTGGCCCTTATCTTTTAAATACCTTCATTGTCAAGAAAGGTCAATTGCTGGCTGTAAAACACCAAACTATTATTTTGAGTCCAAAATTTCAATAGGATTGGCCTCCTTTACATCTACATGTACAGTCTACATATCTAGAAAAGGTCAAATTCATGCAAGTCATTAATATAATTCTAAAACTGTAAATGGTTTGAACCCAGGAGTCAATCATCTGGGTGAGTGTAGTCCTGAGAAGGGCTCAAACAGTCACCTCAAACAGTCCTTCTCAGGACTACACTCACCCAGACAATCACAATTTACCAAATTATGATAATTCTAAAAGCAAAGCTTACAGTGTGTGTTGAAAACAGAGTATGGTAAGCTTTTACCTAACCAAAACATTGCTATTCGTTCCATCTAATTTTTGGATGTTTTACCAACTTCATTTAAAAAGTTTACAAGAGATTAATTTGAGGCCATGGGCTCTTCTGGGAGCACGGGGGGAAGGTGGGCTATTTTTCTTCACAGTCCATTATTTTTAATCTAGCAATCCTATCTTGTAGCCCATTTTATGCATGTGGCTTATTAGTGTTCCCTATAGTGCGTACAGTGGGTTATCTGCAGAACTTTGGACATCACTGCACTTAACATTATTAGGGTGTACACTGTAAATGATGTCTGCTACCTTTTTCATTTTGCCAAACAAACTTTTGCCAAACATATAAATGTTTTAATGTTTCTTGATATGTACAGTTACATGTAATTGTAATAAAATATTGTTAATTGTAGTTAATTGTAATTTGGAATAATTTATGCATCTGAATTTGATAGTGATTATGTAGAATTTTATGTCCATACAGGAAGCTAAATTTGTTCTAGCCTGCGTAGCAGGCGTAAACGGGGAATGGGAGCAAGAAAGCAGGAGAAAAATGGGGGACTGGGGGCTAGGGATGAGGGAACGCCTGCTACAAAGACCCCATTTTTTCAAACTCTGATTGGTTAATTTTTGACAGTAAGTCCCACAAGAATGACGTAATTTGGTGAGGACGTGCTGTTAAAAGATTTGAACTTGGTGGCCAGGTAGTGAAATTGAGTTGAAACCAGGGCGAGAAACGGCAGTTAGAGTTCTTCTAAAGGGAAGAGATATTTTAGCGGTTTTGCCAACTCAAGCTGTTGACTTTGTAAGGAATCCATGGTAAAGTAAATTACATTTTTGATTGTTAATTTGTATTGAAATATGTATTTTAATTGTCCGATTCTTCATATTATTATTGCTTTCGCGTAACTTTTGAAAAACGTGCAGCTTGGTCAACAAATGCCGTTCAAAATGTATCGCGGTTCTTCGCTTGCGTGTTTTAAAATAAGCTTACCTTTCCTAGAAGCAAAAATTGAACACGTTTGGTTTTCAGAAGCAAAGAGGGATTTCTCTTATAAATCTTTTTATTTTGAAAAACTTCGTGTCTGTTATTTCGAAAATAAGCACAATTGAGTGTTGTTCAACATATAAGCTAAGTTGCCCTTTGATTAAAAAAAATTCTCATCCTAACTTTATTTTTAAATGCTTCATTGAATTCCTGCGTGAAGTCAGTCATGCAGAAAAGCGCGCGCCTGTTTCTGGTTGCTGGTTGCATTGACAGTTAACTTAATTGGATTACCTAAAAATCGGTGGGCGGAGATGAAAAAAGGGGGTCTTTCTAGCAGGCGTTCCCTCGTCCCTAGCTCCCAGAATCCCATTTTTCTCCCGCGTTCTTGCTCCCCTTCCCCTTCCCCATTTACGCCTGCTATGCAGGCTAAATTTGTTCCATTTTGTTTATGGTTATTTATAAACACACATAGCAAAACTAGATGTTATGTGATGTAGTCGCGATCAGTGGATAAACTGTCTGTTTTATTTGCATAGTCAGCCAAGTTCCTTGTACGTTGAAATTTATCCAAGCCAGTTTTCTCTTGACTTTCCTTTGTGACTTATATAGTCATTAGCAAAACAAAACTTTGTTGTTTTCTATTTCAAAATTTAAAAAGGAATAGCATGCATTGTATTAAACCATGACATATTTTCCAATTTACAGGGCCTTCAGGTACAAGTGTCCAAGAACTTGAAGAAGAGGATGCCTTGTTAGTGCATGATATGTTGTCCAGTGATAGTGATACTGACATGCTGTACCATGAGAGAGTAGGACCAGAAGTTACCCGTCAGGTGTGGAATCTGGCTGATGAAGACATCGACTCAGATTTTCCAACTATTCCTGGACAGTCTCCTTCAGTCAGCATCTATCCTGCTCAAGGATTGCGAGAAAGTGTAAATTGCATTATCCGTTGGATCTTACTGTTCTTGTGCTTGTGGTCTTCCTTCTGTGTAATTTCAGATAATGCCCTGGAAATTCTTCTGGAATTCTTGAGAGCTGTTTTTGACTCTATGACCACAATTGTTCCTGCCATTGGAAGTTTTGCTGTATTATTCCCCAAGTCCCTGCACTTATTAAAGAAGCAACTGGGAATTGACCAGGACAAATTCATTAAATATGTCGTGTGTCCTAAGTGCAACACTCTGTACAATTTTGATGACTGTTATGTTTTACAGAACAGGAAGAGAGTTTCAAAGAAGTGTACATTTGTGGAATTTCCAAATCATCGCCAGCATTTTCGCAGAACTGAGTGTGGTGAGCCACTTCTACGAGAAGTCACCTTGAAAAGTGGCGAGACAAGGCTTTATCCTTTTAAAGTCTACTGCTACCAGAGTGTTACAGACACTCTCCGGCGCTTCCTTCAGAGGCCTGGTTTTACAATGAAGTGTGAATTGTGGAGAGAAAGAGGTATCCCAGAAGGATTCCTTGCAGATGTCTTTGATGGGCGTGTTTGGAAGGAATGGCAATATGTGGATGGTGAGGCATTTTTGGCAGCTCCTAAGAACTATGCTTTCATGCTCAATGTGGACTGGTTCCAACCTTTTAAGCATTCTGTGTATAGTGTTGGGGCTCTGTACATGGTCCTGATGAACCTTCTGCGATCTGAAAGATTCAAGCCTGAAAATGTGTTCTTAGTGGGCATAATTCCTGGTCCACATGAGCCAAAGCACACCATCAATTCTTACCTGCAACCTCTTGTTGCTGAGCTCAATTTGTTGTGGAGAGAGGGAATCACAGTGAGGGCCCATGGAGCTTCGACTGGTGAAGTTTACCGTGCTGCTCTTCTCTGTGTTGGTTGCGATGTGCCAGCTGCAAGGAAAGTTTGTGGTTTCACTGGGCATGCATCATGTAAAGGCTGTTCAAAGTGCACAAAATATTTCCCTGGCTCATTTGCGAGCAAAATCGATTTTTCAGGATTTGATTCACCTTCTCCTCCAAGAACTAACCTTAAACACAGAGAAGAGGCCCAAGAAATTTTGAATCAAACAACTGCTGGAGAACAGGCATCACTGGAACAGAGGTATGGCACACGCTACAGTGAACTGATGTCACTACCGTACTTTGATTGTGTGCGATTTCATATCATAGATCCGATGCACAACTTGTTTACTGGAACAGCTAAACATGTCATGAAGAACATTTGGTTGGACAATGACAAACCAGTTATTAAGAAGAATGATTTGTCCAGTATCCAAGAAAAGTTGGACAGAATTAAAGCTCCATCAGATGTTGGTAGAATGCCCAGGAAAATTCTGAACAGTTATGGGGGCTTTACTGCCGATCAATGGAAAACTTTTACCACGCTGTTCTCAGTTTATGCCTTAAGTGATATTTTGCCAGAAGCAGACTTGGAATTATGGCGCCACTTTGTGTTAGCATGCTCATTCATTTGTTCACCTGTTATTACTGAAGCAAGAGCTATGATTGCTCACTCGTATTTACTTAATTTCTGTAAAGGACTGGAACAATTATATGGGAAACACAGAGTGACTCCAAACATTCACCTGCACACACATCTTGTTGACTGTATCTTGGACTATGGGCCTGTCTATTCATTTTGGCTTTTTAGTTTTGAGCGATATAATGGTATCATAGGGGAGTATGGCACCAACCAGAGGTCAGTTGAAATCCAACTAATGCGGAAGTTTACGTCTAACCAGTTTGTCAAGGATATACCATTGCCTTCCAAATTTCAGGAACATTTTAAGCCTGTTATGGAAAGACTCGTTGCCAGACAAGCAGGGAGCTTACAAGAACACTACAAATGAAAACATTCTAAAGAATGTAATCACTTCGAGTATGCTTTCTGTTGACCTGTCCAGAAAGGTCTTGCATGGTCTGCTGAGGATTCCTCATTTGTTTGTTGTGGGCCACATTACAGAGATTGTCTTGGTGAAGAATCTCTTCCATATTTAAAAGAGTGCTATGGTAGCATTTTTGACAATGTAGATGAATCGTCCATTACAGGCCATTTCAACAGGTATGCTTCCTGCAAATGTTCTGGAGAAAAGTTCGGTTCAAGTCTGTCACGAGGAGACAGATCATCATTTGTTCTTGCTAGGTGGTGTACTCTTGGCGGGAAAATTGACACTACTGGAGGTGATCTCAGGCCTGGAGTAATTGAATGCTTCATGGAGCAGATCATCAAAGTCAGTGGTCAATCTGTTCGATGTACTCTAGCTATTGTGCGCTGGTTCCAGGCCCATCCTTCTCGGCACTGTTTAGGTGCTCCAGTGGAGTTGTGGTGCAAAGATCTTTTTGAGATAGAAGGAGGAGCCACTTTTGTTCCCATTAAGAGATTACGTGGAAGGTTTGTTCCAGTATTTGATGTAATTCAAGGAGAGCGTGTGTTAGTAGTTTGTCCTCTTCCACGCAAACTATATTGTTGACATTTTATTAGGAATAAGCAAAACAAATGTGTTTGAAAGTTGCAAAACCAAGGGCCTACATGTATAAGCACTAGAAAGCAAAAGCAAATAAAATAGGAATTGTCTTTAAAGATTTTGAAAGAAAAAAAATTTGTTGTGACAATTTTTGTTTCAAAGCTTTTATCCACACTTGAAACTATGCAACATACATTACAGTCTGTCAAATCTGTCTTGACTAGCTGCTTGCTGTATTTTGTTTTTCCACCACTTCTGTTAATTGTGTTGGTGACACTGACAGAAAATTTGCCTAAACAAAGTTTTGTTGCTAATGCAGATAGGCCCAAAGGCTCACTGTTAGGTTTTTGAAACAGGAGCGTTTTCTTCGTTATGATCATTCATAATTTCTTCATTTATATGGTTCCAGAAAATATCCATACCCCCCCCCCCCCCCCCCACAGATGTTTTTTTTGGGTCTTAACACTGCCCCCTTCTCCACAACTCAAGACGATTACGTACATTACAGTTTTTCATCTCACTTTCCTTTTAACACCCCCCCCCCCCAAGCCCTTCAGAATTTTAATGACTTTCTGTGGGATAGTATGGATGTTTCCTGGAACTGTGGATTGTATAACAAACAAACAAGTAGACAGATAGACAAACAAACATGAGTTCTGAACACTGGTTCAATACAAATTGAACCAAAAAAAATGAAAACAAATTCCACTGTTTTGTTTGCTATCAGCACCATTTTTTAAACAAATTTTGTTTTTTATTACAAATTTGGTGTATTTGTACTCTCGGTCCATTAATTTTGTCTTCGTTGTGTGATGTGGCCTGTTAATCTACATGTACATCCATTCTTAGCTGGGGTGCACGCTAAAGGCTAATATCTTATCGCCACCCCTATCTGATCATAATGCATTTAAAACATAAATGTTCTTAAATCAGTTACCAAAAGAAACAGCTGATTTCACTGTATTTCAATTTCCTATAAGTTTTGTTTCTGTTTTTTCTTTGCTTGTTCATTTGTTTGTTTGTTTTTATAGTAGAGGAGAGGGGAGACAAGGGTATATTAGTGATGAGGAGGCGAGAAGTCCCCTTTTTGAGCCTTGATTTTCGATACTTGATACAAGCCAAAACCCAAGAGGATGTCCTACCTCCCCACCCCCCACCCCTTGTTATTGCAGGCTGATTGGAAATCAAGTGTAAGTTGATCAGGTGACTGTTTGGATGTACATAATTAAATTACCATTGTACCATAATGATGTAGGTTTTTGTCAGCAATCAATTTTGTGGTTTTCAGGCTGGCAATTACAACCACTGATATTTGTACCCAGTGTAGCATGATTTGATGGACATTGTATAACCATTTACTTTTTGTCATCAAATGGATTACAGTTGTAATTTTCTTCCTTTTGCTGAGTGCATATGTTTTAATAGATAATCATAGTATTTTAGGAGAGAGTGATAATCATGAGGTACCGTTGTATGATATGGTGTAAAATATATGTCTTGCTTACAGTCAACAGTGCCCTATATATACAACATAATGATATACAACTCGATGATAATGATAATGATTGCATTTTTTTTATAGTGGCATGTTGAATACTTGTAGAAAACTGTGCAGCTTGTGTGATCACATAGAAATACAGTGCAACCCTGACTGAAATGAACTCGTTGATAAACCTTGTCTCTCTTGATGTTAACACACTGCCAATATAGTAGACTACCATCAGTCCTCTTTTTTCCTCAGACCCAGGCTTTTTACCAGTCGAGGGAATAACTTTTGAAATCAATGGTTATTACACCAGTGCTTCTAATGCAGCATTGCTGAATTAATAATTTTCATACACTGCAGTTTGAGTGATCTCACATAATTTGGATCTTGTAGTCTAGCCAAGAACATGACTTGATAAGTTGCGGTTTAACTTGAATAAAACATTAAAAGTCTGTTGTTTCTCATATTTTTATCTGTACAAACTTTTTTGCTAGGACAGTAATCAGTGATCATTGAGGGTGGAGAGTTGTGGGAATGAAAAAATATCTCTTTGAAGTTTTGTGAGGGAAATGGACAAGAATGGCTTTTATTTTACCTGGGGGTTAAGCTGTGTCATTTTAAATTTAGTTTTACACTGGAAGTTGCATAGTCTTGTAATTGATAAAGCTGTGTCATTTTAAATTCAGTTTTACACTGGAAGTTGCATAGTCTTTTGTAATTGATAAAGCTGTGTCATTTTAAATTCAGTTTTACACTGGAAGTTGCATAGTCTTTGGTAAATTGAAAGGTGTGACAAAATGCTTCTGAGTAATAATTCAATTATTGTCTTGTTTCTGACCAATATATATGTGGACAAAGAAGGGGAGTTGCTCATGCCTCTTCGTGATTTTCACTCAATTGAACTGTGCCAGTTATGTAAAGCTCCCAGTATAAATTATAACATTTATAACCATTATTAATCCCGTACCCAGGTCACTCTTTACACCCCCTGCCTGGGGGGAGGGGGGGAGGGCACTGGACCCACGTTTGCCTATAGGGGTGCCGCTGAGGGTTTGAATCCCTGATGCTGTTTAGGACAAAAAGAGGACCTAAAACACCCACCCTGTTTAAGACAACAGTCTTCATTTTAGGTCCCAGTTTAGAACAAATGACAAAATACACAAGGACACATAAAATTTTATACCCTGTATAGGACAAAGAGGCCAAAAACCATACCCTGTCCAGTGGCACATCCCCGTATAAGCCACATAAGGGAGTATACCCCCCCCCGGGTCTTTACATATGTGTCTAAAACCAAATTATTTTGAAAGAGAAGAAAGGAGAGGGGAGATAGACGCTGCATTGCAGCCTATAACGGACTTAGTGGTAATGAAAAAAAACAATAACAATCGGTCAATTACTTCTTTCCTAAAATTATGGATCTACAGTACTTCACACTACAAATCACGGCTATGATTTTAATTTTAAAAATTATTTCCTTCGTCCGTATGCGCCCGCATGAGCATCCACTGGTCAGTGGATTACAATGTAAGTTTTGGCGCGCGCTTTGGCCAGGAGGGAGTGATGAACTCGCCGCTCGGCTGGTTCGAGGTGTCTGGCCATCGTGACGTCACGACGTCAAAAGCGCGCGAGTTTGCCGAGCCTTCAAAAATGGTGCTGGCAACTATGTTAGAGTTCGGGCTACAAACGTATTTTTTGTGCTATTAAGCTTTCAACTAAGCTTGTTTTCTTGGGTAATGGAATCTTAGTCATCCCTTTTTTCGATATAGGTAAGTGCCTTTTTGTCTTAACGTTAAAATCACACTTAAATAATGTTTTAAGAGTCATGTTTACTCTCTGCGATCGAAGAATTATGCGGGAAAATTGTTATTGTCCGCGTCCCAAAAAGTGTGTTTATTTCAG
>Ga0126336_10000223_pt1 | contig 19350 bp, 17 predicted proteins | sample SidCmetagenome_FD_92530 | JGI IMG/M metagenome (GOLD analysis project Ga0126336, IMG submission 92530) | Coral microbial communities from El Islote,Puerto Morelos, Mexico - Siderastrea C C metagenome | ecosystem: Host-associated > Invertebrates > Cnidaria > Coral | place: El Islote,Puerto... | reverse complement strand
TTGGCGTGGATGTAGCCGGATTTCAATTCACTGTGAAAAAATCGTGATTTTAGATGGCATAGAAAATGGCGGATTTCTCACTCGATGCGCGCAAAGCACTGTGGGTGACTAGGATCCTTTAAGGTGAGCAACAGTCTATAGCTTGGTTTATGGCTTGCGGATTTAGAAAGCGCAAGAGAATCAAACTTAGAGCTGAGTAAAGAGAGATAGAAAAAAGTAAATAAGTGTACTGATAGTTTTGTTAAAGCGAACAGAGCAAAATTTTTTTTGTTTACTTTAGCATGAAGCAACGCACTTTACGATGAATGTATAAAGGACGTCTAAATAGACTTCTAGAGTCGATTCAAAAGCAAGCTAAACAAGTGTAAAAATTCTAGAGTTGATTCAAAAGCAAATGTAACAAGTGCACGGATAGTTTCATTGAAGCGAACGGATGTCCTCCGTTTGTCCGATTTTTCATTGATTATTATAATGATTGACATCGATTAATATCGATTGTCATCAATCATATCAACTCTCGTCACTTCCTAGTATAATCAAGTAATTTAATCTATGAAACGTTTGTTACGATGTCCATTGAACATAAACATTATCTTCCTTTCCTATTTATACAGCAACAAAATGGGGAAGAAATCTTATTTTGAAATTAACGCATTCACACTTTGAAACTCGACAGGTATCTAACAAATGGGGCTCATAATGTGCAGTTTTATTTCTTATTGTGACGCATGCGTCATCTTGCTCATAACATCAATTGAAAATAAACAGCCATGATTGACCATAAATGCAAGCTGCGTTTACTTGTAATGGTCGCTCCTGTCTTCTGTTAAAATTTGCAAAGGGGATGCGCATCGAAAAGCGCTTGAGACGCTTGAGAAAAAGGAAAACTTGTGGTTTATCAAAGATAGACCTTGCAAGCTGGAGTTAATTTGTGCGCCACTAGAATTAAACCTCTGAATTCTCCACACTCTTTTTGGGGGTAAACTAAAATCCTTTAGCACAGTGGATGGACCTAACTTTATCTCCAAGATCAAAGGCTCCTACGTATATTTACGCTCTTTTTAATGTATCATCGTCTAGGCACAACCTACGAAACTCAGACTTATTCATTCCCAGGTTTAGCACTGTACGTTATGGCAAACACTCTCTTAGATACTTCGGACTGCTCTTATGGTCCAAATTGTCTGCCAACGACAAGGGCTTAGCCTCATTATCCGCTTTTAAAACAAATATTAGGAAGAAGGACCTTTCCAGTCTTATAAATTGCAAGAAATGTGCAAATTACCACTTGTGCAATACTTGAGGCCCTCCTTCCTGAATTAAAGCTTTTGCTCACTTGCAGATTGATCAGAGTAAATACTATTTTATTGTAACAATCGTTTAATGTTTTGTTACTATTAATGTAGCTTCATTTACATTTGAATTCTTATTTAATTTTTACGTAGTCTTTTATTAATGTTATTCAGGTAGGAGAATTGTAATTACAATTTTTAAAACACTGAATGTAATCTTATACTTAGTTAAATTTTAACTATCAGGTGTCCCGAATTAGAAGGCTACATGTATCCGGCTAGAAGACAAGACACATAAAGAAAGTTGTTCGGTTCAGTTCAGTTCTACTGGACATGTGACCCTTGTGTGCTAATGCTTTATCTTACGACATTTCGAAGCCATTAGCATCAGTTTTCAGTTTAATCTTTTGTGGTAAATCTTGTTTATTTGTTTCTTAGTTTTTGATCGACTAACTCTTTAGTGATCCTGCGTCAATATTGTAATCAAAGTTTTTGTATTTGTCTGGAGTCTTCTTTAATATTTTGGTGTGTTATTTCAAGAGCAACAAAACATGTTCACCAGCTATAAAAATGAATAGAAATCGAGCTTTCGGCTGTCGAACTACAGCCTTCCATGGATAAAAATGGAATAAAAATGAATCTAAAATATAAACAAAATGAGGTGAGACAATAAAAAAAACAGTACAAGAGTATAAAAGTAAATAAAGCTAACTATTTTTTTAAAAAAATAACAGAATAGTGTTTAGCGAGAAGAAATTAAACTTCCTCAAGCAGTGGATTTTGTAGCCTGCATATTCGGCCGCCTGTCATTGCAAGGGTGATGAGAGACAACTTTTCTCACAGGCTATGGATTTTGTGACGTTACATTCAAACTCTTTAGTACTTAAACTTGCACCTTTCTCCCGGGTTTACATGCATGGTGCAATTTTTTAGGTGCTGAGCAACAGATTGGGAGGTTGACAATTTGGTGAAGGTTCGAGCCTCAAAAGGAACACAACAACAGGAGAACTCTACTAGCTTGAAAATTCCGATGCTATTAATAAAACGTTCCAGGCTATTGACAGAGTGAGTAAAATAATCCTCCTTGCATCCCCTCCTCCATAAAATATCATGACTTTAAAAGCCCCACTCCTTCCATTTCATCATTAACAGACCAATCAATCACCAACCACATAAACCGAGGCCTGTCTATTCGTACCATAGTTACAGTGGTAACCTTACTCAGCCTTGGCTCGACAAAAGGGAAAGGAAACACCCAGAAACGGATTTATCTTGCTTAGTAAGAGTAGTGTAAGATAATTTAACAAGATATTGGTAAAGTTTACGTTATTTTATGAGGGGGAGGGGGAATGGGCGCCAATGACTAAGCCGGTAAAGGACCGGGGGGATATACTTGTTCTTAAATAAACCTTTATAAAACTATTTACAAAATGTCCATGTAAATAATACCCTCCCGATGGAATGTCGTATCTTAATCAACAATAATCAATTTACAGGCTTTCGAAAATAGCCATGATCACATCACATTGATTTCTAAGCTAAATATGCTTTTGGACCTTAATCGTAAGCGTTGTATTAAGTGTTGGAATTCCGGCAAACGTCAGTGCAGTTGCAAAGCTCTGTGCAGGGAAGGTTTGCTTTTCCACAAGTGCTGGTACATCCAGTCCTTGCATGCGCACTTTAGCAATTCACTGCACGCATTAGACGCTTCTGGGAGTCTTGTCCAAACCGGCTGCCAGTGGTTGTTTCTCATCTCCAGCTGAACCCGTCTGGATCCAGATGTTCGCTTGGTATGCTGCTCTGTTACAGTGATGTAGAAGAGCATCCTGAAACTTACAGTGAGGGTAAAAACGGAACAGACAGATTACACTGGGAAAAGCTGTGTAGAAACCTGGTCATAAAAGAATTCATAGTCTACGTCAAACTCAACACACCTGCGTTGGTAGAATACTTTCCAGGGGTCAACATTTTTTGGTAAAGAGCTCTCTGGGTGTGGCGTTGACCTTACTTGCAGAACTGTGTTTGTCGTAAAGAACAACAATAAATCGTTCGATGACAGAGAATGCCGCAGAGTTGGCATCTATCGCGGTGAACTTGCCATCCAGGGCACTTAGAAAAGCTTCCGTAACTTCTTGATACGCATTCCAAGCATCCCACGCAGACTTTTTTCCCTCTTCCCTTGAAGGATGATGTGGTATCGCAGCCAGTGAGGGCATGGAATAGTGGAAGCGCCTTGGCGTTTCTAGGCCCCAAGGCTTCGCAGATGGTGTTGATTGATGTACTGGAAGTGTTTTCCCATGGTGATCCACACACTGACATCTGGCCGGATTATGCACAGGTTACTGTATTTTGCAATAGCGATGACCACTATATCTGTATCCACGGTTGTGATCAGCACTTTCTGTGCGCCGTGCTCCACAGCATCCCTGCAGCTGACATGTACAAATATTCGCGTGTCTGCCTCCTCGTGGTTGGATACTTGCATATTCCGGGAAGAGTTTGGGCTTCACCTGAAATAAAGAGCGCGTGTTTCGTCAAATACGTGTGATGTGCGGTAAAACAGTCCTTACTAGTCCTTACCTGATGTGATTACTACGTTCTTGTCGGCAGGGAAGAAGTATCTGCTAACCTGAAGAGTGAGGAACTGGAACAACTCTTTCTTGTTTACTGCAGCACCCAGAAATGACTTCCAGTTTCGAGGCATCTTCACGAGTTCAGCTACGTTCTTCCTCACTCCTGTCCCCCTCCTCTGACGAGTAACTTCTTTCAAGCTTCTTTCTTCTCTCTCGCCGGTAGTCATCCCATACAATGTCCGTTCTTGAAGTGTTGCTTAGTGTGCCAGTAACAAATGGTATGAATGTAACTCTTGCATACTCATCAAACGTTGACACGGATGACACTGGTAGTGCATGCACTAATGCTGCTCAAATACCTTGACCTCGTGTATGATTCTTGTGGAGAAGTCTGTGCTATCTCTTTAGTCATGCATTCAATCAGGTCAGACTTCTTAGTTGAACGCAGATTGCCAAACTTAGACAACGGCGGTGGGTACGACTGGTTTTCATGCATGAAGAACTCATCAAGGTCTCCATCTCGCTGCTGGCTTCCAATGTATAGACGGCTGAACAAGAAGCGGTCGCTTGTCATTGCTGTAAAATTCTGAGACTCTTTGGCTACCTGCTTTGGGTCTTGCCATTTGAACTGCGGCAAAAAATTATTGGATATTGTGTCATGAATAGCCACAGTTCTATTCTCGATGACTGATGACACGTATTTTTTGTACTGCCTAGCTCCGATTTCCTCGAAAGTTCGCACAGTGTGCACAACAGATTCATAAGCACAATTTCGCGTATCTAAAGCTATCATCAGGATTGCCAAAATCAGCGATAATTTCAGCAAGATTCTTAACAGTACGCTGAAAGGCTTTCTGTCTGGAATAATCTTGGTCGTGGTGCTTTCCTTGCTCCTTTGGATTCTGGGTCTTGGAACAGATGTTATCTTCAGAATCCTCTAAGCAGCGCACCCCCTCTGGTTCAGCTACCATCCAAGGCCTCAGCGCCTCTGGGTTTTTGTAAGACCAATAATTCCACCTGATCCTTTTAGGATTCCATTATTCTGCTCGTGTGCCTGGTCTATCAGCATGTTAGAAAATCTGTTTGATGATTTCAAAATAACCCAACACTTCTTGAACGTTGTTTGCATTGCTTCGGGGAGGCACTTCACATCTCTTATATGAACCGGTATCTACCTTGCGTAATTGATGTGGTCAAGGGCGAAAAACCACGGTGCAAGCCCCTCGAGCACCTCCACATAGAAAGCGAAGTTGTTTTTGCAACGTGCTCTAACAAATGCAAGTATTGCGAGTTCCAGTTCCATGATCATGTACAAGCCTTGAATGTTGGACGTGATTTGGCCATTTCAGCTTGACATTTATCAAAGTGGTTTGCTTCACCATCCATGCCAGTTGCTGGAATGCATGACATAACAGCTTTTATTGAAAACTGGACTAAGTATATTGGATTTCTAGCATTTTGATTGGCTGAACGGAGCTAGGCTATCAGCTCATATACCTGCTGTGACCAATTATGGTCAATGAACACTCAACAACAAAGTTAGCTGAAAATTTTTTCCCCGTGAGCAACCCGGCGAGAAAAATGGACGAGAAAAATCATTTAAGCAGAAATTCCAACAGCGTCACTGAGACAGAAATCAAAATTCGTCCGGAGTGCCTGACTTCTTGGGACGACAAGAAACTGTGTACAAATAGAAATGTAAGCATTTAGCGTTGTGTTTACAATGATTACGTCGATCATTAACATTTTTCAAACGGTAGGTTTTGTCAGGAAGGCTTTCCACTCCGAAGTATCAAGACAAGACATAAAACAAAACACAGTAAAATGGGAGAGAGGCATTTAATAAAAACTGTCACACATCAGTCATGGCAAGCAGTACGAAAATCAAATCTCTAAACTGAGAACAACTGCGTTTTGGGCTTTGCATTTAACAAACTAAGGTGGTGAATTCTGACCATCCTCATAACAGTAATCTTGTTTCTGAGCTACATATAAATTACCTGTTCAAGTTCCAATTCTGTTTTCAATTCGATCAAACAGGTTTTGTCGACACATGATGACGCCGGTGTGCAAACAGACAACAAACTTGTTCGGTTCAACTCCCACAGCTAATATAGTAAAATCATAAAGCTTCAATCCGCTTTGAACGATGAAAACAACGATGTTTCAAGAAAAATCAAACATGTAACACATTTCAGAGCCAATAATTAGAAGATTTTTTCGCCAATATATGTGCCACTTCGTTCACATCGGAGCAGTTTCCTTGATTCATTCAGCTTTGGAACGAAACGCTGCCCGTGACACTTCGCAAAGTTTTAGCGCCCTTTTCGCTCAGTCATGTGACCGATTCTTGTTCCCTTTTTAGTCTTTTTTATGTTTTTTCTTTCTTTCTTGATATTTTTATAACAATTACAGTGGTTAAGTTTTTAATAAAACAATTATTCTACTCGGGCTTGCTGAATATCGAATGATTGTAACCAATTCGGCGCTGCGCGCCTCGTTGGTTATCTATCATTCGATATCCAGCGCACCCTTGTAGAATAATTGTTAAATATAATGCAGCTGATGTGAGACACCTTTAGGTGCGACTCGGCTGTGCCCAAAGACAATACGCCTGCATCAGCCAGAGCTGCTGTCCAACCTGAAGCCTCTAGGAGATCGGCACAAACAGACCGTAGGGCCATGTCAATATGTAGTCCACCCATCGTTACTACGTACTTGTCCTCTCCATAGATGTCGGGCAACTGCCACTGGATGCTCTTCAGAATTGCAAATCAGTAGAGGCTGATTACATGTGGTCACTGGAATTTGCCCCGGGTTAAGAGCCTCAGTCGCTTTCTTTTGGACGTCTAGACCATGTTTCATCATGGAAACTGTTTCTGCCTTCTCTTGAAAAAGGGACAGCATGCCGCTCAAACATAGCAAAGGCGGTGGTGAGTCGATCAAGGATGCACGGTACCAGCCCACGATATGAATACTCCTTTATCCAACTCGCTGTCCAAGTTAGCAGGACAATGCCAATGTTATAAAACAGCTAACAGGAGAAATGCCAAAGCGTTCCCTTCATCCACGTTTTCAATGTCAGTCACGCTAGACCGGTCAGGCCTGGCACACCGGTCGCATTTCCCGCCAATATCACAAGGGAGCCTTTCTCGAGCTCTTCGATATCTTAACTCAAACGTTAACAAGCTCAACAGGAGGGTGTTATTTAAATAGACATTTTATAAATAGTTTTGTAAGGGTTTTTTTTATGAATAAGTATATCCCCCCCCTCTACAGGCTTGGCTGGCGCCCATACCCCCTCCTCCCTCATAAAATAAGATAAACTTTACCAATATCTTGTTAAAATGTCTTACACTACCCTTGATAAGCAAGATGCACCTGTTTTCGGGTCTTTCTTTTTCCTTTTGTCGAGACAAGTGACGGATTATGGTCAGTTGACAAAATTGTCCCTCTTCCCCCCCCCCCCATTGACCTTTCGATTTTTTGGCACCTTTTCTGAATCTCTCGGGCATGACCCAAGGAACATCTGTGCCAAGTTCGGTACTTGAACTCAAAAGTGCAAAAGGCGGCCCGTTTTTGTCGCTAAGCCACCCTACCAAGACATCTTTCGAAGACTGGTACATGGACCAATTAACCCCAAAGGTTTGCATGGAAAACATACCAACTGAACTGAAAAGTTAAGGAGGCAGGAATGAACTATAAAAAGGTGTCTTTATGTCTTTATTGTTAAATATTACACGAACTTTAATTTAGAAGTTTATAAAACTTATAGGATATTTATTAAAAGTGTAACCAATCGAAGCCTTTGTTCATTCATTCATTAAACTTTGCCTGAACACGGTTAAAACATCAGGCCTTTGCAAATGATAATAATTAGCGTACTCTAATGCATGATATTTATCGTTGTTACTAAATGCCAGAGGCAATCTTTTTAAAAGTTTATCAATTTGCACGCTCCACGGTAAGTTTTCATCTATATACACGCCAAGAGATTTATTAGATGCAACTTGACTTATCGAGCCTCCACCAAGAGTAAAAGGCGAGGATCTATTTCAATATAAACTCGGTCTTAGACCTATTAAGAGTGACCTTAGTAACAATTAGTCATTCATTAACCTTACCTAGATCCTCGTTCAGACCCTGATGTAAGTGTTGTGAATTGGAGAGGCAGTTGGGGAAATCGTTTATGTAGAGTATAAATAGAAGAGGACCTAGGATCTTTCCCTGAGGAATGCCACAAGTTAGGTGCTGACTGTCCGAAAGAGAACCACTTAAAAAGCATTTTTGTTCACCACTATTCAAATATGATCTGAACCAGGTATACTAGGTATTTCAAACACCGTAGGCTTTTAATTTAGAATGACATGATCAACAGTGTCGAAAGCCTTTTTCAGATCTAGGAAAACCACTGCATGAACATATTGAAAGCAAAATTATCGCTGGCTTCAAGCAAGGCTGTAACGGTGGAGTGAAGTGAACGAGACCCCGACTGATTACTGGAAATTAGATTATTAGCAGTAAACGATCCTCTCGAAAACTCTAGCTTCAACTGGAATTATAGAAATAGGACGGTAATTATTTAGATCGAATTTTCTCCTTGTTTGAATGGTGGAATATCTTTGGAACATTTCCATTCGTCGGAAAAAAAGCCAGAGGAAATAGATCTATGAAAAATACAACAAAGAGAACTAGAGATTAAATCGGCGCACTCACAAAGAAGTAGTGCCGAGATTTTATCTAAGCCTGTCGCCTTAAATTTACATAGTTTAGACAACAGAGAGAAAACTTTTGGACAATCATTTGTTTTTAGTTCGAATCTATGTTCAGTCTCCTTAAGGTATTCTAAATGCGGCAAGTTATTCCCACAGTGTTGGATGTCATTAATAAGTTTCACCCCAATAGTAGAAAAATGGTCATTGAAAGCAGATGACAGTTCGTGTGGATCACAAATGCTATTGTTATTAAGTTTTGTCTCTTTTACAGAAGAGCTCTGAACGTTTTTAGAAGTAAGTTCATTAATGATCCTCCAAGTCTTATGTGAGTCACCGTCATTTTCATGGAGCACCTTTCTATAGTACTGTTCCTTTGCCTGTTTGATTTCGTTGTTAACAGCATTGCGACATCTATTACATAGACGTAATCCCTTACCAGATTTTGTCACTTTCCCTTGAAAACTCAGAAGACGAAACGATATTATCGGGTAAATCCACCAGGGGTGTGACTTCAGTGGAAACAGGCCCAGTTTCAGTTTGGTCATCGTTCACATTTTTCATGTTGTCAAGATAGCGGGAATTCAAGTTTCTATCGTCTCTAATAGTTAGCTCTTTATAGATGTTTGCTTGCAATCTCTGAACGTGTGAGGTTCCTTTTAGCTCGAACCAGTTTAGGATGAAATGGTCAGTTTTGATTGTTTGGTAATGCTTAAATCCGCATCAGAAAAACAGCAAAGGGATATCTTTAGAGACAATAAGATACTAAATCAAAAACTACTGAGAGAGTGGATGATATGAACAAAACCTTACAACTTCTTAATGTTATATAACGTGCTTTGTGAGCCTACGATAAAAGAAAAACTGGAAAACTTTTTTTCTAATGTGGTCGTCAAATGACGTCGATAGACGTGAACAGAACATGATCCTTTACCTTGTCCTTTAGGAGGTTCTTTTCCAATGAGAAGAGTCTATTTTAAGCTTGGTGGTAGTTGTTTGGCAAGAGAGCTTTGTCTTTCTTCCAGGGAAGGCCTATCATGCACTTGTTACCTTAATGCTTGCAGGAAGTTTTTTTATTAGCTCCATTGCCCTTTTCTCTTCACACAAGACAGAAACATTTGGACAGGGGCAGTCCATTGCTTGAACTCCAAGAGTTTCGATCTCATAGGACTTTTCGAGGTTGAGGGGCTCTACGAAATTAATCATACAGACATGGTCCTCTTTTCTGAGGTTGCAGAACCTATAACCAACCATCCTAATTTGATTCTTTTCACTATGGGCTCAAATGGCAGTCTGTGATGTATCTCGTCTGCAGCATGCAAGTGACTGTACTGGACTTCTAGGATAAGGTCTACAGGACCAGCTTTTGAGTGGGTAGACAAGATGGGGAAAGGAACTAAGCCACTGACAGTATAAGGCTGGGACACGCTTAAAGCCGTTACTCACTCGCGTCAGCTTCAATGTTAGACTCTTCACTGCTCTGTAAAACAGAAATCCAGACGTTGACTCTTCTGCTTTCTGGCTGCTCGATTCTCTCACCTGCAACCACGGGTAGGTCTATCTGTTCTCGATTTCCTTGTAAACCAAGGGCCTTCGCAAAGTCCTTTCTAATCACAGTTGTCGCAGCGAGTTTGCTGTTAATTAGTACATTTCGCTGTCTCACTTGGCCATTTGGTGCTCAGAACTCTTTCCAAAGGAGGATCCTGTTTCGGTCCAAAGTTGAAGATATTCTGCTTGCTGATGGTAGATCACTGTGCAGCAGGGGAAAATGATAGCGAGTGCAACCATTACGTTAACATTTTTTTCTTTCTCTTGCATTCCCTGGTCAAATGGCCCTTTCTGAGGCATGAGATACAAAATCTTGCCTTTGTAATGAATTCAAGGCAATCATCAACAGTTGAAACTAACAGGGTGGGGCACTCAGGCACCTTGTGTACGGCACTGCAAATGTGGCATTTCTCCCTGCTGTTGTTGTGACATGTGGCCTGTTTCTCCGATGTCGGCGACTTTCCCTTTCCATTTGTCAATCAGATTATCCGAGAGCCGCATTACGATTCCTTGCAGGTTTTCATCGATGTTAACATCTGCGCAGCGTGATCTCTAAACAGCTGATGACGTCCAGTTAGAATTCTTTGAAAGTTTAGCTGTCGTTTCGTGGGATTCTATCTCCCTTTGTCAACTTGTTTACAGTTCTCGCTATGACAATTGGCTGTCCGAATTGTTCCTTCGGAGACTTCAATGCAGTAGCATACATGACACCCTTTGATCCAAGACCAGAAATAGCTCGCTCAGCTTCATCCTTTAGATGCATTTGCAGCTGAATTATTCGCATGTCATCTGTGAGGTGTGCAGGAGTTAGAATCGGCGGGATCCCACCACCCAGGATTGCAAATTCCCCCTTCCTTCCCTCGGGTGAGATCTCTCCCAGGATCCTACCGTACTTTGGTGGGAGCCTGGATTACTTATCCAGGCAGGATCTGTGTTAGTTTGTTGGGATTCCACGTGATCCCGGCTGGGTGTAATCCAAGGATGGATTGATCTTGGACGAGGGATCCTGACGACATCAGGTACATGTGGGTAAGATCCAGGTATTACTGAAAAATGGTTTTTAAAGTCTATTTTGGTAATAGCCAAATAATTGTTACTCACTTGAGTGTGTTTCCATGGCTGCCTTGCGCATCTCCATGCCCTTTTCATTTTGTCTTGTTCTTCGTTCTTTTTCCCCTGCTCATCATTTTGATCGATACTGCTGCCAACATATCTTGAGATGTCCTCTGGTAACCGTGTTAGCTTTCAATACTCCTCCTCCGTGTTAGATATCGGAATGAACCAAAAAAACACAGCCTATTTCAAAACCCTTTCATATAACAAGTAATGTACAAAATAGGAACAAATTTGGACCTGAAAAAAAGGACAAAAACAGGGAGAAGGTAGATTCGCAGCTCTTAATGTATCTTCAATTGCTTTCTCGGTGATTTACGTCGTTTCAGTTCAGTAAATTGATCGGACAGTTTTCGTAAATCAGTTTTAAAAGGTGCAAAACAGAAAAATGGATCACCCTCATGCCAAAAAAAAATGGTCGTTAACATTTTAGAAGCTTTAAGTTCAACCAAGGCACTGTCGTGGTTTAAAGCTGAAGCTTGGCACAAAGTTCCTTACCTTTACAAGGCCTTTCTCTCCTCGGCTTTGTATTTTTTAATTAGGGGCTCTAGGTGCTCTTTGGCAGCCTCTGGCCTTCAGTGGCTCATTTAAATCAAATAACGTACTAAACATAGTTGCCAAGTACTCCCCAGTTCTCGTGGTTTTTGGTTGGGAGTCGATATACTCCTTGCATAAGGCAATGTCATGTTCGACTTTAGGCCATTGAAATGGTGCCATGATGTACTTCTTTCTGGAACTAGGGAAAGAGTGTCAGTTAATCTTGTGTATTGAGATAAAAAAAAAGTCTTAAACATTTTGTAAAAGGCACTATAAAATGAAATCAATGGTTGTTTGTCCTGTGTAATTTTGCCAATTTCGATGAAGCCGTCTTGTGAGTCAACTTGAGATCATGCAGTTGAATGCTGTGGAAAAGTGCGGTATTTCAAGGGTTTTAAACATCAAACTTCATTTGGCCTTGTATGGCGTACAGGAAAATGCTTTGGTGTACTTTTTTTCAACAATTAATTTCTAATCTATAAGCTATAGAACATGTCCACATGCCTCAAGTCGAGCTTGCCAAGGATCCACAGGACTACTTTAAACTTCTCGCCTGCCAGTCTACCCAACATTGTTTGTCAACGATGAATGTGTGGAAGTTCATTACACAAAAGGAGATGATTTTGTGTCCACACCCAACAAAACAGACGGTGTGATTGCTGCATTCACGACAGCTCATGTAAGACTAAAACTCTTCTCTGTCCTTGAACATCTACAAACAACAGTCCTCTACTTCGACAGATTCGCACAGATTCAGTCAGCCCCTACCCCTTGGCGATTACTTGGGCGAACTAATGAATAAACTGGATAAAAATGACTACATCACCATTTTTGTTTCATGAGGTCTTAAGAATTATGGTCATCACACAAAGAAAGGTAAAACCGTCTGCAAAGTCAGAGGGTTCAGTCTTAATTATCAGGGACCTCAACGACTCAACTTTTCTGCCATGTGTGCCAAGTCTGTCGTCCTTATGGAGGAGCCATCTTCTTGGAAAATCCTCATTTTATCAAAAGTGACGCCAAAACAAAAACAATGTACACAGTAAAACAGAAAAAGAAGTATCAACTGGTGAGTCATCTATGGTTATAGTACGTACTCCTATGGATTTCACTAAAATGAATCTTGTGTAACCAGTTAGAAAGGTTTGGGATGGCTGCAAGGGGAGGTTGGAGGATATCCACAACTCAGATCATGTTGAACTGTCAACATGGACAGACTGTACTTCTCTTTGGTTCGCATTTGCTCTCAATTCCACTTCTGTCACTTTAAATTCCGTGCCATGCCATCTGAACGTTGACCAGCTCTTTTTAATCATTTAGAACCAAGGAACTATGATCGTCTGTCGAGTTTTTGTTATTTAATGAATTAGTGTAACATCACCTTCACTGAACAATAAGAATTCCATCAAACGTGTGCGACGTATCCAACGCACTATCCTTCTGTCTAGTGGATGGACAGATGTTTCATATCGCACAATAGCGCAGACATGACGAAATTGAATGTGTAAGGGAGGTGTGCACGGTAAGCTAGCGCAAATAGCCACGCCTCAAGCATGAAATAACGCACTCGGACACAGTAGATTTTGTCATGTCCATGCTATTGTGCAAATTGTCCAATGTGAAGAGAACAGCAAGAACACATCAGCATATTTGCATGTATTTGTGCACAGAGGTCGGCGGACAAATGCCAACATTTGATTTCTTGTGCAAGAAGCTCAAAATATTGCTGCCTTATGGTGACAAACGTTGGGAAAGAAGGAACTTTGCCGGAGTACAGTTGTTTCTTTACTATGGATTTATTCTGATTTGAGGAAATTGGAAAGTGAGTGGAAATGGCGCATTTTAAGAAACATAGTTCATTTAATGAACAGAAGTATTCTTGGTGAGGGTAAATAGTGTATAACCTTTGCATAACATTATAATACATATAAATACTTAGGAAAAATTAGAAAGACGCCTATTCTTCTTCAGAGATTACGATCCTTTGCCCCAAATAGCAAGTAAGATATAAACAAAGAAAAACTGTTAGTTTAACAGAATTTTATTGATTTTCAGTGATAACTAAAGCTTTGGCTACTTGTGGTACTACGAAATTGTTTTGCTTTCATTTCAAATTGTAGTTTCTTTCTGTTGTTGTAATTTTGCGTATTAAGCCCTGAACAAGTTGTGTAATGCTCCAAATGTGATTGAAATGTTGTAGCAATTGTCACATATCGCATCTTTTATGTATCCTCACTTTCAGAATTAATATATAGATTTAGCCATGCCTAAAAGCGGAGCCGCCAAGGAATAAACTGGTGCTCGTTTCTCAAAAAAAGTCCTGAAACTTTGCGGTCTGAAATATATTTTGGGGCTTTCCTTGGCTCGTTCGCTTTCGAAAAGTGTTTCTCAAAAAGCGCGAAAGTGTTCCGAATTGTCCTCCAATATTTTGAGGATCTGTTCTGTAAAACCAAGCTCGAAAGTCATTCTAGAGGCTGAGCACAGCTTGATTATTTTTTTTTCGGGCATCAAACTGAACACATATTTTACTCAGGAGCCGTCTTGCTTGGTGTTTGCAATGTTTCCATATCCTGTCATTAACTGTCAAGGCTTGTCAAATCTTCTTGGATTATTGGCTGTTTGCTTGAATGAACTTGAAACGGTGCTCATTTACAACAACAAAATAAAACTTATTCTCAAGCTAAGTAAATGGGTTAGCTTCATCGCGTTCGGATGTTCACTTAACAAATAACATGATCTGCCACTATTAGTCTGGTCAAAAATTTATACCAACAAGATTGTAAACAAACAAACACCAAACACGCTTTAAGGACGTTCGCGCGAAAAACTTCTACAACACATAATTTTTTCATACTTTTGTGTCAGTCAGATAATGAGTTACCTTTGTCAGAAATGCAAAAAAATTGGGGTTCACCCGCTTCGTTTTCTAAATAAACCGCGTGGAAAACAACCCCAGTTTTGACAAATCGGTCCTCGTAACTCGGCATGGCCTCAGTGGTGATTCGCGGTAAACCCATTTTCTTAGCCTATTTTTATTCAAGTGGGTCTGTTAAGTAAATAATTTGAACTTGTGTCATCCTTTCAGTTAAATTCAACTTTTAAGATGGGCTTTTACGAACACCGTGCAGCTAAAATAATAGCGGGGTTTGATGATACGAGGGTTGAAAAGTTGAAAAGAATCAAACTTCTACAACACAGTTTTCTTCAATTTCTCGTAAAACGTAGATAATCGACAAAGAAAGTGATCAATCAAAAGAAAATCTGAGGTCACCGAACATTTAAGAGAGCTAAACTCGTGCAAAGAGATACTAAAATGCCCACTAGCACTATCTCCACATTTCTTCAACAGCGCGCGCGCTCAATGCATGACGTGGCATGACATGGTGACGTGAACTGCGTGCACAGAAAGGATGCGCAGAAGCAATTAGTGCGAACGTCCTTAAATTATGGTATAAGTTTTGTGGATGCGAAGTAAGCCTATATAAAGTTAGGCGCTTTGAGGAACGCAAAAAAGTTTTTTCGGAAGCTTTTCGGATAAAATAGCTTTAAACCGACAACTGCTGGGCTTAAAAGATTATTACTATTAAAATCTTCTAGGACAAGAAAATCGACAATTGCACAAACCGACGCGACAGTTAAAATTGAAAGCAATTATTTGCCATAAGTGATGCTTGTGCAGTTGCCTTGCGACTGTGCTTTGACCTACTGCAGGGCTGCAAATAATTTTTCTTTCTTGAAAGGACATATGTCCGACCATTTTGGTCGGACAAATAGAAATGTGGTCGGACGTTTCCTTTTCTTAATTATTATTTTTAAGGGGAAGTCTTTTTTCAAAAAAATTATGTTTTATCATTACTTATTATTTGGTTAAAAATTTGTCCGGACATAATGTCCGACCAAAGTTAAGATTTCGTCGGACGTGGGTCGATTTTAGTCGGACTTTGTCCGATGACCGACAGTTACTTGCAGCTCTATTACTGTTATGAATAAACAAAAACAAAATAATAAACAGAGAAATCTTTTTTGAAAAAGTCTATTCGAAAACCCGTAAGTTTATACTTAAATGCAATTCGCGTTACACTTCCAGCAAGGCGGTGGGTCCGTCCACGCAAGTGAAATCGGCCGTGCATGGCAAAATATTCAAGACTACATCTGTCACAAATCTGAGCGCGTTTTCTAATAATTTTTTTTAAGTCAAAAGTAAATGACACGTTTCTAATGACAAATCAAATTTCCATTTCAAAATGTAATTTCTTTGACCGTAACACTCAAAATCATGCACCTTTTAAAAACCCTTTAAAAACTTCACCTACTCGGTTGTGTCTCAGAACAAGGTAAGCTCTCCGCCGTGAAGAAAACAAAGCGATGAAGTCCTTTGAAGGCAGCTTTCGTAACTTGAACTTTTCGCCTTCTACCAGTATTATTTTGAACTTTTTCTTTTCGTTTACAGATATTAGATGTTTTTTTCTCAAGTTTGAAACTACAGTACTGCCAAACAATCGTTTTGCTAAATAAACTTATTAAAAACTTTTTAAAGAAACCTCTTTTTCAAAAGCGACGATGGTCATGCGATTTCCCGCCAAGAAAAACGCGGCTGCCTAGACGCACCGCGCGATTTCCCGCCAAGAAAAGATGGCATTCTCCACCCCCGGTCGGGTTGTCTTGGGACTTGCCTCCCCCTCCCCCAGAGTCTGTACGGGCGGGCGGGCGGACGGACGTATGCTGACGTCACAACCAAAATTTTTCGGATCCATAGGTTACAGGAGTAACCTGGTAGATAACAGTTATCGCCTTTTAGGTTACCAAATTTGCTTAGCAATGGAGCTCCGCTGTTAATAGGAAATCATTGTGCTGGTTTTTGTACGTAAACGGTCTTATCAAAATTGCTGAAGGTATAGGCGGATTTGGTATGGTCACTTTCGTACAGTTCACTGAATGGGAGACTTGCGACATGATGTCAGACATAGAACAAGAATGAAACAGTGAAAAAATTAATCCAGCTGGTCTGCTGAAGTAAACGAGGACTCAAAGCCGCGGAGAAGTTTCATTGCTGGTAGAACGTATTCATGAAATTCTCTACAAAGATCAGGGAGAGGGCAATAGGAGATGATTACAAAAGGAAATTGAACAGCATCATAAGGATTACAAACAGCATGTAAGGACAGTGCGGAAAAATCGATTGGCTGAAAAATTTATCCCTAAGAGCATGCGCATGAAAATTCTGCTGGCTTTCCTTGCGGGCTCCTACCTCAAAGCACATGGTTCGAAAATCTGTCGCCTTAGTCCATGGGCCAAGTGGCTAAAAATGGCTGATCGGTACCACCTGAGGTGGCAAAGGCTATCATATATCAAATTAAAGCTTATCATGAGTAGCATTAAAAACAAATACATGATAGCCCCTCTAAAGTGGTGGCTTATGGCTGTCACGTGACCTTGAATGCAACAAACTGCATAATGAGCATCAAGGATCTATTTCTTGCTCACCGCCAAATCTTGTTTTTTTGCGACAACAGATTAGCTCGTTCTTAATAAAAGTTAAATAAAATTGAAAACCGAGGTATATAACAAGTTTATGTTTCTTCAGATCAGGAGTTATTCTTTTGCAAAAATAATAATAAGTTTTCGTAGGTGACATGGAACTGGGATTAAAACTGTTTCAGGAGATGCTAAGAAAACTATATTTCATATGAGGTAGAAACCGGAGAAAAGTAATTGGCATTATCTATTAAGCAGCGTTTTACTTTCATTAATCGAGTCTTTAGGCTGGAATAATTTTGGAACGCAAATGAGTCAATTGGGCACCCCATGGTAATGATCTAGCGTGTTTCATTACTCACCTTTCCTCCCAATTTTCGGCAATAAAGAAAGGTAAAAACGGCATCCTCGTAACATAGTATGATTAACAGAATGTTGAAACACAACACATGCCTCTTACTCTAATAGTGTAGTTTTTGTTTGTTTTTGATGGCTGTGGCGGCATCCCCGAGAGGACTGGGTATACTTTTTTCCCTATACGGACCTCCCGGCCGGTGAATAACATATATATACCAGAACTACGATGTCGAGTCAGACATTGCGTCGCCACACTAGAAACTGCTTCGATTCGTTATTGTGCAAAAAATGAACGAAATTGGCTAACATAAAAGCAGATTTGTGTTCTCTTATTGAGAGTGAACTACATGCATCGTAATATTTTTTTTTGCCTCGAAATAAAGAAGTCCAAGCCATAATTTCTAAGTTTAAAACGCGCTCTTAGGGACAGTGAAGAAAAAAAGCTCCAACATCCACATCATTCCCCCTGTCCTTGCCATTTTGCTGTCCTTGCTTTAACGAAAGTATACTTCGGACGCAAAATTGGCACAAAACTGACCTTTATTCCATCCGTTATACTTCTCTAACTACGCAGTGAAACAACAAGTGATAATCGCCGCTCAAAAACTTTCGCTGTTACACTATCAGAAATAATCTATTCCTTTTGCCTCGAAGTTGGTTTCTGAGAAGTTCAGTCTATTGAAAGTCAACATTTGCGGATACCCGATTGTGTCCTCCATGAATATTTCCGGAATTGCTGTCACAAAAATTTTTGGAACCGGCAGGGCAAAATCTATCGCGGAATTAATATGACGCCAATAAGCAAGAACCAATAGGCGCATGAAAATTCTCACGCTAAATAGATGATTGACACCCATCAAAAACATATTTGGCCCTTGCGAAAAAAATCCGTGAAGGGAGTGTGTTAGAGAAAACCGCTATAAAATACAAATGTTGTGATAAACGAATTGAGAGATATTCTTTCCGCGAAGATGCCAGTCTGTTTCCGACCTTCTCAATTTAGTGGTTGCGTGACAAAATATGTTATTAATCTCTTGAATGAACCGAACAAGCACCCAAGGTCGTCGCTTCATTTGAAAGCAACAATCAATCAAGCAGCAATTTGGAATAATTTGAAAATATATCTCACCTACACAATTAAGAGGGTTTCACTTCAGTTTTGGAAACGAGCAACATCTTCAATAAGTTTCTATTGACAATGATCAAGAAGCAGCACAAGTCATTATTACATTTTTTAAAGGTGCGTGCGTCTGTGTGTTTAAGTTCATTTATATTACGCACCACTTTCCGGCTGCAAATAGAACGTACCAGTAAGAAAGAAGATCCTGGGAACGAGGTTGGGCGAGAAACCGGTTTTGTAATTTCATTTTTTTTAAACATTTTGTCAGGGGGTGAAAACGAAACACCAAGACCCTTTCTATTACAAACCGTCGTTAACTGCCTTACGATGTGATCAAGAAAAACTCGCATTCCTAGCGGTTGCTTATACATAAAATGACATGACTAATTGAAAGGTTGACAGATCAGGAGCCCAATGCGTGGGCTTCTCCTAAACTTTTTTCATTAAAGTCATATTCCGTCATGATTGGTCATTGAATATAACTAGTACTACAAGAAATTTATGAAGACCAGTAAGGAGAATTTGCAGGTTTACATTGGGGCTTAGGGAGGTCAATTGGTGTGAAAAGCAAGAGTAGCTAATTAAGGGAAAGGGTGAGTGTAGATTATAGCATGTGAAACCTT
>Ga0126336_10000222_pt1 | contig 19361 bp, 8 predicted proteins | sample SidCmetagenome_FD_92530 | JGI IMG/M metagenome (GOLD analysis project Ga0126336, IMG submission 92530) | Coral microbial communities from El Islote,Puerto Morelos, Mexico - Siderastrea C C metagenome | ecosystem: Host-associated > Invertebrates > Cnidaria > Coral | place: El Islote,Puerto... | reverse complement strand
ACTCCGGGCCCTGCTCATGACAGCGCACTCCGGGCCCTGCTCATGACAGCGCACTCCGGGCCCTGCTCATGACAGCGCACTCCGGGCCCTGCTCATGACAGCGAACTCCAGGTCCTGCTCAGGACAGCACACTCCGGGCCCTGCTCATGACAGCGAACTCCAGGTCCTGCTCATGACAGCACACTCCGGGTCCTGCTCATGACAGCGCACTCCGGGCTGCAATTAGGGACCTTAAGGCAACACGACGGCAATAATTAGGAAAATCTCTTTTAAACTCATTCAAATTACTCAAAACTACTTCGCGGCCAGCCAAACCATCCGGAAGATGGATTCGTAGGGACGGAGCTCAGGTTCTTAAAGATGGACCCTAACAGCCGAACTTAAAAAGGAGATCCAGACAACAATAATGAAATGCTTCTGAAAATGGACATCAAATACACGGACCACATTACAAATGAGAACGCGAGACAGATGACTATTGCACAGACTGCGCAATACAAAGAAACCCTAGCCACAGTCAAAAAGAAAGCATTAGTGGTACGGGCATGATCTAATAGTCTGAGGTCAATTTAATAAAACTTTTACACTTGTAATTTACAAGTCGGACCATTGTATTTACAAACCCAGACGAAAACGAGTTTAATAAACATCGTTACAAGTCCAAGTTACAAGTGTCCGACTTGTAATTACAGGTGTAGCGCTACCCGTGTAAAATATTGTAAGTATCAAATTTAATAAAACTTTTACAAGAGTCCGACTTGTATTTTTGCAAGAGTCCAACTTGTAAGTCACAAGTGCAAATTACAAGTCGCATGTCACTTGTAAACATTGGGTTCTTCTGTTCTGGGTACGTCTTGTAAAAAGCGTATTTTTATGACAAAATATGTTTTCCTCTAGCAAAGAAGAACTCGACGAGCTGCTGAAGCATCTAATGTCCGGCAACCTAGGAATTTCGAAGAAAGGCGGCTCTTAGACACGGAAAATCCAAGGGAATTTCGGGTGAATTTTCGTCTCTCTGAGGACGCTTTCGCACATCTTTTGGAATTAATAAACCTGCGATTGGAGTAGACATTGGCATAGATTAAAGCAGAGAGATTGGATTGTACACTTGTAACCTATAAGTGCATTCCAGTGGAGTTTACAATTTTAGGGCTACAACTGTAATATACTCTTGTATCTGACTCGTGCTACAAGTGTAAGTTCCAGAGTAGAAAATGTTTTATTAAATTCTTGTATTTACAAGTTGGACTTTACACGTGTAAGAACTACAAGTGTAGTTTCTTTATTAAATTGACCCCTGGTTAAGTTCATTCCCTAGGGAACAGTGGAAGGGAGACAGAAGACTGAAAAATGAACGGACAACATCCACGCTCTGACAAGAACCGTCTAAGTTGGAAAAAATGACTCAAACTGCTTCCCCTGGGGCCACCCCTGCAGTAAAATAAAAAAATAAAGTAAAATAAATCACTTTATTTAGGTGTCAACGCTATTTAGTAATAATAATAATAATAATAATAATAATAATAATAACAATAATATTATTATTATTACTTAATATTGCGCAGACTGTTAATTGGAATTTGGATGTGTTGGTTTTTGAGGAGAGGGGAAAAGCTCTAGACCTTCGGTTACGAGATACGTAGATAGTCGAGCTCGCACAGCAACACAAACCCGGAATTTCCATCAAATGAAACGTTTACGAGCGTGAAGTTCGTGTAAAAACGACACGGGAAATGCCCCAGCAAAACTGAATTCGCGACGATAAAACTTGTGGCTAACAGTTCCTTCAATTTGAACCCACACTCAAGGTAGAAGCTGAAGTTTTCACTTTTGCGATTAAAATGGCCATTTCTACATTTGTCTGTACTTTTCTATGAAAAATTATGGCGGGTTCTGCACACGCATTGTACGTTTTACCGCTAGGAAAGATTTCGTTTAGCCTAGTGTTAAATCCTAGTTCGCATGAACCCTTTGTAATTACCGACCCAAAACTCGCGCGCGTCCTGGTAATGAGATACAACACGATCGCGGATGTTGAGATGCTTGCGCATGCGCTAGGGAAGATTGCCCCCGGCCATATTCCAAGTCTGAAAAGAGGAAGTTCAGATCATATCAAGGGTTTATCACTGTTAAGTAAAATTTGTTCCAGACACGGAAGAGACTAATCAGACACATTTTGTGCACGCAATCGCTCATCTTACGTCTCGATGAAATATATTAAAAAGTGGAAACTTTCGGTAGTTGATACTTAATGGTGAGGATATTTTTTTACAAGCGATTAACGAAAAAGTAAACTGCCCTTATAGCACAGATTATATCAGAGTATACAGTTTGTTCAGAAAGGCGGGTTGGGCATGTGTAAAGCATGTGTTGTACCACATAGCTCTGAGCCATAAACATCCGAGTCAAGCTAAGTGACCATGAAATTGGATTAAAACTTGCCGTTTTGTGAGCGCCATTTCGCAATAATTACACTAATGAATCAAAGCCGATTTCTTTTCGTTTATCAGATGAATATTTTGCGCACATGAGAACGACACATGTGCATTGGTTTGTGGCTGGCAGAGTAATTATTTCGAGCATTAAAACATTAATTTGCCTGACGCGGTGTTGTAAAGTCACTCTCGTATCACCTAAATATAAATTATATACTGTAATTTAGGGACCTCTCATAAAAATGTATAGCACGGCTAACTTTGGCTTTGCGGTTTTTTACTGATATTGACAATATATTAGAATATTACCTTTTGATATTGCCCTATTTTTGTCACCTTTTAGATACAGTCGCTACTCAAGAACTTGCTTTCCTCCTTTTAAAGAAGACCTTTTGTTTCTTAATATCAACCTTAGCAGCCAAAATTTATCATGCGTGATCGGCTTTTTAGACCTACAGCGGACTACTAGTGAGTTAGATCGTTGTACTTTACAGAACTGATAAGCTTGGTTCTATTTTTTTTAGACTGCGGACGAAATCCTTTCACGTGGCTTTTCAAAGTGGGCAGATTGAGCAGAAAGTTCCTGCATGTCAGTGGCGTTTTCTCCAATATTCTCCAGCGTTATTTTGAAAGCAAAATTTTATATTTTAACTCAACTTTCAATTGGACAAGTTCGGGACTGAACGGGTTAGAGAACGTAGGATCTTCTTAGTTCATTTCCTAGAAATTTCAAATCTGTATAGTGACAGCACTAATGGCTTATTTACACGCAAACAATACTTCCTACAGCATGATTGAATTTTGGTAAGCACGTATCGTACCAAACAGGACATGACTCTGCAATCATCGTTCAGTTTTGTTCTGCTTCATTTGAGGAAAGCAAAAGGTTCCAACTAAGGAACTGTGTCCGTATCTTTCTAGCGTAAAAACAGCGATACAAATTTTGAAAAATCTACTTTTAATATCATAAGAGCCGTTTTCCTTCGCTTGTTAATTGTTCAGTCTCAAATAGTTAAATCCGAGGTCTTGCATCGACTGAGTATAGCTGGATTTTTTTCATTGCTCACTGTGTGTTTACAGCTCAATGTACTATCGAAATACCAGGGAAAAAAGAAGGATAGAAACGACCCAAGAATGATGACAGTCACACAAGTTTCTAAATTTGCGTAGGAGTGCCCAAAAACAATGGAACGTTATTGCTTCTTTGTCACTATATCTGACTTGGTCACGAATTATCTTTTTCTTTCTCTCTTGCTTAAGGTAAACGAAGAAATACGAAAATTATCCGGCTGCCGCATAGAGGAACGCAGAAAAAGATCATCTTTTTTGTTATACTCTTCTGACGGGAAACGCAGTTCTTCGCTAATTTAAGGTCCAGTTTTTTAATCCTGTTTTACGTTTGCACGAACGATTTTACACTACATTGTGTCTTGCCAGCAACAGCGACGTTTACAGCTTTTCAGCATAATGTTTATGCAGGAAAAATTACAGTTAGCGCATAGAAGACTAAGAAATTTCTGTCTGAGAAATGTTTAAACTTGTGACACTTCAGATGTTCGTTGTTCTAAAAATATGGTGATTAAAGAGTGAATAAAAATGATGAAAAAGGTACAGACGATAGTAACTTGATGAAAATTGTTAGCAAGCTTGTAATTTCTTGAGAAGAATGTTTAAGTTCTTTTGAAAGAGATCGTTAAAATTGTTACATAAAGCACAAGAGAACTGAAACGCTTTTGATACTTCAGATCATTCTACTGGCTAAATTAATTAAATGGTGATCACCTTACGTAAGGAAAAGATACTCTTTAGATACACTAACAACTAGAAATGTTTCATTACAGGCGCCAGTACTTCAATTAACAAATTCTTATTATTTGTTTGAGACATTGCGTCAAGTTAGGAAACCCATTTAGAGCCTTGAACGACCTTAATTAGAAGGCCAGGTGAATTCTAAGCCATGACTCCACCTCAACATCACAACAATTATTTCACTGGCTGGTTTAATTACTTAAGTACGTGTATATATGAAAAACACAGAAAGCGATATTAGCAAGTTAGATAATCCTCAAGGGAAGAAACGTACTTCAAAAAACCAGGCGTATTTTTGTTTATTTTCGGCGCTTTTTCAGACGTAAACTTTTCAAGTTAACCATATCCCATCTCACGGACATTGTTGAATTAGGGTTGAAGTATTTTGTGCATTCTATTTGATCATTTTATTATGTGAATTTAGTCACTTATCGAGCCTATAATAATCACCGTTTTAGCTATCAGAAATATAAAACCCAGCATGTCATTGAAAAACTCTTTGAGCAACAAATTTCTCTCTCTTTTTCATGGATTTGACTTCAAGAATCGTTTTCTTCAACAAATATAATTTCCTGTTGGGGCGAGTTTAATAATGCAATCCTCCCTCAAAGCTCGCGGAAAGCAACAGGGAGTGATGAATTGTTAAAGCTTTTTATTCTGCATGATAACTTTTAATGAAAGAAAAAGAGTGGAAATGAAACAATATAAGATTAGCATACACAAGATACAGGTGTTTTATCCCATTGTGGAGACGGGCCAGCGACAAAGACTATAACAAAATTAGAGACCTTTGACGAGATAATTCTTCACTCGTCATATTAATTTTACCCGAATTAGCTTTGCTTTAAAGACTACAACATTCAACAACAGGCATTGAACGAAAAAAGATAAAAGTAAAACCTTCCTAGCGTAGCGTTCACGGGAGAAGGAGAAAATCCTTTTATTTCTTTATAAATCCCCCGTAAACATATACAACGTAAAGTTCCGGGGCTTATCTCTGTTTTTCATCAACATAAAAACTACTCAGCGATTTTCACATATTCAGGCTTGTTTGACAATTGTTTGTATATTTCGGAAAGGTTGAAAGGAAATTAAATCATGGAGAATTATGGCTTTTGTAATCAAGGAGTTTGAGAAATTAATAAAATTGAAGTGGCGCAGTAAACAGAACTGTTCAAATTGTCAGATCTTTGTTGACTCAACACACGGCTTTTCTTTGACTTCGTGCCTTTCTCAATGACCAGCTTCTTTCGCGACAAAAAGAGTTAATTAAATTTCAAATTGATCCTTGCTGAAGTTAGAGGGGTGAGTCTTAATTTTTATTTAGTGTAATCGAGCGCAAATAGTAGCATTTATTTGATTTATTTGTTTAATATACCCTATGCGTTCGTGAAATTTTGAAGAGCAAAACAACAGCTATGAGAATAAAAAGTAATTTCTCAGATTATTCACTTCAATTTAATTTGCTATACCCCGCTTTGCTTGCAATTTCTACTATCGAATGATACGTCCAACAAGAACATAACCTAAACGGCTAAATTTGTTTAATAAATGAATATTGTGATTACCAGAAACCAAAGCTTTTGCTACAAAACCTTGGAAAAAGTAGCCACGCGCGCAAACTGAGTACAAACGATAGGCGAAATTCAAGTCTGCCAAAAAAACCGAATCTAATTGGCCGTAAACCATACTACTTTTTCAGGTTCTTTTGGCGTTTCTCTGTGTTCAAGTGACTCGCTTGTCATGTCTTGTATATACTTCTAATAACGATAGTTACAAAACCTAACAGCGTATCTTAAAACTTCCGACAATTGTAAGTAGAAAACTTCAGATAAGATGGCGCGTATTTTTCTTTCCCACTGCGGCTAAAATGCGACATCATCTATCAAGGGCCACCTCATAATTTCATTTGGCAAGTCAGTTTGTAACCATACTGACAAAGCTAATCTGTCGACAAGATAATTTCCTTCTACTGCGCGAACCCTTTTAAGATATCACCTTGCATATTATTTCAACTGAAAACAATCGATTCTTCAGACATGTTTCTTAATGAAAGTTAAAAAAGAGCTCGCAGCTAAAATCGTATTGATTTGTATTCAAGTAAATGTATGTGAATAGAAATCAACTGTTATTTCTGACCGAGGCCAAGAGATTAATACAGAACTCTCTGTGTAGATTACAGTGCAAAAGTTATTTTACCCTGCGCACGAATTTTGCATTAAGAAGGTATCCTTCTATAAATAGTTGTTTTTGGTGAATTAGAAAAAAAGATGTTCCCTCGAGGAAAAGAAAACACAAAACCATCTAATAATTCAAGAGATATTTTAATCGATATCTTTGTGGGGCGAAAAAGAAACGGCCTACATCCGCGGCTTGTTTTGAGTTATCGCTTTTTGTGTTTGCAAACGGTTACGTTAACCTCTTAAACGATCACATATATGATAGGGGGCTTAGATTATCAGCTTTTTACTATTCAAAACTACTCCTAAGGCAAAATTAACTTGGCTTAAGGTCGTTTTCTGAGTTTTCAAACAATTGTCCACGCCTTTTTTTCGTTTTGTTCTTCAGCTTTCCCTTTTTTACTGGAAGCTAATTTCATACAGATGAGTTTTTCTGTTTATTTACCTTATAGAAGACATAATAAAACCATTTTATCTCCGAAGAGTATTGTAAACAAAACTGCTCTTAGCAAAATGAAAATCAAACATGAATTGATAGCGCTGTTTAACAAATGGTTACAATATTTCACCCCATTAATTGTGCTATTGAAATTGTCTTCACGATTTTCTACCTAATTTCCGTCCGTCGCTACATGACGTTAAAGCTTTTAACTTGACTTTCAAAGGCCTTATCTGATATTGCGAATAAATGGCTCACAACATCTGCGAATAATTTGAAATAGATTTGGGCTCGCCTTATAAAATTTGTTTGCGTTAATTTGACACCAAGGCTAAAATTCTCGACAAGCGGCATTGGGAGGGTAGCAATGAACGTGATAAATATCAGAAAATTTAATTTAAATTCCGTGTTTTCCTTCCAACTAAATTACAAAGGTTTGAAATCACGCGCTTATAGATACTGATAAACATTGTCGCCTATCTTCCTGTTTAAGTTTACCGACCAAAGAGAAAGTTTTTATACGCACTAATTACAAAGAACACCACGCTAATGAGGTAATTATTACATAGGATGTAGCAGAATAAACCTTTTTTATGCTAATGTGTGAATAAATCGCCGATAGCCCGAGGGACATCAGTTGTTATAAGAGGTTGAGGCCCAGGTGGGTGGCCCCCGCGTACTTTGACTTATTCAAACAACGTTTGCCGACAGAAAACACATCATTCCTTCGCCACCCTTCACAGAGTAAACCCACTCGATGTTTTAAGTGACTTTCGCGTGCACCCTGTCATTCGTGCAGGACGACATTCCGTGCTGCATTTAACTGGTTTACTCGCGCGACAATGGATTTTCAGTTGGAGGAAAAATTACACAAACAAGACGAGGAGAAAACGATAGAGACTGATAGTTTTAAAAGAAAGAAAAGCGAAGACGAGGAAGAAGAAGACATTCTCATAGAAAAAGGAATGGATGAAGAAGAAGATGAAAAACAGGATTCAAGCCGGGCTCAACAGGACCCAGAGAATGAAAACCGGAGACACTCATCGGTTTCCAAACCTCCTTATTCATATATCGCGCTAATCACAATGGCGATATTACAGTCACCACAGAGAAAACTCACTCTAAGTGAGATCTGCGACTTCATCAAGCGTCGGTTCCCGTACTATCGTGAGAAGTTTCCTTCATGGCAGAATTCTATCAGGCATAATCTCTCGCTCAACGACTGTTTCCTGAAGATGCCGAGAGAACCGGGAAATCCAGGCAAAGGGAATTACTGGACGCTGGATCCCGCTAGCGAGGGAATGTTTGACAACGGCAGCTTTTTAAGACGAAGGAAGAGATTCAAGCGTCCACGGCCTCCCGAGGGATCAGTTGGGACCTTCGGGTTTCAGTATTACTGGAATTGCGTGGATTCGGCCGGCTGGCGTCCCCCAATATATTCCCATGTTCCAGTTCACAGCTATCTGACTTGTCTGCCACCACCGTTGCCTAGACCAAGCGAACCAGTGCAAGAGAGAGAGAGGCCTGTTAAGTTCTCAATTGCGAGTATCATTGGCTCGGATCGTGAAGACGAATTTTCCCCTCCACCCAGCAAAGGAAGTCCATCTTTGCCATGTTGTTCATCAGTATGTTCTTCTTACAACAGCACGGCTGTAAGACCGTGTATCGTATCGCCGAGTTCGTATTGTACATATTGTCAACTGGCTGCCAAGCGGTAAGAATTGTCAAGTGCTTCTGATTGAACAGTGTATTAAAAAAGAAATCGATTTTTTCTAGTATTATAAATGACCATTCAACTGAAAACTACTGAGCAGTACTTCCCTGTGGTGCTGTTTATAACACTGTAGAAGGTGTTTCTCTAACTGTAAAAACTTTGGATAAAATCCTAGCTAAAGTGTATCCACACAAATGAAATGTTCCCTGATGACACTGATTTCAAGACGAAAACTGGAATTTGTCTTGTAACTAGTAATCTAGTAAAAGGATTAAACGACATGCAATTTGCTTTTGGCATGATTCATTAATAGCTCTTCTTAGTTTTAAAGGAGTTCAATCTCCAGTCAGTTAGAGACAGTGGAAGAAATCAAATTTGTACCATTATAATTTTAACTTACCAGTGTAAAAATAGTAATTCCGTGACGAAAAATATGGTTAGAGGGTTAGAGTATAGCTGTTTAAAGTTTGTATATAAAAAAAAATTTCTTGCGTAGAGTCACTTAGGAGGAAAGTAAGTTTTCAAACCAAGTTGTTCATGTGAGAAAAATAGATTGTTTGCTGTACTGTAAAATTTCTGCGAGCTTTTTGTAGTATTTGAAAGTACACTATATATACCGAAGATCTTAAAAAGAAAAACACAGGGTCTCGACAATCCTGCACTTAGTCGCAACAAGGGAAGGAAAAGAATGAACAAATACAATAATAAATAAATCAACTTTTGACGAAACCTCTAGAGAACAAAACCTTCTCTTATCGTGCTCATTAAGTACACTAAAGTCGAAAGCTTTATATATTCTAGGGTAATGTAGGAAGAATTGACCGATCAAATTGACATTTTGAGCGAACGAGGAGAGTATTGTTCATTTAGAGTGTCGCTACGGATAATATCTTCTATTTGTAGTGAACATTATACATAAATTGTAATTTTAACTGTCCTTATCCGTACAGAATTTAGTGAATTGTGTAAATAGAGAGGGATTGTGAAACGCAATGATCAGTTCTTCCAAAGGGTGCTTAAAAATAAATTGTAATAGAGAAAATAACTCGTTGTTTCTTTATTTCCACCGAAACACCTTTTTTCTGACATCTTCGTTCTATCTTCTGAGGAATCTAAGAACAAATTACCTACTTATTTTAAGTTACTTGTTGTTTTTCCTCGGTGGCCAAGTTTTTGTAATGAAAGCATATCATTGTAATAAGAACTGAATCCTGCCGGCTTTACAGATGTTTGCCATGCTTTAAATTTAGCCGTTTATCGTTTTACGAAGATCAAAAGTAAACAGAAAAAGGCATTAGTCAATCAGCGCTTATCGTCGTCTTTACGTAAGTAACTAATTCTCCTTGCAATTGCTCAAAGCTTCCGAAACGGAAAATTGGAAATCTCGCAAAGTAGCAATTACTCTATTACTCATCAACGCACATCACGTTTGATAAATTTGACATTTGTATTTACATATTAAGAAAAATTAAGAGAACTGCAACATCAAATATTAATAATTAAGATTTGGTTTGGGTGAAACAAAACACACTCTGTTGCCAGAAGTGAATTTAACTCTTGCCTGTTTATGGTTATCCGTGTTAGAATACTTGGACGTCTGATTGTAAAATTTATTCTCAATCACTTTCAGCCGTGCTTTAAAGCGTCAGTAAAGATAATATATACATTGGCAGAACTTAACATTGGGTCTTAGACCCTTCTGTCACCACATATCCGACCAAATCTCGATTCATCTTTGATGGTACTTTTAAGAGAAACGGTTCTGAGTTTTGCTGGGGTGTCAGTGTAAATATAATCGAAATCGGTTTTGACTTATGTCTGTGGATGAAATTCCATTAAACCTATCGAGCAGTAAATCTAAAGTTGCTCTTGTAGCCCAATATTTTGAAATGGAAAGATGAATTTTTTTCTTTTTTTGTCACCATTGGGATAGAAGGAAGCTAAGGATCTTTCGAAGCTGCAGGGGTTTTGAAGAAACATTCATTTTGCCATCTGCAGTCATTTCGGCGTTTTCACACGAATATCTATTCTGAGTTTTCTTCGAGGATAAAATTTGTAACCGTAGAGTGAAGTAACGAATAATTTTGGATTCAAAGCTTTTCAGTTTGTTTTACCGGAGAAGCCATATATAGGAAAAAAGTATCAGGAATGCTTTAGGGTGTTATTTTCTCAGATGTTTTAATTGTTAAGGCAGTGTTTATCCTGTCGTGTTGATTTTGAATAGATGCTCTTCGTTTTGCATTGGTTATAAAAACAGCTCCGCGGTGTAAAATGATCAAAAGATTGCATAAACACTACACATTAAGTCATCTCAATGTAATATAGCACGAACAAAGGGCATTCTGTTTTCTTTTTTTAGTTAACAAATAATCCAAATTACATGCACGCAGTTCGAAAACTATTCTTTTACGCTCACTTCTTGCTAAAAAACAAACAAACAAACCCTAAATCGATTATTACTTGGCAAACACTTTTCTCTAAAATTTTAAACACCAAGCAGGCTGTGTTAAACAAAAACAAAAAAATGTACAGTTCAGAGTATCAAAATATATCTATATTTAAAACCCTCTAAGCCTTAGAAGTAATTATCAGTATCTAATTTCTCCTTACATAATGCGTGCGAAGTCAAGCAGGCAGGTAAGGAGAATAGCGGACACCACGAACAAACTGCTTTGCCCGAAGGTGAATAGCAAACGACATCCCGCCGATTTGATGAGTAGCCAATCAGAGCGCACGAAAACACTGTTTACTTGGTTGGTATACGGTAGTTTTAGATGTCTACTATTTTTACATGTTACAGCGAGCTCGATTTTCCGTGAAATACATTGACTCCTAGAAGGTTCCAGTCGTCTTCAGTCGACGGGAAATATTGCAAACTTCTTAAACCCTGGCTAAACTATCAAACATTTTCGTCCAACATCGTTTTTGGCACACAAAACGTTGGGTGGCTAAACAGGCACACAATGTTTGACCAAACCTCGGACAATGGAAAACCATTTAAATACAAAGTTGAGAGAGGCGGCTAAACAGTAAAACATGTTCGTCCAACACGATGTTAGACAAAAATGTTTGATCGTTTAGCTCGGGCTTTACACACAATTTAGAATTGACAGCAAGGTTCGTTTCAAAACACAGCGGATTTTAGGGTGGAGAACATTCTGTGTTAAATGTTTGCTTAATGTTAAATTTTGTTTACTTTGTGACCGGTCGGCTGGGTAAAGAGAATTGTTTGTTTATAAAATTTGGCAATGTAATCAGCGGGAACGTATTTTGCGCGTGTTTCGTCAGAGGAGTTTGATGATCGAGTGATTATGTTCCCCACGTGCCCACGAGCAGTTTTGTTTCGTTTTCCGACAGGTTATAGCTACACCCCGATGTGTGAACTTATCTGTTGAGCACTTGTTTAAAAATGCTAAATAAAAATGTTTGCTAAAGAACATAAGTGTCATACAATTTATTTCCCACGACAATAAGACTTGCTTTCTGATTATGGTCATAAATAAAACTAATAAATCTTGATTACGCGTTTAATTTATTGTCGTATTCAATAGTATGTGAACTAAATTCATGAGATTGTTCTTCAAGAATTTTATCAAATTTTGGGTAAATTTTGAACACTTTTTGGTGGACTAAAAAATAAAAAATAAAAATAATCTAGAAAAACGTTAGGAAGCACTGAATGTAAAGATAAAATATTGATAAAGTGGCTTGACTTAAAACAATTGTGAGAAAAGACGGTTTGAGACTATAACATCTGTTTATCTTTACTTTTCTTCTGTGTATTTAATGACAGTTTTCTGTTTGCATAGTTAATCAGGTAATTTGTACTTTTTTTCGGTTGTACGTAAATGTAAACTTCAATTACTCATGATAAGTTGTAGAAAACTACTTATTCACATGGAGCCCGCAAAGTCTGTAACCTGACCATTTAAATTTTCATGTCCCTTTTTCGAATTTCCCGTACCTTTAACTTTTAATGTGAAACAAAAGCTTTTTATTACAGTGTACATGTGCAACCTCCCCGAAAATTATTATTTTTGTAACAAAAATGTTTGCGCTTAACAAAGGTTTTTTGTTTGTGGTAACTTTAATCATAAACTACGATTAAAATAACAATTTTTCATTAGCCAACTGATTTTTTTGGTACAAACATGGGCTATCAAGTTGATGTTTCGGAGCAAAATTTCAAATGTTGGTTTCATGTCGGAAGGAAAGCTGAGAAAGCCAGAGTTCAAAGCGTATTTTATTTTTATTTATCACGTTTTAACAGGCTGTAACACTTCAAGAGAGCTCGGATGTCCTAAAATAGAAAGTTTTTTCAGAAACTTTAGTTCGGGAACTTTTCAATTTAAATCATTCCTTTTTGAACCGCTTTATATGTTTTAACTTTTCATGCACAAGTGTGCGTCATGGTAAAAACGGATGAGGGTAGGCCCAAAGAAGAAAACGTTTTCCTCTTGTTTGCGAAAAAATGCACCAGTTCTTGAACGTTTATTAAACGCTATTTAGTGTTTATTTTCCTACGTGGTTTATTTTTGCCTCAATTAGTGTTTAAACGTTCAAGGAGATTTTATTGCCTTGATTGCAAACTAAAAAAGCGGTTTGGTAGAAGTTGAGTTTGCATCTTAATATTGATTAAACTGGCATTATGTGGACCATTAGTTGGAAGTGTCTGATGAAAACATTCTCAAAACAAAGCATTGTGAGAATGATGGAAGCATTCTCAAAACAAAGCGTTTTGCGAATGTCTTTTTCAGTTATAGTGTAGACACTACAGCAGTTTGAAAAGGCTTTATTCCCAATGAGGAAATGAAAAATGCGATATGATAACAAGTTACAGAAGGCTCATTATTAATAAATTTAGCAAAAGAGAAAGGATGTTATCCTCTGATTAAAATCTAACGGGACTTTCTCATTTGAATTCTAAAACTGTCATTTTCTGTTTTCTCTTTTTCAGATTGATTCTCAGGCTGAATCAGATCTGATCGGATTTTCACCTGAAAATTCAAGCCTTGAATTTCCGTGTTGCTGTTGGCTTTTCCAGAATGCTAGCTGGCCTTACTTCACACTCTAAACGACATATTTGTCCCTCCGAAAACAAAAATTATTAATTTTCCCACGTTGCGAAAGTTTGATGTGATATTTGGCCAAAGAAAAGCCTAGTTTTTCGCAAAAGTTAAATCCGAATCTCTCGGGCATTGAAGACCTTCCGAATATGTAATTTCGTTTGAAAAATGTCAGCACTAACCAGCTTTACAAAAGTTGAAAATTTGAGTTCTTCATACAGACTGACCTTCTTTTATTTAGGGAAGAAAATGGCGTTCGAAACGAAAATAAAAAGCCCGTTGCAGTATGAAAGAAAGTGTCGCCGTTTTTAACAAACTTTCGGCGACATTTAGTCATCGACTGGTTGTGGCATGTCAGTGTAACAGACCTTTTTGCGATAAAATTCAACATTTGGAAATAACGTAAACATGTCACGAACTAAAGACAAATGGATGTAAACTTGAGATAAAAGATGAAAAAAATTCTTTTCAATTTGACTGGGAATTTATAGTCAGCTACCTACAAAGTGTGCAATCACGTTTTATTCAAGTGCACAACAAATATTTTACACTCGATTTTTCGTGTTTCTCCGATAGAAACACTCTACTTTGTGCGATGTCTGCCCCATTTCCAAATTGGTAGAATTTGCCACGCAAGTTCTCGCATATAGAGGGCGAATTTTTTTCTGCTTAGCGTAACGATTTAAGACGAATGGCCATCGTAGAAGAAACGCGCAAAAGTGTATCAACGCAGGGACTAGGGAAATCTTTAATCCTCCAGTTTGGTAACAAATTACAAGCATACAATGAGTTATTAACCCACTTTATTAACATTCCATTAAGATTAAGAATCCAGGTTGCTGAAGGCAAGCTTTTTCTCATGGTTTTCTTGAGCGCTTTGAAATATCTGTCGCGGCATATTTCGTGCTTCACACTTGTAGGCTTTTTCATTAAACTTAAATTAAAGCTCATTGTTTCTAGGAGTCTGTCAGCAGTTTTAAAAGACGATGATCATTGATCATCTTTTTCAAAACTTTCTTAGCTTAAGCAATTATCTTAACTGGATCTTGCCGGCTTGTAAGGTAGTGTTCGGTTGCGAAGATAGACAAGAGATAAGTAAAATCACCTTAAGTCTTTGCGAAACGCGCAAAATGAAACCTGCTGTTTTGAGGGATTCCATAAAGAAGGAAAGGAAAAAAGAAGGCAGAGTTAGTCGTTTTGGTGCTCTGGGGGACACAGTTGATAGGAAGAAAGGAAAACCACCGTATTCATACATTTCTCTGATAGTAATGGCCATTTTGGAATCGCCAAATCGACGTCAGACATTGAGCGGTATTATCGAGCACATCCAACAGCGATTTCCTTATTACGGCGATGACTGTCCCGCAAAAGGATGGAAAAACTCCATCCGGCACAACCTCTCTCTCAACGACTGTTTTGAGAAGACCTGCCGAGATCCCTCAAACCCCAGTAAGGGACATCTCTGGCGTCTTCATCCCCACAGCACGCATATGTTTGAAGGAGGAAGCTTCATGAGACGAAAGAAGCGCTTCAGGAAAGACCTGGAGAACGAGAAGGAAGAAAGCAGTTTTACGCCGTATGATGACTTCGGCAGTAGAAAGCAAGAAGAACACGACTTCACTATGACGTCATTTCGAGCCACCAGTATGACGTCATTTGATGATGTCACAGCACCAGATGGGATCACTGCGAGTAGCGCTACAGCAGCGCCTTTTTATTTCCTTCCAGGAGGCTTTAGCCACGGAAATCGTTTTCAGCAGCAAGATTTTAATACGCGGAACACTTTGAACTTGAACTGTGCAGAGAGTGTCGAGCACGGGGATGGACCAGGGAGTATTTTGCTCCCACCTTCTTCGAGCACCTCGTTTTGCATCATTTGCGCTGGTTGTACTTGTTACTACTAATCATTAAAACTCAGTTTATCATTAATTTGTCTTCTGCGGAATTTTTTCATTCTTTTTCAGACTGCTAACAGTTCATTGCAAGTTTGTTTCTTGAGCCAGTGATAGGTTAAAACACATGCAGTGGCTGACATGGCTGATCGGCGCCTTCTATGATCGATGGGGAGCAAGAATAAAAGGGGGAGGGTAGAGGGGAAGGCGGACTGAAAAGGTGGCGGGGAAGTCTCCCCTAGGATACCTGATAAATTATGCGGGAGATTTTAGCAAATTGGCAGAATCTGTGATTGCTGGCGTGTTCCGTTCATTCTCTTGGCTATTGCAAAAGAAAAAATCATTCTGTAAGAGGCCTAGGGGATACAATAGGTTTCGGAATGTCGATGAACGACTATTTCTGATCAAGTACGAAATAATAATAATAGAAATAATAATTTCTTGTCTGATCAAAAAATGTTCAGTGTTTCGGGATGCTTTCTATGAGAAGCCTGGATATCTCAATTGGGATAATTGGGGCCGTCACGCTTGAATGCCTCAATCCCTACGTTAAGCAACAAAAAAGAGAATTAAAATAAGAAGAAAGGAAGGAAGAAAGGAAGAAAGAAAGAAATGCCAAACATGCTTAAAAGACTCCTGTTGTGCTACACACCCATAGATGAGCAGTAGAACCCGCACTCTCTAATCCCGGCTATCTCAATCGAACCCCGGCTACCTCATCCTTGGTTGATACTGTTCACTTACTTACTATTGGCTATCTCCAACTCTCGTTATCTCAAACAATTTTTGCCTCCTCTTGCTTGATCGAGATAGAAGGAGCTAGACTACTGTAATTTGCGAGTAAATAGACTGCTTCTACAGTATTAGCCTCCCTTTATGTTTATTAATAATTTTGCTGCCAGATGCTCGCTTGGCTTCCCTTCCCCCCATTGCTTTCTTAGCTGAATCACCTATGGTACATGGGATAGTTAGAAGTAAGGGGATCCGGTACGAAAAATGCCATTGTTCAGATGCAGATGCCAGATGTTCATTTGACACCCCACCTTCCTTTCTCAGCAACCACCTATGGTACATCCATGGGATAGTTATGAGTAAGGGGATCCGGTGGGAAAATACTACTGATTAATTGTTTATTTCCCTTTGCATTTGTAAATTTCGCTATCAGATGAAGATGCAGATGTTAGATGTTTACTCCCTCCCCCCCCCTTCCTTCCTCAGTAATTACCTACGCTACATGGGATAGTTAGGACTAGGGGATCCGGTGGGAAATACTATCGTTTAATTGTTCGTTTTGACCGGAGTTTAAACCGAACACAGAGCTGAAAGAAATAAATGACCTAGGATACAAAAAAAAAAAAAACCTTTTACACCTGCAGCCACTCCACCAGACCCACATGTATTATTCGCTGTTACGTTGTGTGTTTTATTTATTTTTGCGTATTGCGACTAGAGATTTTTAGTTAATTAGTCAAAAGTTAATTTCATTAATTTCATGGTCAGCAGTTGTTATTTTCCTTTTTCCTTTCTTTATGTTTTGAGATGTTCCGGAATCGAATGTTCCAGGTTCCGGATTTTATCAACGCCCCAGTCTTTGGGCTTGTCTCTTTTACACTTATCACTTTCGTAACTCAAACACTTGTGGTTACTACAGTCAACTAGACAAAGAAAGGAAAAGTTGGGGGAACAAGATGAATAGTCCATTTTCGAATTGCCTTTAGCCTCTTTTTCAAGTTAGGGCCCGATACGCAGCCTTTAATCTGAACATGAGTTCATTCATTCACGTGCAAAGAAAACTCATTTTCGTCTGAAAGGATGTGCAGCACGCCTCGCTTTGTTAAAGGGGCTTAAGACAACACGGAAATGGCCTATGTTTGTACTTTTTTTTTGACGGGATATGACACAGCACTTTTGAGTCAACACATTTTACGCCCCACTGCTCAAGTTGCATATTACAAAGCCTACGAAGCGAAAAGTGTATTATAAAGGAAAAGAACTTCTTTTCCTTTGTAATACACTTGGTGGTTAAGTTAGGTCTACAGCAGCAACTCAACAAGATTGAACTAAAGGACAGCCTTCCTGTCATCTTCACACTCTCCGCTCTAAAGCTGAACAAGCATTGTACACTACTGAACACTGGCGTAAGCCGGCCTTGTAATGGATTTGCTTCAGATCGGGTATTTCTAAAACTTTGCAATTCTGAGCTATGAAATGATCATTGCAATTACACAGAAGTCTGATTTAGTCTTAAAACACTAATTTAGTGAATGTGTGAGTCGAATTCATCGCAAAACAACAATGACCTTGAGTTTATATATATATTCAAATACGCTTTTATACATTAGGGGTTTTCCCGCAATTAAATTCACCATTTGCTGGCAGAAAGAATGGACGTTCTGAGGGAAACTTGTTGATATGTCTTCAGGCGAGTACAGTTTGTGTCTTTGATCGTCAAAATATGCTAGCCGAAGCTCTTAATACTTCAAGAACTTTGTGTACACGAGGAGGTTTTTGCTGGAGATATAAAAGCTTGTCAGTGTTTACTGGTCAAGGATGGATGATTATAAAGGGGTTTTTCCCGCAATTAAATCACAAAGGGGGATTAAAACGCCCTTTGCTGGCAAGAAAAATGGGATGTTCTGAGGGAAACCTGTTGATATGTCTTCAGGTAAGTACAGTTTGTGTCTTTGATCGTCAAAACATGTTAGCCGAAGCTCTTAATACTTCAAGAACTTTGTTTACATGAAGATGTTTTTGCTGGAGATATAAAAGCCTGTCAGTGTTTGCCGTTCAAGGATGGTCCGTAACACCGATGGACCAAAAGCTTTAAGCCGGAAGTGTAAAACGATAGCTTACTGTGCTGCATGCGCAGTTTCTAGTAGTGTGTCTTGCTTAAGACTTCAGTCGTCATCACTTTGTCACTACGCATGGCTTTTCATAGAATGACATAATACTCCTGTAGGTCAGAATGTATTTCTCTATGCGCGCAGCTGTGCGAGCATTATGAAAATGCCTTTTATACCGTCATAACCACCCTGAAAGGACGCAACTTTAGATGGAGTGTTTCAACAATTACACTTCGATCTGTAGTGATTACTGATAAAATAAAACATTTGCAGCTGTTGAGGTTGAGCTAGCTAATCCATCCAAACAAACGTATCGCATAGTCACGCCATTAAGTGGCCAATTTAATTCGATCACTCAGATAATTGTGTCAAACCCATGACTAGAACCTTTAATTTCTGATATCTGAGTTCGTATTGGTTGTCATAGCAAATTGTCGCTTTAAGTACACGGGTAAGCGAAATCTGTGAAAGAAGTGCTAATGGATAATTAAAACTAACGGCTTATAACCCAGCAGCATGTGCCACTCAAACGGTTTTGCATTGGAACGCAAATAAGGAGCGATCGCATTAATTCTGTTTTATATTCACTCCAATCCGTTGACACGAATGCTTCGAGTGATAAAAAAAGTGAGTAAACCTGTGACAAAAGCTGTCCCGGCCTACTAAAGCCTTGCCATTTAGATTTATTTCTACTGCTAGCATTTTCTTGAATGACATCATTAAGCTAAGGAAAGATTGAATACATTAGGACGGGTCATATTTTAGAATTTTATGCACAAAGCGATAAACACAAAGGGAAAAACCCCAAGTAGTCATGTCTAGACATCGGTGTATTGTTCTTTTAACTCACATAGCGTGACTTAAGGTGATTCCATTCAATTGCATTGCGCATCCTTTCTGCGCATCATTTCTTGCGTGATTAGCGCGTGCACGAGCGCGTGCACGTTCGGAACTTGGTAGGTTTTCTATGAAAACTGAGCTGT
>Ga0126336_10000221_pt1 | contig 19378 bp, 13 predicted proteins | sample SidCmetagenome_FD_92530 | JGI IMG/M metagenome (GOLD analysis project Ga0126336, IMG submission 92530) | Coral microbial communities from El Islote,Puerto Morelos, Mexico - Siderastrea C C metagenome | ecosystem: Host-associated > Invertebrates > Cnidaria > Coral | place: El Islote,Puerto... | reverse complement strand
ATTACGTCTTCAATCAAACACTTTACACGTTTTTCAGAGAGAGATATGCCGTAATGATACCTTCAAACTTCTTTTAAAGACGCATTTGAAAGAGTTATTCACTAACCAAAGCGAAATTCTATCCTGTAAATCCGTCAAACCCTGTAAAAACCGAAAAAACTCACGGGCGTATCACGTCAGAACAAGAGATAAATCCGGTTCAAATTCCCCACCCTTTCAACGCAACGTTCAAATTCCCCCCTCCCTGGGCATGATGCACAGTCAAATGCCCGGGGTATGCCCGGGGGGGGATGTTGAAGTTTCGAATTGATCGGTGCATTAATCGTTAATCGCTGAGGCAAGAGACTACTGTAGTCCAATTCCTGACGCGCTTTGAATCGTGTTTCAAATCGCTTATGAAAGTTAAAACTGCCTTTGCACCGATTAATGAAGCATGATTATATATATGCATAAACCATAGGCCATGTGGGTTCCCTGTGGAAAATTTCACTGAATTGCTCATTTTCGTTTATTGAGATTTAATTATTTATACGATTATTATGATTACTTCTTGTTTTCAGGGGAAAATCTGGTGATCACATAAAAGGGGAAAAATCAGCGCTTCTGGAAACGACGCAAGTGGAGGAAAAATAGTCCGATGTGCGGAATACGTGGCACACGTCAAAACTGGATTAAAAACTATTTAAATAAGAAAACAGTTCAAGGTTCAATTTTTGGACCTCTATTTTTTTATTTGTATAAATGATTTACCAAATTCTATAGTGAAAAATTATGTCCAATCCGATATGCTGGTTATACCAATTTGTTCTTTTATGGAAAAAAGTGTCACAACTTAAATATGAGATGAATGAAGGACTTACAAAAAGACCAAGATAGGCTGACACAAAATTAATTGGCACCAAATGTAAAAAAAAAACAAAAAAAATCCAATTTATTGCTTTTAAACCGACGGAAAATTGAAAATAATAATTTTTCCTGATCACAATGCTAAGGAAAGTATAATCTACATATGAGATTTCCTGGAACAAATTATGCCTCGCTTTTGTTTTCATCAGAAAGATGAAACAGTTTCTTTTATCACAATTAGAGCAGTAATCAAAATGAGCAGTTCAAAGGAATTATATTTTCTCATCAATACATTTTGATTGTAAACTACCTTTTTAGTACTAGTATAAAGACAAACTATCGTCGCATCTGAGTCCATAACCAAATTTGTTCAAGGGAAGCTTCACTACAAAAGCCCGAAAGTTTGTGCAAGGCTCTTATAAAATTGTAAATAAATTTAAATATTATGAATGGAAAATGAACTTGCTGTTGTTGTTGCTGTTGTTCACGGTATTCTTGATAAAAATTGACCTCTACAACTTTTTTTAATAATACTTTATTCGAGAACTCACATTAAATTACAAAAAGCGAAAAAAAATGAAACAAAGAAAAATGTTTGATTTATAGCTTCTTTTCTACCTAACACAAATAAACCAACCATTTGCTAGCAGTATAGGGTAAATGCAAGAGGTCTATTCGCATGATCTGAGTTGCACATGCTTGATAGATGGAGAGGACAAAACCGTGTAAATGAAGAAAAACACAATGTGGATTTGAGAATACAAAATAGATGTAGAGGGCGAGTGCTTTTTCAATGCACGTTTCTCGATAGCCTCCTACGCAGACGTTTTTTTGGCTCGTCACGCAATCTTTTTTTGGGGAGGAAAGATTGCGTGACGAGCCAAAAGAACGTCTGCGTAGGAGGCTAGTTTCTCGAATGCTCTGAAATGCCCGAAGTGTTGACGTCTTCACTCTGTGTTTTATTTATTTCGAAAACACTTGTCTGCATTTTTGGACACCTGCTAGTTGTTCTGCCGAAGATTTCTGCAGTGAATATTACTTCAAAACGCTTGCAGTTAAGGTTTTAATTTTGTCTTGCAGGTCTCAGGATAAAACATCGTTTATGCTTTATGCTCAGATAAAGCATGACCTTTTAGCCAATCAGAGCGCATATCGATCGTCCAGTCTATCTTATATAAAAGTAACACAAAGCTGTGATGTAACTAGCTATATAGACCTGGGAACTACAACTTTCGACACTGGTTACAGTCCATACTTACAAAGTAGTTTCTGAGCACCATTTTATCAAATAAATCAAACTTTCAGTTTCATGAAACGTGAATGATATATGTGACAAAAAACAAACAACTTTCCTGTGGTGCTGTTTGTTATGCTGTACAAGGTGCTTCTAACTTTTGAGTCGGTGGATGAAATCCTAAAGTGTGACCATTCAAATGAAAGCTATTGAGCAGTACTTTCCTGTGGCGCTGTTTGTTATGCTGTACAAGGTGCTTCTAACCTTTGAGTCTGAGACCTGAGTGTGACCATTCCTGAATGTCAAGAAAACTATTAAGCAATACTTGCCTTCGGTTCTGTTCTTTATGCTGTTCAAAGTGGTTGTAGCTTTTCACTATATGGATAAACTCTTACTGTTTTCAGTCTCGTCTTTTTCCTCTGAAAATCGCTCTGGAACTCTTGGTAAGCGTCCGAAAAGTGTTAGAAAACTAGGCAATTGACACGCGTGGAAGTACTTGATTAAATTACGTACGCACCACTGAGTGGTCCAAGACGTCCCGTCAACACAGACACAGTTATTCTATAAACAATAAATACTGAATACGAATAAATATCTCGCACTACGATTGTCTCTAACTGCGGCCACCAAAACGAACGAACTGGTACAGTTATTGAATAAAGCCTTGGTGGTATATCAGTTAGGTATGAGTTCTATAGGAATTGAAGCCTTTCTTTGGTCAGCCTTTCTTGTTTATCGTTGGTCAGTATTTTCCTGTGATTCTGTTCTTTATGTTTAAGAGGTTGTAACTTTTGAATATGTGGATAATTCCTTTTTTTCCACTGAAAACCTTTCTGGAACTTTCGGTAAACCTCTGAAAAAGTATTAGAAAACTAGGCAACGGCCGCGTGTGTAAGGGCGTACCTCAATTATGCATAACTGCCAAGTGGGTCCACGACAACAAGACAAGACAGGAAGGTAGCACTGGCGGTGGTGATCATTTCATCACTGAACTGCATTTGCATATCCTGTTTCTAGTTCAAATCAGTTTGACGACTTATACTGTTGTTCTTTGGTGGGAAATGAGACTGAAGTTGAAAGCCGTTCTTCGAATTATCATGTCGACCAAGAATGAAAAGAGGGGAAGATCTTCGACCGACAAGAGCTTTGAAATATCTTTCTGCAGTACCTCTGTACGTGCACTGGCGCAGAAATTTAATCCACGAATCAGTTGTAATGATTGTATTTTATGCAAGCTACGATATTTATTCCAAAAAGTTCAGAGTGTTTATTTTTGCGATTGTAATTGTAATTGGTCTAAAAAAGAAAAAAAAAGATTGATATATAGATATCTTTTTTATTCCCACTATACTCCACAAGTTTTCTTTTTTCTTTTTCACAACAGCACAGCTTTGATAAGGCGTCCAATGTTCATTACGTTCAGGTAAAGTCGCTCAAGAGCCAAGGAGGCCCACACGGCCGGAGCTTATCCCAGTTTCTGTAGCATGAAGCAACTGAGAGTATTGCTACTCCCCCCTGGATGGGATGCTAGTCCATCCGGCTCAGGGTTACCCCCTGCAGTATGTCGCCAGTACCCATTTATACATCAGGGTGGAGAGAGACAATGTGCGGTAAAGTTTCTTGTCTAAGGAAACAACACGATGGTAGGGACTGGGCGTCGAACCGCCGACCCTCAGATCTGAAGGTCGGTGGTTCGAACCCCAGTCCCTACCATCATGTTGTTTCCTTAGACAAGAAACTAAGGAAACATTGGCTCCCTCAATCCAAGTGTATAACTTACAACACCAGTAAAAAAAAAAAAAACACACCAAAACGAGTGGAACTGATGAGACCGTATTTATCTTAGTGACCTCGACCGATGATCTGCAATAAACACTGTTCAAAGCCTTTTTTTTTAAAGACTTCTGCAAGGTAGTTGGATATTTTTACAACCCAGGTTTTATGTGCCATGTTTTGGTGCCATCTTCTTCCGACTGTATTTCTAAATTGAATTTCCGAGCCAATTAGTTATTCACAAGGAAAATATACTGTTCCAAACTGGAAAGGGTGTACACAGTTCATGATGGGAAGCAATATTTGTGAAATAACAAAGCCTTGGATTTGAAGCAGCCAGTGGCACTCTTTGGACAAACGGAGCATCTTCCCCTTCACTTACGTCACAACATACCGCTGACATCTGTTGCGAGCCCACAATGACAAAGCCCAAAAAGCGGGAAAATCCCAATTTAAAGTTTTTTTCGAAAGCCGCAAGCCGCAAGTGAAAGTAATTACCAAAACTTGATTTTATTTGCCCAATGCTTCCAAAAAATAATAAAAACAAACATTATTTTTGAACTTCAGTTCTCCTTTAAATAGAGGCCTGGGGGCATTGGACTTGACAAAGAATTGTTTTATATGGGAATAAGTTTTTGAGACGGGCGGTATCATGCCCTTTAGACTATTCATAACTGTTACGTCACCTATTGACGTTTATGTGCCAACCAGAGGCCCATTGGCTGTTAAAGCAAAGTGCTGGTTTGTTTTAATTGGCACATTTCAATAACAAAAAAATGTTTTAAAGCCGTGCTATAATTACGGTGTGAAGTTTCCTTCTGTGTTATCAGCTGGAACAAGGACTCGACAAATCAAACAACGCATTATAATTAGGACTGGAGAGAAAAGCTTCTTTAAAGCACGCCCTTGGTGACTTGAGGAAATGTGACTTCAATTTACGAGGCATCAACAACATTAGCAGCATTGGTCAAAGATAGGTAAGATCACGGTACTGTTTTGATTTGTTTATTTCCCATAACTGAAAGAGCAAGTTACAAGTTTCTTCACTAGTGATAAAATACTTGAAAGGGAGACTGTCGAACCCTTATGGGCTTTTACATGGCAGCGGCCCCCTTTTCAACTGACATATAACTTCATATATCTACGTCATGTGTAATGGGTATCAGACAATTACAAAATAACAGGAAAAAAGTCAAGATGAAGAAACTTAACATTACTTGATAAGGTTGAACAGAAACCTAATATCAGCGCTAAGTGAAAATTATGTGCACAGTAGATGGTACAGTGATAGTACAAGAGTGATGTTCTCTTTTAAGTTGTGTCATTTAAACTTCATACGATTAAAAACTGCTTCGTCTTCTTATTAAATATAAATATATATATAAAACGCAAAGCCATGGAAAAAACCAACCTCTCGAAGCTCTATTAATAAATTTCTAAAAATTATGTTGTTTTCGCGGAAAACATTCTCGTATTAACAAAAATATATCCGCTATAATCTGTTAAAGCTATAACACTTGAAAGTAGCAGCTGGAAAATGGTGAGCGAGGTAAAGAGAAATAAGGCAAAAGCCGGGCAAATTATACATTTTTGAAGGAGGATGACCTTTTTATTTGCAAAAGCCATTTAAGTCATGACTGAGGTCACTTTCCGACTATCTAAATCACTGTCAGTGCAGATTAACAAAGCAGTCCATCAGATAAAGATATTCCAACAATTATTTACTTTTTAAACATTCGACATGTTTCTCCGCTTGACTTTGCTGCTCTCTGGACCCATTTTCGGTGTCATTATTAAAGGATAAGACGTTTAATCTGCCCAAGTATTAATGAAGGAGATTTTTTTCCACCTTCCGAAAGAGTTTCATGGTGTCCTATAGTTTCTTTATGTGTTTTGAATAATTCCATGTACCGCAAGCAGAGCTGTATGTGCCTAGAAATCCTGGGGCCACAGTTTCTTTGAAGTCCTGTTTAACAAGTGACTGAGAAGTCGTTCGTCTTGAAAAGTCAGGACATTTTTACCGATACAGCAGCCATATCGATTTTGCCCCCTAGGTATCTCACAATACTTATAAAAAATCTATTTATTCTTTTGCTGTGATAATGTGCGCGTTAACAGCCATATCATAAACCAATTTTAAAATAAATAAATAAATAAAATGGTTAACACTGAACTCGAGCCAAACCCCGATTTAAGGGAAAAAAGGGTCGCTCCCTCACAATATCGCTATAATTGTTTAACCCTCATCAAAACGAGCAAATTTTCCCAGTCCCTTGGCGCTCCGTTATATAAGAATAGATAGAGATAGATAGATAGTTTTATAAAATAATTACTTATGCAGCCGAAGGGCTGAATTGCGTATTTACATTTTACGACTAATATAATTTACATAATTATGATATAAAAAAATTAAAACCTAAAGCCTAAACCTTAAAAACCAACTTACAATTTAGTACTTGTTGAGACGTTATTCTTAATACAGGAGGACATAATGAATGTATTTCTAAAGCGATTGGTCCTCCACTTAGGGATTGCAAAGCGCCTATGTTCCCTTGAGGAATATGGGTTATGACTGATGGGAGGCAGCAAACTATTCAGTCTATGCTCCTTGTTAGTAATTAATGATCGAGGTGAAAGTACTGTGACAGATACCTTCATTGTATGAAACAATAGTAGGGAATACCTGCTACATCTAGTGCCTCTTTGTAATCTAAACCAACGCAAATAATTGATGACGCTCTTTCTTGGACACGTTCTAGACGACATCATGTGGTACAAGTATTTTAATAAAATACTAAGGCAAGTTCCTTTCTGATACACTTAAAAAAGCAAAATATCCAGCATTGAGATTAGTGAAATAACAAGAAAACCTGTGGTTTATCAAAGACGGGCCCTTACAAGCTGCCAAGAGCCATTAGGTTTATGAGCAAGATCCATTCTTAACATATTTCTGTTTTCGAAATAGCAAAAAATACACAAAGCAAAAATGAAAATCCGCAAAACTTCAAACCAAACCATAGTTGCTATAATTAAACCTCTAAATTCTCCTACAGCCCTCGCATTTTCAGTAGTTTACAACACAGTAAGAAATGCCATGTGTTTTATAAAATTGCGTTACCTGTACCTCTTTGTGCATACAAGTGACGTAGTAGTATACTGAGCAAACGGGAATACAACGAAGCAATTTTAAGAGGAGATATCTATCCCAGAATACACTGGTTTCACGGCAAAACCTAGAAATGTATTAATAACCAAAGTCAAAGAAAATAATGACTCACTGGGATCAATCAAACGGCTGACAAAATCTGCTCTCTAGACTTCTGTGCGAGGTACCCATTGAATATCCAACTTCAGTGTATACCAAGCCAGCGGATAGTGTTTATCGCGTGCTCTGATTGGCTACTCAAACTCGGAGTGTAGTATCTGTTATTCACCTCCTCTTCGGTGAATAATTGTTATAAGTATAATTTTAATGTTATATTCACCTCGCTACCGGTGAATATAACATTTCAAGGGGCGGCTGCTAAGCTAAGCTACTAATTTGTTAAAGGTGATTCCAATCAATTGCATTGCGCATCGTTCCTGTGCATCATTATTTGCGCGCCGTACGGAACCTGGTAGGTGTTCTATGAAAACTGAGCTGGTCAGAGAAATAAATTGTCGTTCTCCCCCCCCCCCAAAATGAGACCTAAACTGTTTTACAGTCATTCCAAAGATTTAATATTTTCTGTTTGCAGGGCTATATATAATCAATGTCAATAAATTATGGAAAATGCTGCCCGCACCGAGAGCAAAGGCAAATCATTAATGAAGGATACGACAAAGGAATCCTCTTGGAGTTTCCGCCATATAGTAATCCTGGTTACACTCTGTGCTGTCTTTGTGCTTGTCTATGGAAATACTACACTTCTAGCATCCTTCTATTCTACTGAGGTATGTGATTTTTAACCATGTGAGCCACTTAGCTTTTGCATATGTAATATTTATCAAAATTAATGAATCACAAGCAAGGGGCTTAAAGGTGCTATAAGAATGCGAGAAAAGCTTCTGAAACTACCATAAGTTGAGCGATTGTTGCCTTGTGTTCTCTCCGTATGAATTTATTTGACATTTATTTCATGAGCGCAGGCTGTATAGTCAATTATTCCACGAGCACGCGTTGTATATGAGGTTTAATCCGCCCAATTCCAACAGGCGCGAGTGGAATAATCGTTTTATTAAATTCTCAGCATCGCAGTGATCGTTGCTGAATGTTTTTGTCATAGTTTTCAGCAAATCTTTTGCACCACGGTGAAAACTTTCGAAGGCCGCGGCACTTGACAAGCTGCATCTAATTTCCTTTTAATTGAAGGCCCTGTCCACACCCATAAGTTTTCTTTTGAAAACGAATTGTTTTCTCCGTTTTCAAAAAAAAAATTCGCATCCACACGTAGCGTTTACGAATCGCTTACGACCGGCCACACGAAAACGCTAACACGAATCGAACACGCTAATACCTTTGACGGAGCATGCGCATTTATCAGCAAAATGAGCCCGCAAGACAGCAAGTGGAGCCATTTTATTTGTTTATTCTTTTTTCGCGGTCGTTTGACTCGTTTCGCGTGTCCGTCTTCACTAGGAACTTGAAAATTTCAAGGAAACAGTTTAAAGATGTCACAGTCAGGACACAAACTGGGTAGATCTAAGGGCAAGAGTAAGGATGACTCGTTTGTTTCGACAGATGAGAGACTGGACCTCCTTCTTAAAGTTACAATCGAATATTACGTCTCTAAGACCTCCGAAAATGTCGCGCGGGGTAGGCTGGAATTGATACTGTGACATCGTCGTTTTCGAAAAGTTCCGTTTTCACCGTCCACACGAAAACACGAAAACGGCGTTTTCAGAAATTTCCACTCTGGAGAGCATTTTCGAAAAGTTGCGTTTTCGGTCACCGTTTTCGCCGGATACGTGTGGACGGTAGGCCAATCCGGAAAGAAAACGGGGTCTAAGGCAACAAGCAGGGTTAGTCAGGTTTCGAGCCAAGCAAACGTTTTATCCTTGATATGGCGAGAAAACAAAACAGAATAAAAAAACAAAAAAAAAAACAAAAAAGAAGAAACACGACGGTTGCTGTCCAGATTTACGTGAACAAAACAGTTTCAACGTTTAATAGACCGAAGTCTTAGTTTTCTTCAGAGAACTGACCTTTCAGCATTTTTTCGTAGTACATATTGTTTTGAAAGTCGGGATTCTATTTTAACAAACCCAAAAAGCTTTTGAGGTAGGGACTCGCTGTTGAATAGCAAGCAACAAAAACACAAGAAATTCTGGCCTTTTAAGTACAGAAAAAAAAACACTAGCTGGCTAAAAGGCCAGGTAGGCCCCTGCCTATGAACGGTAATCATCAATTGACTTCACATCATTCTTTAGGAAATTCTTTGTATGATTGGATGAAACATTTCGTTTTACTGATCAACTTCCGGTTATCAAGTATGCCCTCCAAAACTGGAGGATTACATTTCCACGTGCAGACAAACGCTGCTAGACTAAGGGCGAAAGGAAAGACCTGTCTAAGAGCCTGAGGTTGTTATGTAGGGATTAGAGACCAGACTAGTAAGGTATTGGAATTAGGTGTCCATGAGAGGTACATTTTTCAAATGCAGTTTTTTTTTCGACAGGCACAAGATAGAGGAGTAAGCAATTTTGTGGTTGGGATTATTTTTGGTTCCTACTCTTTTACTGCATTCTTGTTTGCACCGATCACCGGAAGGCTGGTGAGTCAAAGTGAGAGTTGTGAGGAACTTAGAGCCAAGTAAATCATGCCTGTTACCAGGTAATTGTTTACCTAAGAAAACAAAAACAGTTTGTAGTGCCACGATGTTTATTTTGCCTGTGAAATGTGCAAAGGTTTTGCTATTATCCCGACCGATTAATTTATTACCGAGTCAGATAAATCGTTACCGTTATAAACATGTTCTGACGTGTGTAATTCATCAGATCCGGAGGTCGTGGATTCATTAACTCTCACAGGTGGGCAAAGATTTTTTCTTCGTTCGGCTGGAGACCCAAGTTTTCTTTCCTACGCCAGCAATCCAAGGTACATTCATCACAGCATTTGCTTGCCTTCTAGAGCTCATACATTCAAAAAATAAATTTCTACCGCTTTATGCAAGCGTTACGTGGATTCCACAAGTCATCATACTCATATGACTTGACGTAGACTATCTCACCCCGCGACAATCGTTGATTGCCAAAGAAAAACGCAAAGGAAAGCTACACTACTTATCTGCAGATACAAATGTTCAGCACAGGGACTAGGTAGTGTGACTTTTTAAAATAAACGTCTTCAGAAACGATTTTCATGCTGCCTAGATATATATCAAATTCTGTATTCTGTACAGATCCCAAAATTTGGTACACGTATGGTTCTTATTGGTGGAATTATGATGTGTAGTGCATCGCTGCTTTTGTCTAGGTAAGAAAATTGCTCTTTGACAAACAAACAAACACTAACATACAAACAGAGAGACATACAGCTTACAGAAAAGCAAAGAAAACAGTGGTTAATTACTTAACAGTAGTTAATTACTTATCAACACAAACAAACGATAAACAAAACTTACATGTCGAGATTTTGCTTCTGAAGAGTCCAGTGCTACTCTCTACTTGTCTTGTAGTACCCAGTCTGCGACAGTTAGTGGCCGCCATCTTGAAGTGGGCGTATAGAAAATTCGACATTGCCAGGCTCAGAAGGAAAGAAACCTGGAGCGGCTTAAATGTTGATAGGCTTGATATACCATGCAGTTTGTATAGTGACAGGAACCTGCTAGCGATGTTCATGGGATACTTGCCGTCGACGGGCTGTGTGTCCCTTCTTGAAAACATCATCATCATCGAGAATAAAAAGCAAACTGCGGTGACGAACATGACAAGACAAGGCATGTTGTTCGTCCCCGCAGTTTGCTTTTTATCATCATCGAGGTTGGGAGGGGGGGGGGGTATTCCAACATGTAATAACACCACCACCATCACCATAATCATCACTAATACATTCATCATCACCATTCCCATCATTATCACCATCATCGTTAGAAACAATTGGCATAGCACAGTACATCTTGTCTCTCTTCTCCATATATACCATCAACACTACTTTCTTTATTTTTAGCGTCTGTGAATTGCTTCACAGTGCAGTATCATTTGCAGCATTAAGCCTTGTGTTCAGGGTATTATCGGCCACAGGAGCAGCTGCGAGCGAGATCTCAGCAATGTCTATAGCACTGGAAGAATTTCCAAACAATCTGGGCACTGTTACGGTAGGTACCTGTAGCCAATACGTGCCAATAGTTTTTTTTCTCAACCTAGCCTGCGCAGCAGGCGTTTCCGTAGGTTTTTCCGCCCGTTCGAGGAATTTTTCGCTTTTTGGCGGCGCGAAAATTGGGACAAGCGCATGCGGGAAGGGTTAGGGGAGAAGGGGAGACGAGAAAAGTTTCCTTTTCTCCTTTCTCCTCCCCCTTGCGCGTACTTTTTGCGCTCGCCCCAATTTTCGCGCGTTCAAAAAGCAAAAAGAGCTTCAAACCTGTGGAAAGCCCAATGGAAACGCTTGTTATGAAGGCCATTCTCAAACAAAATACTCTCGCTGAAGTTGAGGAAGCGTAAGGGGATAAAGCAATCGCTGTTTTACACCCATTTCCTTTTAAGGGAAGTGAAAAATTGGAAATAGGAATAGGTAGGAAATAGGATACGATTTAAGAAAGAAACTGAATAGATCAAACTTTTGTATAGACTTGGGTTTGTTTGCGTAACGTTTTGGTGTCCAGCTATTATTAATAATTCTTAATTATTACCTCACTTTAATTCTTAAAAGCTTTCAGCTTTCCTAAAATTTATCAATATCCTCCATTGTTTTTCCTTCTGTATACTTGAAATCCCCCAAAATTCGGCAGAAACGTTGGGATAACATAACATCTAATTTGTTTATTTTTTTCTTATTTACTTACGAAGATAATTTTCTCTAGGCTTTTAACAATATCCTCTCCAGAATTTGTCGCGAACACAGATCCGGATATTTGCCAACTGGAAACGTTTCAAAGTAACTTTGTCGCGTTTGAAAATTTTAATAGTCTGCTCAAAACAATTACTTTAGGTTTCTAGGGAAAATTGCCCACATACCACACCATGGTTTTAATAAAAGCATGTTTTTGTATTCAAAACACCTTACAGGGCCTTCTGGAGCTATTTTCTGGGGTTGGGTTTACCGTTGGTCCTGCATTTGGAGGTTTTCTTTACACAGTAAGTACGTCAGCATTTTCGCGTAATTAAACAAAGCATCTGTTGGGTACATGCTTTTGCACCCTTACCCAGGGCTGGTTAAGCTTCAGTTGTCACCTTCCTGTTGCCTTCTTGTGCAGGAAATTTTTATCTGAAGTCACCTATCTTTTTACATCCCTGCCAGGTTCTAGCGAATCGTGGGCTGAAAGCAACATGAAAAGGATTGAGATAAATGTGATGGTGAATTTTAAGCCTGGTGAATACATGAGAAAGATGTTTTAATCAGTAAATGACACAGGTGGCTCGGAAAAAAATCCGAGTGCTCCCAACAGGAGTCGAACCTATGACCTTCTGGTTATTGGGAGCACTCGGATTTGTTCTCCGAGCCGCCTGTGTCACTTACTGATTAAAACATCTTTCTTCATGAAAAGGATTAGTAACAGGTTAAGAAAGTGCCTTTATATCCAGCGACTAGCATCTGTAAAACCTACATAGTATTTTTCCCGGCATCACAAAATTTCAGTTCGATCTGGGTCTGAATCTGAGGGCCACACCACAAAATTTGTTACAACCGACCACCTCCCTCAAGAAAAATCGGAGAGAGTGCTCTGCGATTTAACGTTGAAAATCCAGAATCTAGTTCCAAAATCCTGTTGTCAGTCTAGTATATAAATCTCGCATAAGTCAATTCGTCTTTTGTTGTGAAACTACATGGGGGATTTGATGCCCTTGAAACCTTTTGAAAATGGTCTTTTATTGCTGTATTGTGTTCTAGCTTTTTGGTGTGTTATTCCTTTGGTTCAGTTTCATTCATCAAAAATATTTAAAGGCCGTAAACTAATGTAATTGTTCATAACGCTATAGTAATGTGATGGGATCTGCGATTAGTGCCTGGCAGGAAATGTTTCTGTTTCTGCAATATTCCTGGAAGGTAAACAAATTGACCATGCTAGCTGTTGGACGTCCAAAAAGCACATCTGTCAGTACGAGAATTCCCTTTTCATGTAATGGGACTCATCTTGACCATCGTGGAAGCACACAGTGAGCGAGCTAAGAACTAGCTAGCTCCAACCGAGTCCGCAAAATCGCTTTGACTTCGTAGCTAATGCGCTATGTGCAGACACAATGGCATAAAGGATGGCCAAATAGATCCTGATTTTCCACACGTTCCAGGAAAAACTTGTGACCTTTGAACACGTTTATCAAGGGTAACTCACATATCTCTCTTTTTTGATTTTACTTGAGGAGAGCGGTCGGGTGTAAACGGGCTGCACAATTTATTTATCCGTTTATTCGATTTTAATCATTTATTCAATTAATTTTTTTCAGGTGGGTGGATTTAAACTCCCCTTTTTGGTATTTGGATTAGCTATGGCTGCTTTTATTCCAATTCTATTTTTTGCGTACTCAGAAAAACAAGGTAATTTTGTAACGTTTTTGTTTTCGAAAGGCTATGCAGTTCTTTGTTTCTTTTTTTTTGTGAAGAATATTTGATGACTCTTGGAGTTATGATAACGGATGTTGTTAACAAAGCAAATAGATGACCTGATAGAGTGATCATAACCTGTTCCATGCAGGCTCTCAGATAGTAGGGAAGGCCATAAAATTAGAAAGGGTACTCGAAAATAAGACGCGCGGGATCTGGGGAAAAAGGACCACTCTCCGTTTTTGACGCTCGTTTTCTCAATTCGAACGTTCCCCACGATGTCTGAGCCCGCAACAGGTTATCTTCTTTGAGGTCAAAATGATCAGGAGATAAGCTCTATGAGTTGTAAGCAAAGATTTCCTTTAGTTGACTACTGCGTAAACTAATTATTTGCAGCTTTTAAATCTTCAGGATGAATTGTCTCATTGAGATATTCTTCTTTAATTAAAGGAGAAGGTCACTCCAGAAACGGCGTATTTTTTGAAATCGCCAATAAAAAGATAACACTAAGTTGAGTTACTGACCGTGGTCTTAGCTTCTAAAGTGCATCCCATCCCACTGAAATTCCTCTCCAAATAGGGCCAAAATTCATCACTGCGCGCCGCCATTTTGAATCATACTGAGCAGCCTGGCCGCTTATCCGTGACGTCAATTTGTTTAACGAGACGAGCGGTCGGGTAACGTGGGCTCTGGGAACGAGATTTAGCCAGGGAGCCTTCTCCGCCTCGTCGCCGCCTCGTCAACATAAACATGGCAGCGCTTGAACCTTATCGTTTTGAGCCAGAACGTGTCCGCGATGTAGCTGATGATGAAAGCAGTGAAGATAATGGATTGAACGAGCAGTTGGAGAGCAAATTCTGGTGTTCTTGCCGAAAGTATGTTGTAATGTTAACGCCGAAAGAGTGTATTTGTTGTGTTGAGCATCAGTGGAAGATTTCGGGCCCAACAACGATTTTGGAACCTGTAGATTTCAAAAAGTAGGCACATTTCAAAACTTTACCGAAAGCTGCTTTGAGGCAAGTTCCGCACGAGGTATTTTTCCGGCTCTTATTTCGGTAGAAGACACAGAATTTGCAAAACAATAAGCATATGCATAAACTCAAAACAATGAACAGGGGAAAACAATGCCCATACAATATAGAATAGAATACACTAATTGTTTTGCAAATTCTGAGTCTTCTACTCGAAGTAAAGGCCCAGTAATACGGGCAGCATTTTCGTGCAACTTGTCGCGCATCAATGTTGCCGTCGCAAGTTGAGATTGTTTGTTGCGCGTAACAAATTTTCACGATGCAGAAAGTAAAGGCGACGTCTACTGTCTGCAACATGAAAATTTGTTGCGCGCGAAGGTGGTAATACGCGCAACAAACAATCTCAACTTGCAACGGCAACATTGTTGCGCGACAAGTTGCACGAAAATGTTGCCCGTATTACTGGGCCTTAAGACCCTTTTTTTCTGGGAAGAAATTTTAAACTTAATTTTATACTGAGAATTTGCTTTTCTTACAAAGTTCATTAGCCTCCAAAGAAATGCGCAAAGAAATGCGACGGTTGGAGGAGAAAGGAACCTGCGAACCAAACCCTTTTAGCGCAGAATGATTTCTTCCACGGATATAGGATTTACGTGACTTTATTTTACTGCAGATGAGAAAACGCGACTAAAAAAAATACTGCTTATTTTTACTTTTAGCATTCATCCTTTCGCTCTTGTTCAGCTTCGCTGATGTCCGGTACTTTTACGGGTGTCTTCCATTTGAATATTGTTGGAACAGAGCCAGTTTTCAGAGATCTTATGTGGGTATTTCAACCGAGAAGCTGAAACGGTACTCCGGTTTGAAATAGTCATGAGTGAAATGCTCGCTACATACGTACACATATTTCTGCTTCGCCAGGCCAAACCTCTTGTCAAGGCGAATCTGGTCAAGCCACTGCTTAGTCACTAGCAGTTTCTTCACAGGTAAGATGTGAAAACTAACTCCTCTCAATCTATCTTTTTCGGACCTGTTATTGCAACCCGGAACTGAACACGCTGGCATTTTTTCTTCGCGACATTAAAACGAAACACACGCAGGCAATTTGTAACTGTACCAACCACCTATAAGCTATGTTATACCAGCTGGGTTTTAAATTTCCCGCCAGTTTCAAGTTGTTTATGTTGACGAGGCGGAGAAGACCCCCCCCGGCGCAATCTCGTTCCCAGAGCCCACGTTACCCGACCGCTCGCTCTCGTTAAACAAATTGACGTCACGGATAAGCGGCCAGGCTACTCAGGATGATTCAAAATGGCGGCGCGCAGTGATGAATTTTGGCCCTATTTGGGGAGGAATTTCAGTGGGATCGGATGCACTTTAGAAGCTAAGACCACGGTCAGTAACTCAACTTAGTGTTATCTTTTTATTGGCGATTTCAAAACATACACCGTTTCTGGAGTGATCTTCTCCTTTAACAGAGAGGCGAATCAGGATAAAAAACATTGAATCCCAAATGCCAAATGTCACGATTGTTTGTCAGTAGGGGTGATGCTTTCCTTCGCGGACCTCGTGTTCCAACCGAAAACAAAGAAACATGCAAATAAATAAATAAATAAATAAATAAATAAAAATAAATGAGTGAGTGAGTGAATGAATGAGTGAATGAATGAATGAAAATGCAACAAAAGTAATATAATCTAATTCTTTTATATAGAAGCAGAATATGTCAACAAAGCAGAAGAAAAGAATTCATCGATGCTTCAAGCTTTAAAAATTCCAGGTGTTTTAGTCCTTGGTGGGTGTTGTGGTTTGTGATATGGTGAAATATATAAGTGGAATTTCATGTAGGTTTCAGCAAATGCACTCGACGTAAATATACCCCCGTATCCGAAGCATGGCATGCAAATCTTGCATAAATTAACACGTTTTGCCGTATTTGCCATTGTTCAATCTTTCGTCACGAGGTAGTCACTTTACCGTTGCTCTTTATCGGGCGATGAAGTCAGGACTGGTTATTCCCGGTGTTTTAGACATTGGTGGGTGTTATGGTTTGTGATATGGTAAAATATATGAGTGTAATTTCATGTAGGTTTCAGCAAATGCACTCGACGTAAATATACACCCGTCCCCGAAGCATGGCATGCAAATCATGCATAAATTAACACGTTTTGCCGTATATGCCATTGTTCAATCTTTCGTCACGAAGTAGTCACTTTACTGTTACTCTTTATCAGGCGATGAAGTCAGGACTGGTTACGCTTTAAGTTCTCGCTAAGGGCTTGTCTACCTTGTGTTTACAAGTATTAAATTATTTTATCCCCAGCATTCAGAGGAGCATCAAAACTTTATTCCATTCTTTCTGTATCATTTTATCCAATTCAATCTTCAAAGAGGAGTGTTTTGAACAAAACCTCTTTCTCTTCCCGGTAGCCTTGTGTTTTGTCACTGCTGGCACGATACTTGGATTTCCTGATGCAATTCTTGGTCCACACCTTAGAAACATGGTAAGTTTTTTAGAGATTGAGTCTCCTGTCTTTTAAAAATAAAATGTGATTGGTATGTAGCGGGTGTGACAGAATGCGGTTTTTTGGGACCTTTAGATGCACCCCAGGGATGTAAGGAAACCGGCAAAGGTTACTTGGATCACAGGGAACACACACGGACGGAGCTTTATCCTATTTTAATATCCTGGGGAGGGTGGGGCTCAGAACTTTGAATTTTTCTGTTTTGAGTGAAAAATTGTACCTTTATTATAGCAACTTGAACATTTTAAGATCATTTAAGTGTTATTTTGTTCGCAAAACTCAATAGTTTTTGCCGGAGGTTGTGGAAACATCAAGAAATCCAAGAAGGTGGATCTAAGATGCTCACCTTTTTGTAATCGTGACCTGATTACGTTTTGGAAACCTGTAATCTTGTCTGAGATGTCGTATGTTTTTTAGGCGGGACTGAATGCATCCCACATTGGTTTAATATTCCTGATTGCGTCTCTTTCTTCCGCGTTTTTCTCTCCTGTCACGGGTTTTATAGGAGACAAAACGGTTAGTATTTGATTATTTCCTAATGTAGACTGAATGCCTCGTGTTTTCATCATGGAATATAGAACCGTTCAATGTAACGTACACGGACACAACTCATACGTTAACAACTTAGTTGACCAATTATAACAAGAGATCTTTCTTCTTCTGTCTCTGATTTAGATAAGTCTGCTCAGGTTGTCGAGACGTCAATCACCAACAAGTTTCTTTAAGAACTTACCTCACCCAAACAATTGCATTTAACAATTAAACTACTGAATACCCTTGCCCATGTAAGTCATTTATTGTAGGAGCTAACTCTTTAGCTTTGGGGGAAACGTTTACTGTCTCTTGAAAGAAAATTCTACTAATACCACATCTTCCACTTTCGCCTCTTCATTCTGACATTGAGAATTAATAACAACGACAACAGCAATAACAACAACAGCAACAACACTAACAACAATAGAAAAAAAAACAATAAACTCACAACAGACAGCAACGACAAGGGCAATGACATCACCCGCAACAACAAAAGTAGAGCTATAGCAACAACAACAGGAAAGAAAAAACAAAAACAACAGCAACGAGAATAACAATATGTTTTTAAATAAATGTAAAGAAGATCCTCGCAGTTATTAACGCAACTTATGCAGTTGCGAAAAGAAAGCCTGAAAAATCAGGCTTGCCGGGATTTTTTCAGGGCCTGATTTTTTCAGGCTTTCTTTTCGCAACTGCATAAGTTATGTTAATAACTGCGAGGATCTTCTTTCAGACATTTATTTCTTCATTCCGCAGTTCAAATATATGAACTTCATATATTCATAATTTCAATATGTTTTTAAGTCAGTCAATTAGTCAGTCAGTCAGTCAGTCAGTCAGTCAGTCAGTCAGTCAGTCAGTCAGTCAGTTGGTCAGTGAGTCAGTCAATCAGTCAGTGAGTCAGTCAGTCAGTCAGTCAGTTAGTCAGTCAGTCAGTCAGTCAGTCAGTCAGTTGGTCAGTCAGTCAGTCAATCAGTCAGTGAGTCAGTCAGTTAGTCAGTCAGTCAGTCAGTCAGTCGGTCAGTCAGTCAGTCGGTAATATGTAAATAAGTGCGACGGAAAGAAACTCCTCTATTTTTGAGGATGTCACAGTAATCCTCAACTTATCGTAAAATTGCGTCACTCGCTGAACTGAAATATCAAAAAAAGACAGCCCTACTCAGATTACAGGAAATTAAGAGGGAGCTGATTGTGCCACCAATCTTTGTAAGTTTTCGTAAAATATCTGGCATAAATTTGGTAGTAAAAATATCCTTATTCTTGTAATAATGACTGGAATCACGACCTAATCCTAACGTCCTGTGATGTTTCCACGGCAGCCATATTTTGAAGGATATTTTTTTCAAAATGATGATATATTTTCTTTAGTTTTTGAGTGAAAATGTTAGCTTTTCATCTTTTTATATCATTTTAGCATTTTGATGTTGGTTTTGATTACCTTTATGCAAATTTGGATGGTTTTCTCAATCTTTGGAGAAATCGTCAATAGGGACGATTCAAGATGGCGTCGGTTCGTAATCCATGTCGTAATCCTCACGTCATGTGACGCCATAATCTCATTTTGCGGACCTCATCATCATCACATCCTTTATTTAAACACGATAAAAAAATTTAAAGCATAATGCTTGTGGGGTCGTGTAATTAATTAGGTATAATACTTAACTACAATACTTCTACTTCTACTAAGAATATCAAAAAATAAATGTAAAGAAGATCCTCGCGGTTATTAACGCAACTTATGCAGTTGCGAAAAGAAAGCCTGAAAAAATCAGGCTTGCCGGGATTCGAACCCTGACCTCTGCGATACCGGTGCAGCGCT
>Ga0126336_10000220_pt1 | contig 19382 bp, 26 predicted proteins | sample SidCmetagenome_FD_92530 | JGI IMG/M metagenome (GOLD analysis project Ga0126336, IMG submission 92530) | Coral microbial communities from El Islote,Puerto Morelos, Mexico - Siderastrea C C metagenome | ecosystem: Host-associated > Invertebrates > Cnidaria > Coral | place: El Islote,Puerto... | reverse complement strand
TCGCAAGGGTCAACCCAATCGAAGTGCAATGAAAGGGCCTCACCTTGAGAGGACTGCCTCCTTGATCACAGTACCTCCCGCGTCAGGTAAGTTTTTTATGTTTAAGGCGAATGGCCGGCCCCCTGGCAGGGTGAGTGCAATGGCCGCCAGACAGACAGACTCATCCCAAAAAGGGTCCACCTTAAACGGGAGGTGCACCCAGCACGTCAAATGTCACTGGGGGATCGAACCCCGCTCCCTACACACAGTACAGACAAACATAGACATAACTAGACAGGACTAACCACAAGTTAAAAATGCGGGAGGTACCGACCTAACTGCCTAACACTAAACTAACATGAAACAGCGCCCCAGGAAGCTCACCCTCGGCCAGGCATTCATGATAATCACAAAATATAGAACATCGCCTTGGGAACTCACCCCAGCCAAGCATTCGCGACAAACACGCACAGACATGAAACAGCGCCCCGGGAAACAGGGCCCCAGCCAAGCATTCACCACGAACGTGCACAAACATGGAACAGCGCCCCGGGAAAACAAAACCCCAGCCAGGCATTCACAACAAACACACACAAACACGTAACAGCGCCCCGGGAGCAGAACCTCAGGCAGGCATTCATAACAAATACACACAAATATGAAAACAACACGCACAACGAAAAAACACATAAAACGAAGAACTGAAAGCTACTAATGGGAAAACAAAACGAGGAAACAAGAAGGCACAGATCCAAAAAGCCCAAGGTGAATGGCAGACCTCGAGGAGGTCACCAGGCAACCGTCTACTCCCGTCCAAAGACGGGTTCACCTATGCAGGGCAAGGAGGATCAAAACAACAAAGAATCAAGAACAAAAGAAAAAAAGGAGCACCATCAAGGAATCAACTACAAGGTAAGAGTAAAACGCCCATCCACAACAACCAATCACGCCACAGGCACCCCAGTGATGAAAATATTCACGTCTGCGAGTAGACCTAAAGCGCTTGAAAAGCAGAGGCAAGTGAAACCTTACCCGCGCTTTAACATTCTCAATGACTACCATAGCACCAGGGCGCACATCACGAAAGTGGAAATCATTGCGGGTCAACCAAATACAATACTTGCAAACATCGAGGATATAAAAGATACGGGGGACACGACGGAGCTCATCAGGGCTGAAACCAAAGAGAGCATGGCGACATAGCAACGAAGGAGACCACGAAGAAAACGAGATCATGAGAGACTGAAGCCAAGAAAGAACACTCTGAGCAAGAGGACAGTGGAAGAACAAGTGAGGAGGAGTTTCCAAGACGGGGCCACAGAAACAGTGTGGATCTAACGAGTAGCCAAAGGACAAAAGCTGATCCGCCGTGTATAACACCCCATGGGCGATCTTCCAAGCGACATCAATGACAGGATGGTCCATGTCAAAGAAGAAAAGTTCCCTCCACGTAGACGACCAATAAAGGTCACCAAAGGTGGGGAGGAACTTTTTGACGCAGTGTGGCGAGGATAAGTTTTGAGACAACAAATAGAGGTAACATAACTTTGCTGACATATTCGGAGCCACCATAAGATGATGTGGGGACGAAGATGCCATAATAAGAGAAGAGCGACTTACAGAAAAGCCACCATCAACAGCCCGCCAAGCCAAAAGAAGGGAACGATAGAACGGGGGCAAAACTCTGGGATCAAAACTGAAAGGACGGGAAAACACATCAAGGCAAGAGGCATCGAACAAGGAATGGAACCAATAGGACATAAAGGAGCTCCAGGCCGAACGGGAGGAAGAAAAACGTCTGATCCATTGAACCACTAGTGACCAGACCTTTAACTTCACATCAACAACCTCAAAGCCACCAGAGCAGGTAGGCTGGACGACAATGGAGCTAGAAACCAAGTCACATTTGCCTTTCCAAAAGAAATCAAAAACCAATTTGCAAAGTTCAGACAGAACCCAGGTAGGCATATGGACAAGCCACATACCATACCCGGGACAAGGCCAAGGCATTGATCACCAGAACTCTGCCCCTACATGACATTAGACAAAATACACTGCTTCCAAGAAGCAAGAACACTTTCAGCAGCAGTGATCCCCGGACGCCAATTGTCCTCCTGAAGATCTCCAGGACCCAGAAAAACCCCCAAAACTTTTAACTTAACAGAAGACCAGTCTAAATCAACAGGGGGGCCTTCCCTTCCACTCCAGGAACCTAGCCACAAGCCCTTTGACTTGGATTGATTGAGCTTGGCAACAGAACCTTTTTCAAACAAAGCATATGTCTCGAGACAAGCCCGAATGGAATCGTCTGAGCAAACTACAAGCGATGTGTCGTCGGTGTATTGAGAAATTGGCGATAATGGGTCAGAAGACTTAGGCAGGGAAAGGCCAATGACGCATGGATTAGCACGGATATTCACGGCAAGGACTTCAGACACAAGGACATACAACAATGGAGAAAGAGGACAACCTTGACGTACACAACGAGAAAAACGGAGACAGATAGCCATTTACTTTGACACAACTCTGAACGCCTGTGTAGAAGCGCCTTACCCAACAAATAAGAGAAGAACCGAAACCCATTTTACTGAAAGTGGCATACATAAAACCCCAATCCACGTGATCAAAGGCCTTTTCTTGGTCTAAGGAGACAATGGCAACGGGGACATTGGACAAGGTGGCATAGTCGACAACATCCCGCAGAAAAGCCACATTCTCACCAGTGTATCTTCCAGGAATGCCACACATCTGATCTTTCGCAACAATGAGGTGAAGAACTCTTAGAAGGCAGCCAGCAACAGCGCGAGAAGCTGATTTATAATCAACGTTTAGAAGGGAGATGGGACGCCAGTTACGTGCATCGAGCCAATCTCCCTTCTTAAAGGACAAAGAAATGACGCCTCTACGTTGAGAGAGAGCCAGTATCAAATCAAGAGTTTAAAACAGATACAAGATCAGGGCCAAGTAAATCCCAAAACTTAAGATAAAACTCCATAGGCAGGCCATCGGATCCAGGTGATTTGTTTCTCGCCATGCCAGATAGGGCAACAAAACACTCCTCGACGGACAGACGACCATCACAAATAGAAGCATCAGAAGGGGGCAAAACAGAAGATATATTGTTGAGTAAGGAATCTTGAACAAAAGGATCCATAGTAGAGGAAGAGAAAAGATCAGAGTAAAAATTAGCAAAGGACTGGCATAGACCTTCAATATCAGAAATAATGGTACCGTCACTCTCTCTCAACACAGAGACCCATCTATCCATAGACTGTTTTCTCTCCAAGCGAAAGAAGAAAGAGGAGGAGGTTTCACCCTCTTCGACCCACTTAACTCTTGAACAAACCTGGGAACCTCTTGCTGCTTCTAAATCAAGACGGGCAAGCTCAGCAAGTGCAGATTGATAAGGGCCCAAGCAGGAATGATGACCCTCATCCACCCGGGACTTGAGGTGGTCGACCAAACGGGAAAGCAAATCACGAGACTGAGAACGTAACCCAGCACGATTACAGCAGTACGAAATGGTAAGTCATTTAATCTCAGACTTGCCCGTCTCCCACCACTTGGCGAGAGATGGAAAGAGACTCTGACGATGACGCCAACCGTGCCAGAAACCAGAGATGAGTCTGATATAGTCTTCCTCCTCAAGAACAGAGGTATTAAGCTTCCACAAACCTGGGCCAGGCAGAATGGTGTCAGGAATGGATACACAAGACAACACAGCACAATGGTCAGAAAAGGGACAGGGCACAATGTCACACGATGACACAGATGAAACCCAAGAAAAAGGACAGCCAACTAAGTGAATGCGAGAAGAAAATTGACCATTCCACCTGGACAAGGTAAAGCCAGAAGAGGATGGGTGCAAATAACGCCAGATGTCACAGACGCAGCACTGGTCGAATAGGCGCTTGAGAGCAACCGTCCTCTCTCGCAAAGTATCCTCCGACGAGGAGCCAGCACGATCAAGAGCTCTATCGAAGACAGCATTAAAGTCACCCACCAAGACAGTGGGGTCAGAAGGATCAATTTTAGGGTGAACTTCATCAAAAAAATCATTCCGCGCCGGGTTACGATTAGGAGAGTACAGGCAGCAGACTCGCACAGCAGAAAGCGACTGTCACCATCACACCAAGACTTGACGAGAGACAAAGCAGGACAAAACAAGATGACATAGTCACACGAATGTATGGAACCGGGGGACAGGGCGAAGTTGAAACAAGAGGTCAGAAACCATGATTGGCACTCCCTTTTAGAAGAGCAGTGAGTCTCCTGAAGACAGACAGTGTCTGGGTTAACGGGGAGAGACTGCAACCACTGCAAGAGTCCAGCACGTTTTCCGCTGTCACGCAGCCCATTAGCATTGAGTGTGATCACGGACAACGCCATGATAAAAAAGAAACAAAAGTTGGCCATGAAGAAGACTACGATTTAGGATGGCGAACAGAAGACGGTATAGAACAAACGGAGGCCGGCAGGTGTTTGTGCACAGCACTCCCAACAGGAGAAGGAGAACGAGAACGGGAGCTAGAACGACTGTGCTGTGGCTGAGGAGACTGTTTCTTAGCAGCCTTCCTAACTGCAGGAACCAGCGCCACAGGTTGATGGAAAGCAAGCTCATCAGCACTGCTGGAAGAGCCGTCTACGTCGGAATGAACACGCTTGTGCGGCCCAGAGGATTCAGACATTTGGACATCAACATCAACAGGGGACACAGATAGAGCCATCTGGGGTTGGACCAGGGAGGGGGAGGGGTCACTTGCATTAACACTAACATTACCAGATTTCGAGCACACGTTTTGGTGCTCATTGATTGTATTTGCAGTTTCATTTACACTAAGATCATTACTAGTTTTAGAGCACACTTTTTGGTGCTCAGTAAATACATCATTTTCACTTTCACTTAGATTAATAGTTTCATTTACATTTAAATTACTATTTTTATCCACATTGATATTTAAACTTTCAATTTCGCTATGATTAACTTCATCAATACTTTCATTAACATTACTTTCAGCGTTAAGGGCAGCACTTCCAATAGTAGTTGGGGCGACCCCCACTCCGCCTAAAATGGACTGGTTCTACTGAGTAGGAGTGAGCTCGTTGTCCCGGAGATCTAAGTCCAATGCATCGTCGTCAAGGGGGGAAGAGTCCCCACCAGAACCATTAATTAAATTAGCCTCAGCATCCAAAACCCCACCTGAAGAGGAGGTCACGTGAGTGTCAGCTTCCGTGGGGGTGGGTCCAAAAGACGGGTCATTTGGTGGCACGGTAGAGTCAGGCCTGTACCAGGGTGATTGGCGACAATCCCTTACAAGGTGGCCCTCTTCACGGCACCTTTTACACTTGCCCCGGAGCAGGCAAGAAGCGGCTTTGTGGTTGTCCTGACAGATGTCGCAACACACAGGTTGTCCTTTATACCACGTACGGCATCTCATGCCATCAATAGTAATGAATCGGGGGATCTCTAAATTCCGAACCATCCGGACAACCCGCGTACCCGTATGAATGGTGGGGACATTAGTCCAGGTTTGCATCGTAATTTCATTAATATCGCCAAAAGGGCTCAGGGCGTTCCTGGCTGCATCATTTGGGCCCTCAAAAGGGAACAACTGGACCAAAACAGTGGACACCTTAGGTCCTGGCCGAATAACAGGGCAGGAAATATCTCCGAACTCAATACATTCATAACTTTCATAATGTTGCTTAAGGCGCTCGTCTACAAAAGTGACTCACACTACTGCCCCAGGGCAAACCTGAATGGACTCTACACAAAGTTCATCACTGAAGCGGGAAGCAACCACCCTAGCGATATTGGCATGTCTCAGCCCTGAAGGGAAGGCAGAGGAATTAAGCACAACAGTCCTCTGGTTACGAGGGAGCATCACGAAACAGGACACAGAACAAAAAGAAAAGTAAGAGAGAAAAACTCACCCAAAAAAAGGCCCGACAGGCCCGACTGGATGGGTGACCAAGTTAAGCCTGTCTGTCAAAAGGTTTGGTGACCAAGAAGCTTCGAGGAAACCAAAATGGCGTCCAGAAAACGAATCCACAAAGTCGTCCAAAAACTCTCCCAACAAAAGTCAGGAATGCGACGCTTACCCTAGAAACTCAGAACGAAAACCGATACTCAAAAGAGTAGGGCCTTCGACCAGACAAGAGCGTTCAGGTAAGTATGCCATTTTTCGGCCCCCCACGACGGATGAAGTAGCTTTCTCTTAGTTCCCTTGTGGTAGAGTGCACAGGTCCGGCTCCCCAGCGTCTTCTCTGCTTCTGCTGTCTGTCCACAGTCGACCCTATGAGGGAGGGACAGACAGAGAGAAGGTTCAATGTTTTGCTTCTGTTTTAAGTTGAATATTTCTTCCCCGAAGGGAAGTGGGCCGTGCTCGGAGGTAGTGCTGTACCGAGGCAACCCGTGGCTGGGACGCGGCAAGCCTCTTTTCCACAGCCCAGTTCCAAAAATAAGTTTAATATATGAGCTGCTCAATGAGAAGCGTATCAGATATTAAGCTGATAAGAACAGATTTTTTTTTGATAAAATTTATTTACACAAAATATTACAATTCAATTCTATCTAAATGAATTACAAAGGTCAGCAAGAGTTCTTTTCCATGCGCTATTTACAAAAGAGTTCGTGATGAAGTGTCCTTTGTCTTCGCCATCACTGTTAAACTAAACAAAAGGTAAACTATTTGCAACATGTACACGTGAATTTAATTATTAGCTTACAAGGTTTTCAATTTAATCATTATATACAGTTGAATTATTATATACACATACTAATCTGAACCCCAGTACAACCAATAAAGGCGACCAAGGGGCTCAAAGAAGGGATAAATAAATCACTAATATACAATTAAGTATGGCAATTAAAATAAATCATATACAAAGTTCTGAACCTCAGTGCAACCAGTAAAGGCGACCAAGAGGCTCAAAAAAGGAATTACAATAAATCAAAATAAATCATTATATACAAAACTCTGAACCTCAATACAACCAGTAAAGGCGACCAAGAGGCTCAAAAGTAAAAAGAAAAAGAACCAAAAAGAAATCAAAAAGGAAAAGAAATCCCGTCATTCGCGTCCACGCTACAAAAATACTATCGAGCGACCAAAAATACTTAACTTTATCAAGCGGTTCACAGAGAATTCGAAGTCTAATATTCTTTCTAACTAGATCAACAATGGCCCGGGATGTCAAGTGAGAATTTCTAAAAGTAGCAGAGTTACCGGCTTGCCAAATATAATAAAGGATAGACGCTATAAGATAACGGGATAAGAGTAACCGAGGGGAAGACTGAGACATAGAAAGAGGGAAGAGAACAGACGAGAAAGAAAGAGAAAAGGGAGAACCCAAAAGGCAGGAAAAAAAAGGCGCGAAAAAATCCCAAACCCGAACAATTCTGGGGCATTCCATGAAACAGTGTTTCGCAGTCTCAACCCGAGAACATGATGCACACTTATCAGAGTCGATATAACCCCAATTTTTGAGGTTATATCGAAGTCGAACTACGCAGTGTAACAAAAGCCACAAAAAATCATTTTTCTTATTCGCAATAATCTTGAGTCTAGACTTACGCCACACCGATGCCCACCGATTAATGGGACGACTGACAACGGACTCCCAGAAAGTAGCGCACCCCGGTGCAGCGCTAGGAACCGAAAACAAAAGTGTATCGATACTCTTAGAGGAAAGATCGTCGGGTAATGCACCATGCTTCTCAAAGAGTTGTTGAAACAGAGAAAGACACTTATGGTAATACAAAGAAGGTTCAGAAGAAACAGGGAAGAGAAAAAGTCAAACTGCGTGTCAAGCTTCATGAGGAGATTCCCGATAAAATAACGAGCTAAAAAGTGCCACTTTTGACTGCCAAAACTATCGCGTAAGCTGGAAAAACTAGACAAGCGAAGACTAGCACATTTGGTGTGAAAGTAGACAACGTTGAGGCCACTGCAATGAAGCGGCGCGCAACAACGCTGCCGACTGACGTTTTCCATTTTACCTTTCCAGGTAAACGGCGAAACGATACGGTTGTAGGAATCGGCGACCTACTGAGGGGGGGGGGGGGGGAGAATTTTGGCAGGGTGCCAAAAGTGGCTTGCGCCCGCTACATTCACTATCATGGCGCGACCTAACAACGAAAGCTCCCTTTGTTTCCACAGATTCAAAACCGATTGTGGTTTGCCTAGTCTAGCCTTCCAATTAGGCTCAACAGAAATTAAACCATTAGAAAAATAGACCCCAAAATTTTAACTTTGGAAACCCAATTAAGACCAAAGGGCGAGGCACCATTCGCTCGCCACCTACCAAGCCACATAGCTTCTGACTTGGAGGTGTTGAGCTTGGCGCCAGAACCCCTGTTCGTACTTGTGTACCACGCGCAAAAGGTGGCAAAGGGAATGTTCGCTTTTAACAAAATTGGTGGCATCATCGGCGTACTGGGAAATCTGGGGAGCTGGAAGCCTTCAATTTCTTTATATTTTCTGATCTGAGTGGACAAAACTTCAGAAACCAGCACGTATAAAAGAGGGGAATGGCTGCGTCTGAGGTAACAATGACTGAAGTGTCGTCAGCATAGAGAGACAAGACCGGCAAAGGCTGAGGAGAACGAGGGACCGACAGACCAACAATAGAAGGATGAGCCCTAATATTGGCCGCTAAAACTTCCATGGTTAAAACATATAAAAGAGGAGATAAAGGGCATCCCTGACGAACGCCACGGAAAGGCTTAAAGGAACGGGAGATGTACCCATTAACGAGGATGGCACTTGCTTTGAATATCCGTGTAAAAGAGCTTGACCCAACGGATAAATGAAGGGCCAAAACCCATTTGAGACAGAGTCGCAAAAAGAAAGGGCCACTCCACTCGATCAAAAGCTTTTTCCTGATCAAGGGATAAGATAGCAGTAGGTAAGTTCAATTCATTAGCAAAATGCGCCACATCCCGAAGGAGGGCAACATTCTCACCGATAAACCTAAAAGGAATGCCACACGTCTGGTCAGGGGCCACTACATGATGAATTACACGTAGAAGGCGACTGGCAATTGCTCTAGTACAGACTTTGCAGTCCAGATTAAGAAGACTAATAGGCCGCCAATTTTTATGCTCTAAACGATCACCTTTTTTAAAAATAAGGGAAATCAGGGCACCACGCTGAGAAAGAGGAAGAGAGCCAAACGCATAGGAGGCGTTGAGGACCTCGACAAGATCATAGCCAAGGACCTCCCAGAAGCAAATATAAAATTCAGCCGGGAGCCCGTCCTGGCCAGGAGACTTCCCTTTGGCCATACCCTGAAGAGCTTTAAACACCTCATGACAAGAAAGAGGGCCCTCGCAAACTGATACCTCGCTCACGGGGATAAAGGAAGACAACTTATCCAGCAAGGCAGACTGGATGGAGTGATCCGTTGGACAAGATGAGAAGAGACAATTATAATAAGAAACCCACGAATCACAGATGTCAAAGATACTGGTAGCGAGGGAGCCGTCACTATTCCACATGGCAGGAATCCAGTTCTCAGTGCCATGCTTTTTCTCCACCCGAAAAAACAAACTAGAAGATGTTTCACCCTCCTCCGCCCAGCGGATTCGGGATCGAATACGGGCGCCTTCAGCTGCTTCCAAGGTCAAAGGCAGCGATTTTAGGAAGAACAGACTCATAGACGGATAAGATGGAAACTCGTCCATTATCAATCTGGGCCTTTAAATGGGAAGATAAGCAAACCAGAAGTGAGCGACCCGGGGACTTCTCCCTCGTCCTGCGAGAGCAGAAGTCAATAGCCAAACCTTTGATTTTCTCTTTACCCCTGTCCCACCACTTGAGAAGGGAAGAAAAGGAGGCCTTTCGAGCCTGCCAGTTGCGCCTAAAAACCATGATAATTTGTTTAAAATCTTCATCCTTCAAAACAGAAACATTCAAAATCCACCGACCAGGACCCTGAGGAAAGGGGTCAGGGATGTCGACATTCAAGACAACAGCACAATGGTCGGAAAAGGGGCAAGGCAGCATTTTGCAAGACAGGACATGGTGGAGCCAAGAGTAGGGGCAACCTATAAGATCAATACGAGAGGCCAAGGACCAATCAGGTTTCAGCCAAGAAAAAGCCACAGTGGAATGATGCAAGGCCCACCAAGCATCAACCACACAACAATCACTAAAAAGAGCACCAAGGGCACGAACGCTCTCCCTCGAAGCACCAAATACATTGAAACCACATCTCTCTAAGGCCCTATCAAAGACAGCATTAAAATCTCCACAAACCAGCGTTGGAACAGAAGGATCAACCTTAGACGCACAGTAAGACAGGAAGTCATCCCTCTGCGGATTCCTATTAGGAGCGTACAAAGAGACTACACGAAATGTCAAACTATGCCTTTGAAACTCCGCCATGACAAAGCGGCCATCAGAATAAGTCCAGGACCCAACTAGGGAAAAACAAGGACGAAACAAAATGACAGAACCGCAAGAATGAGAGGTCGCGGGCGAGACAACAGAAGAAAAACCATAAGAGGAAAATCAGCTAACACACTCATCACTAGAAAGAGAATGGGTCTCTTGCAGGCATGCAAAGTCAACTGAAAGATGGCCAAGCCACTGCGGCACAGCCATCTGCTTATTTGCATCCCGCAACCCATTAACGTTCAAGGAAACAAAAGCCATAATAAGGATAGGATGGGGTCAAGAAAAACAACAAATAAAGGAAGAAAAATACAGAATCAGATCAAACCCTACGAGGGCGATCTGAAGCCATAACCGGCATCCCCGAGTGAACCCCCCGAACTGGGGAGGGAGAAGAAGAAGGCCCGGCCTTTTTCCTCTGGGGCTCATCACAACGCGAGCGTGACCTCCCAGAGGGCACCTCCTTAAAAGCCAATTCAGATTTCTTCCTTTCCAGGGAGGCCCCCGAAGTATCCATCAGCTGAACCTCTGGACTATCGGGGAGATGTTGAGCATCCTGGGAAAAATCATCAGTGTTCATTGTGATGTTCAACATTACTTTCTGCACTAATAATACTATTTTCAAATACTCTACCATTATTTTCATTCAGATTTTCAATAATACTACTTTCACTTTCAATTCCAGTTTGATTTAAATTATGATACACCACCATTACCTATTAAAATGTCTTCATTAATAATATTTAAACTTTCACTAAGACTAATTTCATGACTACTTTCCTCTGACCTCGTGGTCAGAGGCATCATGAAAGGCCTCATCAGGATTATCTCCATCATTCTCGATTCCCATAGAATCACCAGACCTAGCCGCTGTTTCAACAGACTTCGGACCGAGACCACCACCCTCAGCTACAACCGCAGCTGAGACTGAGCCAACGGTGACTCCAGGCTCCGCCGAAGGAATCTCCGGAGTCGCCCCCAACAGATTTTCAACCTCCATAGAGTCACCACGCTCAGCTACCATTTCAACAGACTCAGAGCCGACACCCCCATCATCCACAATACCTGGATCCAGGACTGAGGCCTCAGCACCATCAGTCACGGTGACTCCAGACTCCGCCCCAGGGGCTCCCGGTGTCGTTCCCCATGGATTGGGACAATTGCGGGCAAAATGCACAGGCTGCCTACACAGACGACACTTGTCCTTGTCGAGACAAGTGGCAGATTTATGACCTTGCACATTGCAAAGGTTGCAAATGATAGGTTGACCCTTAAACCACACACGTGTCCACCAATAAGCGCAGTTCGCGGTGGAGTATTGTTAAGCACAACGTCAACCAGACGAGTGCCAGTATAAATATTAGGCTTACTCAGGTACTTTTGATTGCGTACCGTTTTGACGAAACCGAACTGAGAAAAAAAGTCCTTAACCGGCTCCTCGTCCTCCTCATAAGGACAGTCAAAGAGATGGATAATGGTGGCCAGAGGTCCACCGTCCATCCTACACCAAAGACCAAAGAGCCTAACCCTGTTTTCTCTACAGGCCAGGACCGCGTCCTCTTCTGACATAAAGGTGACCCGGATAACGTCAAGGGACTGTTGAACAGGCACTGGATCAAATTTGGTCAAAACCTCCTCCAAGATTTCATCTTTAGTTTTGTTGGCCAGTTTTCAGCCCACATGGATGTTCACTGTGCGCCGACAGCTATTCATTGTTAGAGTATGACTAATATACAATATTATTATTATAACTAAATTACAGGACGTTTGCCTGTTTTAATAAGTAGATTGCATCAACGGGACTTTGCCCGCTTAACAATACGCTTTTAATTAAATAACGGGACTTTCGCCCGCCTACAAAATACTATAATACTATTATAAATTGATTATTCTACTTTTAACAATACTATTGTTATAACCACTGTTATCAGTAATAAGAAACAAAGGCAAAGAAAGCAAATAGCGAAAACGGAAAGAAGCGGAAAAAACAAAGCAGCAACGGTAAAGTGAAAAAAGCACACGGGAAAAAACAAAAACAGCGGAAAAAGACGCCGCAGCAAAAAGCGAAAAAACACGTAAATAAATGGGACTTTTGCCCGACTATGAAATAAAGTTGAGGAACTTAATAAGCAGGACTTTGCCTGGCTACAATTTAATAAGCGGGGCTTTTGCCCGACTACAAATAGAATTTTAAACAAACGGGACTTTTGCCCGCCAAAAAAATTAAAGCAGACGGGACTTTTGCCCACCTATAAATAAGAAGAAGACAAGCGATTAAATAAACGGGACTTTTGCCCGCCTACAATACAAGGTGGAATAATAAAATAAAATAAACCGGACCTTTACCCGACTACAAAATGAGTTTCAAACGGGACTTTTGCCCGCCTACGAATAAGATGGGACTTTGCCCAACTACAAATAAAGTTAAATAATTAAATAAGTGGGACTTTTGCCCGACTGCAAAATGAGTTTTAAACGGTACTCTTGTCCGCCTACAAATAAGATTAAGACTTAAGCAAATAAAGTTTTCGATGATTGGGTCTTTTGTTAGTCTTTTAAGAATACTATTGTTACAACCAAGGGCGAAAAAAGCAAAAACCGAAAACGCGAGAAAAGGCGGAAAAACAAGGCAGCAATGATAAAGTGAAAAAAGCACACCAGAAAAAGCCAAGCAAAAATTATACCAAAACAGCGGGAAAAAACACCGCGGTAAAAAGCGAAAAAACACGTAACTGGAGGGAAATTAAATCATGGTCAGAATGTGGGTAAGGCTTTATGTCGGTATTAACAGCTAAATGGGAAATAGCATGAGCGATATAAAACCTATCAATGCGCGTTAGAATGGGCAAGTTATCAGTGGGATTCTTGCCGGTCCACGTAAAAGCGTGGGTGTGGGGTGGTGTGTGCGCCAAATGTCAACCAGATTATGATTGACAAGGGAGGTCCCAAGGGTCGAAATCGCAGCCTGTCACACTGTTGGATTATCTCCGCGCTTGTCCATTTTTGCATTAGAAATGCAATTAAAATCCCCACCGAAGATGTTTGGGTGCGTGGGAGGGAGATAAAAGGGGTTTAAACTCAGAAAAGAAAGTCGCCCATTCCGCGTCAGTACGAGGGGCATAAATAGCTATCAAATTAATTGTCGTCTCGTAATTGTAATTATAGTTGTCACAATGTGTCCATTGTTGTCTGTATGTCTGTGATCTGTTGTGTAGTGGAGGTGGGGCCGGAAGAGAATCGCCACTGCGCGCGAGTGATTATCACCGCACGACATGACAACCTCGCCTCCCCAGTCACATTCAATGTCCTGCCGTATGTCGTTGGTCCAATGTGTTTCTTGAACTAAAATAACATCAAAATGTTTGCACTTGAAGAAACTAAAAGCGGCCCTTCGCTGGTCAGCCGAGCGAAGGCCTTGTGCATTAATACTAACCAAAATGAACATAATGAGCGCTAAAAGAAAAATAAACCAACCTCTAACAATAGCCATAATGAATGTTCCAGTGTCTTGTTTTGGATTAGAGTTCTCCGTTTTCTGGGCCTTCTCGGTCTTTCCTACTTTCCTGTTCCGCGGCTTTGAAACGTTCGGCTCAGGTTTTATATGCTGTCTCCGGGTTTTGATCGTATCGTCATCGGAGGAGCCACTTAGTTCCCTTTTGGAGCCTGGTTTGTTGTCAGACGTGAGGGTTTTCACTGTTGGGTTTGTTGCTTTATCCTGTTCTGTATATCCTACATCTTTCATAGTCTGCTCTGATGATTCGTTCGCCAATTCATCTCCGTTGGATGTGTAGCCATTAAAATTTTCATCTTCGTCTTCATCCATGTTAGCATCATTGAAAATACCTTTGGCTTTGTCCCTAAGTTCCTTATAAATCTCTACCGCTTGGCGCGAGAGTTCCTTGTTTCGCATGCGGCATTCTTCCTCTGATAATTTCTCCGCATCTGGGTCTTTGTCCCATCCAATCTTATCCTTGGTGCACTTAGCGCGGATGTACCCCTTCACTCCACAGTTAAAACAAACCATGGAAGGGCACTCTGCACGTCGAAGACCCTCTTCATAACATACGTTACAGATCAGCTTTTGGTTGGAGTGAATTACGCGACACCATTCACCGGCAATTTTCACGGAGTAGGGCATGCTAGGCTTGGTTAGAACTATCCGTACCAGTCGGTTGCCGTTTTCAATCCCAGCCAGTGCGTGGCCAGTTTTGTACTTAAGGCGTATAACCTTTGATTTTATATTTCCGTATTTTTCGAGCTCTTTGATGACTGCGTTTTCCTCGACAAGTAACCAGTTGCCCGGTGTACTTAATGTTGATTTCTACTCCTTGAGTTACAGTGCAGCGTGGTACGTCGCGGTGAAGCTTGATATGATTGAAGCCTTCTTCTTGAAAGTAAAGCCGTCGAAGATTTTCGGACTTGAGGTCCCCATATTGCTTGAGTAGAGCGACGACAGTGTCATCAGGGAATGCTACTGGACCGAAGACCGATACGTGTATTGGTTTTTCGCCCAGGAGGCAGAGTGGTTGACGGATATTTTCATAGTCGAAACCACTAAGGGCTAATCTTGCGGCGACCTCTGGGTCACAAAGTGTAATGTCAATACACTTTCCACCAAACTGCGGTACAACACCAGTAATATCGCCCTTATAATCGGGCAGAGAATGGATAACTTGTAGGGCGTCGATGGTCATGTCATCTTCGACGGTTAAACGGACTGTTCGTCTGTGCGCAAAGACCAGGCGAGGGGGTCGCGCAGCCATCGTGCAGAGCACGTGGAAAAGCGAATGGCAAAAAAACTCACCAAATTCGCAGCGAAATCCACAAAAACTCTCCAGGCAAAGAGAAGCTGTGAACGAAGACAATCCAATGGCTGAGAAGGTGATCCAAGCGCAGGATAAGGGAATATTCATGTTTTCGAAAACGTGACCGATAAGAACAGATTTCAATTGTAAAAAGGTTTATCCACACACAAAATCTTACGCTCAAAATTCAAAAGCTGACGCTTCTCTTTAGAAAAGGCAATGATTTCGGATTGGAGGAACGCTTTGAAAAAATCCCACCAATCTCTCACAGATGAAAAGTAATCAAGGCAATTAGCAAAATCATCAATCAAATCAGAAATAAAATCTCAAAAGGTATTGTCAGACAATAGGGAATTATTAAATTTCTGCAGACCTGGACCCCGGACGGCATTATCATCGAGAGCAAAACACAAATTAACCTAATCATGATCAGAAAAACAACACGGAGAAAACAAAGTAGACTGAACGGAATTGACAAAAATAGGAGACAAAAAATTTATCAAGGCGAGTACCGATCGAGCGATCGGAATTAAACCATGCAACATCACGAAAACGCGGATGCAACTTATGAAAAACATCAACCAAATTAAAGGAAGAACGAAAATCGGACAAGTATTTAGCAGGCAAACTATTCCCGCCAAACTGGTCCAAAACATACACGTAACAATTAAAATGACCACCTAAAATAATACTGTCCGCAGAAATAAAATAATCATGAAGGTTTTCGAAAAAGGTCTTGCGATCTGCGAGATTAGTGGGAGCGTAAATATTAATAAAATTAATTTTGTTCCTACCTCTAGGGGGCTGATTACTCTCCCCTCTGAGTCTGCGCCAAACATCGATTTTTCCAGGGAAAGCAGGCGAAACTAAGACTGCCACACTGCCCCAACGGCCAAGGGCCGGGGACCAAAAACTAGGCCCCGACCACTCAGCACCTAAAATGGGCGATGTGAGCAGCCTCAGAGACTAAAGTTTCCTGAATAAAAACAAAATCATATGCTCTAGCGGAATCAAAAATCGCAGCTTGCTTTAAAGCAGAAAAACCCCGAGAATTAATAGAACAGATTTTCATGACTCGGGAGAGAGGAATAGGGCGACAGCCGCCTCTGTCTACGGTGATCAGAGCGTAGCTCCTTAATGTGCTGTGTTGCGCCAGACGGTACAGGGGACGGTTTGGTTGATCAGCGAGGTGGCACTGGAGTTGGCGATGTTGTCACTCCCCGAGATCTTGGAACAGGCGTTTTCTTCGGTTTTGGCAGTGGTTTAACAGCAAGATCTCTCGGCAAAGGCTCCACAGGGGAACCACAGTCTACAATATCAGCCCATGAAGCTTGAGTCGAGAATTGAGATATGTCGTCGGACGACAAATTTGAGCTGGGGACACGCAGCAAACTGGTCTTAGAGGCTCGAGATGCAAATCCAGGAGGTGGAGGGGGTACATCGACCAAAGTAGAGGAGTTAGGTGATTGTTCTTGTGAAAAGAGAGATTGAGAGACTAACTCGGGGGATAATTGTGTAGAATCGTCAGCTTGAGAGACACCATGATCTGCAGAGGCTGCAGCGCTAGAGACAGGAGAAACAGGACTACCAGGATCATCATGAGCAGGGGATGCAGCACTAGAAACAGGAGAAGTGGGATGACCAGGATCATCATAGGCAGGGGACGCAGCATTAGAAACAGGATCATCATGAGCAAGGTCGTCTTAAGAAGCATCATCATCCAACTGGTCATTTTGGTCAAGGATTCCATCGCCAGGATCATCTTCAAACGAAGCAGATTCATCAGTAGCATCATGCGGAGAAGGTGGAGCAGGAATCTCGTGCCAGGAGAAAGGGCAGGAACACGCGAGATGTTGGCTATTCTTACATAAGCTGCAGTACATGGGCGCATTGCACTCGTTGGCTTTGTCATTTGGACGGTTACATCTCCTACACGTCGGCGTTTGTCCATCGTGGTAAAGGCGAATTTGATACCTTCCAAAACGCAAATTACTTGGGATAGTGTGATGGGTCTTGACACGATAGTGGTATAATCCATTGTATATGCTTTGGTGATCCCGGGTGCGATAAGTCCCGCGCCTGTGCCACATAACTTTGCAAAACGGGGACAAACGGTGAATGATGATTGATTGATTGGGGGTTTGAACTTGAGCGCTAGCGCCCTCAGCACAATGAATTTGGGAAGATTCATCGACATCAGAATGACTATCACACACTCGCTGAGCATCCTGGGAAAAATCCGAGCCCAGGCTTTCCTCATTAGCATTCTCACTTCTAATTTCTTCTCTACAAGTACCATTTTCACCCTCAGTGAGACTGACAGCTTTGTCCCCACCGGGTTGAACTTTACTACAGTTAGCCAAGATACTTTGGCTTGGAGGAGCCTCAGACTCAACCTGAGCGCTCTCCTCCGCATCACCAACACCATTCGCTGAGGCTCAGGGACCAAATCAGCAGAAGCAGCACCATCTCGAGCGCCAGATTCCCCCAGCATGGGGGGGAAATCCGTGGCACTTAAAGAGGCAACAGAAACATCAGAGGGGGAGCAACAGAGTTGCTCCAAGGGGACGGACACTTCCGAGCAAAATGCCCAGATTGCCCACAGCGACAGCACTTATCTTTATTAGTACAGTTGACAGACTTTTGGCCCGAACGGCGCACAAGTTGCACATAAGCGGCTGTCCTCGATACCAGATGCGACAAAGACAACCACCAACCGTGATAAAATGAGGGGGGGTTCCTTTGAGAACAACAGAAACCAGGCGAGTACCAGTATAAATTTCCTGGTTCGATAAATAGGGCTGCTCTTTGATCGTTTTGACCTCACCAAGACAATGACGAAGACAATGAGCGAAACCAATGACAAAGTGCAAAAAGCCGCCGAAACAAAGGCAAAAGGGCTGTAAAAGCCTTGCGAAACAGTTGAAAATGGGAAACAGAGCAAAGCTAACGAGAAAAACACTGAAAAAGCCACAAAAGAAAGACAAATGAAAAAGGCTGAAAAGCGCAAATTACAAAAACAATAAACAGAAGGTGAAAGGACGCGTAGCAACAAAAAAAGGCAAAGACACTAATGGACTAAGAATAGATGCAAAGACAGTTGATTAAGACAAAAGACCACTAACAAAAGAAGGCAGAAACACTCTAAATGTAAATGACTAACCAAGTGCAAGACAAAACAAAACACTCAATATGATAATTTGGAAGCGTCCAAAACTAAGGAAAGAAATGTACAAGATAAATCATAAAATAATTTCAAACAGCTCCAAAAACCAGTTAGAAACAATCACAAGAAACCGCAGATGCAAACAGGAAAAGAATAAAAGCAGTAGCAATGCAAAGAAGGAGTAGAAATAGAATTGAAAACGGCAAAGTGTGAAACGCAAACAATGAGAATATCTCAAATGGAAGCGATCGCCGAACCACAAGAAACCACGCAAATAATAAGACATAAGGTTCGAATAAGCACAAAAAGATCTCAGATACAAACTGATATGAACTGAGCAAATTTTGGACACATATAAGTAGTGAACTCACAAAATCCTCAAATGATTTTCTCGCACCTCAAATAGCACCACACTTACCAGCGTCAGGTAAGTTTTTTTTGTATTTCAGGCGAACGGGCAGCCCCCCGGTAGGGTGAGTGCAATGGCTCCCGGACATAACGTCTAATCCCACTCGAGGCAAGGGGGTGCAATGCCAACGAAGTGGGTTCGTCTGAAACGGAGGGGCACCAGGACGCCAACTTCGCCGGGGTGTCGAACCCCGCCTCCCTAAACATTAGAGTACACTACGGACACATACGGAGAAGACATTACGAAGGGCCACCAACCTCAGAGTACAACCAATAAAGGCGACCCTTTGGAAGGCGGTACCCCCACATAAAGCAAGAGACAACATCGACAAGACGCGTGCTGAACAATCGCAAAATCCTCCACAAGAGGATTCGTTGAAGTCCAACACCACACAGATCACGGCGATTGACTAGCCGATCCAGGACTGAGGGCCGCAATGATGGAATGGTAATCCTCGACAGTCCAGCTGTGGGAATCCAAGTACTGCGAAAAATCCTCACCACTCTCGGCTCCCAGCATCAGGGCCTCTTCCACCTTCCCAGAAGGGGACACTGGCGCCGTAGCGGGGTGCGGAGGCGAAACCGCCGGGGCTGGAACAGAAACAGATTGGGGAGGCCCAGCAG
>Ga0126336_10000219_pt1 | contig 19390 bp, 16 predicted proteins | sample SidCmetagenome_FD_92530 | JGI IMG/M metagenome (GOLD analysis project Ga0126336, IMG submission 92530) | Coral microbial communities from El Islote,Puerto Morelos, Mexico - Siderastrea C C metagenome | ecosystem: Host-associated > Invertebrates > Cnidaria > Coral | place: El Islote,Puerto... | reverse complement strand
GAAGACCACAAACCATAAACGATACGACCCAGTGGTTTGCTGGGAAACATCTGAACTATTTACTGATTTGCATTTTGAAAGCCGTTCACTTGCATTGTTTGTCTGTTTTGATATCGCACTTTGCGCGTCCAGCACTCACGTACCTGACAGTGAACGAATGGTTGGTGGCAGGACTTAGTTCTACCGAATAGTTTTCCAGCAAAAATTGCTTTAATTCAGGTAAGGATGCAAAGTTTGGCAAATTTCGCACTGTGTAGCGCTCAAATTTGCCCTTGTTGGCCAATTTGGCCACTTTCAGGTAGGCTTGCACGGTTTCCATTGCTACGTGCAACTCGCTGCGATCAACATCAGTCACAAGGGAACAGGCTTGTATTTTGAATATGCAAATGATAATACACATCTACCCAAAAATCCGTTGGGTCTCATCGTCAATGGTTCATGCTTTTCTCCCGACAACGTTTTTTCAATTAGCTGTATATTGTTTGTAAGCAGAACATTATGTTATCTTCGATTATCTGTTAGGATATAATGTTATGGGTGGATTAAAAAGTTGGGGGGCTTTTCCTCACTGGTGTTAAGATTAAAGAAACGTTGATACGGGGCGCAAAAACTGGCCGTAACTAATTTAGCCGTTTGCTGAACACGGAACTCTAATCCCTAAGTTGCAGGTTGACATTCAAATTTCCGTGCCTAGGACTATCTATTGTGTCACCGTCAACGGGAGGAAGAATTGAAGGTGAGTTGTACAGGTTGACAAACAGAGGCTTATTTTATAGCCAACTCAAAACAATTGTTCTTGCTACACTGACGTTGTCTAAGTAGTTGGTTTCGTGTCATAAACTAGTTGCCCGCGTCTTGTCAAAGTGTTTTGTGAGAAGTAGAGTTGTAAGATGATTGGTCGAGGCGTCTGTCGCTATGTGTCTGATTCTCTGTAAATTGTCGTCTGATGTTTGTTGATATCACAAGTGACTAAGCAGTGTAGAGGAGGTACTTAACCATTTTCTTCGATCTCCTTTTTCTGTTGAGGTGTTCGTGAAAATTGTCGATTTCGTGTTTTTGTACATATGTAAAGATTACAAGATCAAATACATTGACTGCCAGGCCACTAACATCGGTGAGCTGACACTGGCAGAAATGTCAACATACGACTGACTGAACATAAAAGAGCGACAACACCATTTACAAAGAAACCACAGAATCGACTTGGACTCTGCGAATCACTCTGGAAAGCTGGTTTACTAACTTAGAACAAACTCCACTGAACCGTTACTAACTACTACCTGCACCTTACAAACGACTTATTGACGACATCAACAAGGTAGATAAACAACAGACTAACCGACTAATTTTACTAACAGTAGACTGACGGACATTTGCCTAACAAAAGGCGGATCGAAATAGTGAATATATGAATATCATATATTAAAACTGCGGGATAAGATATTAAATGTAAAGAAGATCGTAGCAGTCATAGCCGCAGCTTTCGCAGTTGCGAAACGAAGGCCTGAAAAAAATTTAGGCTTGTACGGGATTCGAACCCTTGAGCTCTGCGATACCGGTGTAGCGCTCTGTCCAATCAAGCCAACTGGGAGCTGGTCATTTAGTCGGTTCGTTAGAAACCCATGAAGGATGAAGATGAAATAATGAATATATGAATATCATATACTAGAACTACAGGATGAAGCATCGCAGTTATAGACGAAAAGTCTGAATTTTTTCAGGCTTTCTTTTCATAACTTTTCTTTTCTTTTCATCCGGCACCAAGTGAAGAGTTCGTTTAGACGCTGGAAGAGGCGCACCTGACTTGGATTCAATTAGAATGGTAACGTCGTCCATGAATGCTTTCATGGGTGGTAGCACTGTACCTCCATCCAACACCTCCCCCTTAGCTGCGTCTCTGGCTAGGATGGGGATAAGGATAAGGATAAGGATAATTTATTTAATGTCAGGAACACAAGGAGTGGTTACCCAATCCCCCGAGCCAGGGGCCCATGGTACTTGTGTTTGACAGAACTAAAAAAGAAACTATGAAAAAAGCTAGCTAAAAACCAATAACAAATGGCTCCCCGAAGCAGCACCTCCACACACATGATGAAAAGGAATGGAGAGATGACGCAGCCCATCATGTTGCCAACCTCTAGCGCTTACCAGTTGGTGTCAGTAATGCTGGGTAGTGAAGTGCATGAAGGCTGAATCAAAGTGCTTTCGCAGGAGACCCGTGATTTTTTCCAGGATGTGGAAGAAGTCGAGGGATTGATAGACCAGGTTATGGGGAACTGATCCGTACACATGCGCGAGGTCAAGGCATGCCGCATGTAGTTCTGTCTTGTCTTGCTTAGCCATCCGCAAAAAAAATTGAGCGTGTTGCAGGCATCTAGGGAACCCTGGAATACCGGTCTTCTGCACAAAAGTATCGATGAACCTGTTAACCATGAGGACGTTGGTCATGCGGCGGGGGATGACGTCGAAAAAGATCTTGTCCTCTACGTTGAGTAATGAAATCATGAGTTCTTCTCTTTGGGGATTTGAATGCCATCCGAAAGACACCAGTCTTTAGGTACCAATTCCTCTTTCCAGGCACCTTGCAGAAGGACCGTGAGCTCACCAAGCACGAGAGGGCGTTTCTAAAACAATTTGGATCATAAGCCATTGATGCCCGGAGAACTCTTGGCACGGGCCTTCCGCACAGATTCACAAACTTCTTTCACTTTAAGGTTGGACATATCAAAGGCTACAGCTAGGGAGGCTGGCCTCGGGATGCCGGCCACGTGTGGCAGAGGCACATCACGGAGGGGATCGGAGTATGTGTTTTTCAAGAGATACTCCAATTTCTCCTGGGGCACATCAAGACCACCTACGTTGCTTTCAGTGAACAGCGATTTAACGAAGGCGAAAGGGTTTTTTGTAGAGAGTATCCTGGCCTTCCGCTTCCGTTTCCGTTTCCGTTTTCAATTGCAATTACCAAGATTTGCTGAAATTGTTGTCTTTATTTTATCACCTTATTTGTGGAATGGCACCTGGGACGTTCAATTTACGACTTGTGCACCACTGTGGGCTGTTTTGGTTTCCGATGAGGGTCGTTTTGTCCCAGCTTTGACCGAAATAGCTCCACAGTGGGCCGCATCAACTCCAGGGGCCTCAGGGCTAACCTGGTATTTTGCAGGTGAAACAGATCTTTTGAGTTTATAGTGTGCCGTTTTGGGAAAAGGGGCAAACACGGAAAGCAATACATTGTACTAGTTCTTTTCGAAAAAATTATAATACACAGGGCTTAAAAAATAGTAATAACAACGAAAAAATCTCCTCCCTTCAAGAATCTTGAGGTAAGTGAACGGCTTTAAACAGGTTTTCTTTTACCTTTTATCTTCTGTGGATTTGCAAGAGAAAGCCGCGATCAGCGAAATAATGTTTCCTGGCTAGTACCCTTCAGACTGTTTCATTAAATTCTTTAACAATAGAAACTGCACTTGCTTGTTCCACTTCTCAAAGATATAGTGTAACGTGTCCCTTTGAACGAGGCACACGACGTAACTGTACGACGACTCACTCCCTCACGAATGACAATCCATTGTATAAACCAGACTCAATTGTAGGAGCGAGACTCGATTGGGAAAATGTCACTGATTGTTGAAGCCAGCCTCGATAGCAAACTTGAGAGTCGAGACATGTTTAAGAACATGTGGTTGGTCCAAATCGCAAAACGATTGGTCATAATATCGTGTCTCTTTTTATCGAGTGGCTCAGCTCTGGTTTCCCAGAAACGTGAGCGTTCCCGAGATGATGCCTTCAGGATCAGCTGGATTGTACCCGTGGCCAAGACTACTGGCAGCGTGTCTGTATGCGTTGTACTAAAAGTGTTCATCCCTCGGTCGGAAGTCAGTTTTAGGATGTTCCAAGATCAAAGTGACGGCTCAAAGTGATAGCTTCTCGTTTACCATAGTCGTATGCTGCGCTATCACTGTAACCCGCAGATATGAACGTTGTAAAGAAGTAAAATAAGTGAACGCTAAATGAAAGGGCTATAAAATTAAGCGTCTCTGAGAATGTGTTCGACGAAATACAAAATATTAATTACGGAAACTATATAACAATTTCACGAAACGTTTATAATGTCCTCTTCCTGTTCGACAGGTTTGCCAGACCCCGTATGTTTGCGTAGGTGTCGCTTACGTGCCTCATAAACTACTTCCGCTGTGCTTCTGATGTCATTGCTCTTTCACTTACTGAAGGAAGAGAAATCTACTGTCCTTGGTCTCTGCTCTTGCTCCCTTCGGTCAAAGCTTCGCTTGAAAGCAGGCTCGTTAACAAGTGATAAGTCGTAAGCTGAAGTTAAATAAATGGTGACCGTAGTACTGAAGCCATCTCGTTATACTTGCGTTCCCTGTGCATCTGTATTGCATATGCATTATTTCTCCCTACAAGTTTCTGTATTCCTGTCCAACAAATTCCCAATGGAAAAGTATCTTCAATTCAAATTTATTTAGACATTTTTACTTGGTAGCGAGTCTGCATATTATCCATATATACAAAGCACCCTGCATGCGAGAACAAGACCCACCGTTTCTGTGAAAACAGTTCATTAGAAAACGAAGTAATAGCGTTTTCCTGTTTTTTTCTTTTCAGTTTGTTTTGCCACAGACGGTTCACATACTAAGAAAAAGAAAACAAGTGACTCATTACGATAACTAAGAGTAGTAAATCTAAATACATCTTGTTTATTTTTAAAATTTATAGGTTGAGTAAGATGTTCCAAGAATAAGGGGAGATGGCAGCTGAGTATTTTTGTGTTAAGGAGGATTACCAGGTCTCGAATGTTATGTCGATCGCGTGACTACAATGTACTTTCCGCAAGAATCCTATTACTTTTTCACTTTCTTAAGATATAGGCAATGTTTCTCGTCGCTGCTTTTACTTCGGCAAAGATGTCGTTCCAAATACTGGTTTGTGATTGGTTGTAGATCGAAATGTCATTGGCAACGCGACAGCGCAAATTTCAAAACTTTTCTTCATAAAATTTGAAGTTTAAGCATTTAACCTGTTGTTAATGAACTCTGTGGCTTATGTTATACCCATAACTTATTTGTCACTGGCTTTGTTATCTCCATGTTTTAGTTATTGGGCAATAGTCTTGGGGGCAATGTCTAACCGGAAGTAATTATTCTGTTACTCTCTAAACCTGTATGACAAAACTCCCTGTATTTTTCCTCTCACCCTTCCATGTGATCTCGGCATGCAATAGCTAGTTAGTAAAATTCCTTCCTCTTCTGACCCTGTCTCAGTTGTAAGCTACTCTTCAAGATAGGTTGTTCTTTGCTTTCCCTCCCTCCCTCAGTGTATTGGTAGCTTTGTCATTCCGATTCTGTTATCTACTTACAGCTGTTTAATTTATTACTGTTGTTTGTTAACCTTGCTGGTTAGTTAATAAGTTTTTTTGACAGGGAAGTCCGGATTACTTCCAGGACGGTACCATCGTACCATCTCACCTATTGTCCTCCTAGAAGGGCACCCTCTTCTGGTCTATCCTATGTTACACCCTTACATGGGTTCACCTAGAGACGTCGCTACTCTAGGGGAGATAGGCTCTGCCTTTCCTGCCACCCAAGGTTTGCAACAACAATCAAATATTTCTCATTGTTTTCTTGTGTCCACCCAGCATGGGGGGTAAAGTCCAAGATCCCCACCCCCTGTAGTGCAACCAAGGATTTTAATCATAGTTGCGAGTATCATCAAAGCCTGCTTCCCCCTCTATGTTTTTGGTGTTAATTCCCTATAGTACAAACTGCAGGGGCTCATTAACCGCCGGCAAAATTTGAAGTTTTGCTCCCTACAAGCAGCTCACCATGGCAGGTTGCCGTAAATGTGAGCACTAAAGCTTTTAGTTTCCAGTGCCCATGCTGGGCTCCGTCGCTTCACGACTCCAGAATACGGAATATATTTTCTCACAATTGATGTGAGCTTGTCTTAATTTTAATAGGTAGTTTACTTTTCCAATTTACACGTATAATTTTTATACCCACTTCCCCAAGCCGTTTTTGTTGCCAAACCACCGGAAAAAAGTGCATACCTAGGTCTATGACAGCAACGATCGTGGTCTCTCCTAATTTTGGAATAAATTCCTCCTGTTCCATGATCCGTCGACAACTGATGTGTTATCAATCCCATTAACCTTTATTCAAAGGTTTCTCCATTAGCAACACTGAAAAACTAATGAACGCTGCAGTTTTTGGCTACGAGAACCTGGGAGAGATTACCTAGCACATAACATCAAACGTTCTTTTCTCCAGGGTCCCCACTCGAAAAGAGAAGAACACATTTTACAGGACTGCATCAAAATAGCACAGATGTCAGAAGCCGTAGAGTACCACCTGAAGCGTCTTACTATTAAAGTGAAAACTCCGCAAGTGGGTAACAGGTCCGCAGAAGGACAAGCTTATGGAGCTCCTGGAGACCTTCACCACACCATACAGTACCTTAATAAGTATCTGAACATTTCTAAGGAAGTGGGCGACAAGTCCGGGGAGCAAGGTGCCTATGGCAATCTTGCGAACGTTTATCAGTAACTTGGTAACTTCCGAAAAGCCATAAAGTCGAGCAAGAAATGTATTACAATTTCCAAGGAATTAGGCGACAGGACTGGTGAAGGACATGCCTGTGGCAATCTTGCCCTCGCTTATGATTCCCTTGGTGACTTCCATCAAGCCACAGAGTACCACAACAAACGTCTTACTAAAGCCAAGGAAGGAGGCGACAGGGCCGGAGAAGTACGTTGTTATGGCAATCTCGGCATCGCTTATTATGCACGCGGTGGCTTCCCACAAGCCCTACAGCACCACAGAAAACGCCTCAGCATTGCCGTAGATGTTGGCGACAATACTGGAGAAGAATGTGCTTATCGCAATCTCAGCAGCGTTTATGAAGCACTTGGTGACTTCCACCAAGCCATACAGTACCACAGGAACTATATGAGCATTTCCAAGAAACAAGGCGACAGGTCCGGAGAGGGAAATGCCTACAGCAAACTCGGCAGCACTTATCGATTAATTGGTGACTTCCAGCAATCTATAGAGTACCACAAAAAATGTCTTACAATTGCCATAGAAGCGGGAGACAAGACTACGGAAGGATGTGCTTAGGCCAATCTTGCCGATGCTTGCCAATCACTTGGTGACTTCCAAAAAGGACCACAGAAAACGTCTTACCATTGCCAATGAAGTCGGCGACAAGGAAGAAGAAAAATCTACCTATAGCAATTTTGGCAACGCCTAATACTTATGTACGTGCATATGGCAATCTTGGCAATGATTATCAATCCCTTGGTGACTTCCAATAAGCCATAGAATACCACACAAAACATCTTGGTATTTCCAAGGAAATAGGTGATAGGGCCGGCGAGGGAACCGCCTGTGGCAATCTTGGCAACGCTCATCATTCACTTCAAACAAGTGACTTCCAACAAGCCATAGAGTACCACAAGAAACATCTAAGCATTTCCATAGAAATGAGCAACAGGGCCGAAGAAGGATATGGCTATTGTAACCCTGGAGTCTCTTATCGATCACTTGGTGACTTCCAGAGAGCCATAGAGTGACACAAGAAATATCTGCGCATTTTCAAGGCTGTGGGCGACAGGGCCGAGGAAGGACGTGCCTATGGCAATCCTGGCGTGGCTTATGATTCTCTCAGCTACTATCAACAAGCCATAAAGTACCCCAAGAAAGATTTAAGCATTTCCAAGGAATTAGGTAACAGGTACGGAGAAGGACGTGCCTATGACAGTCTCGGCAACGTTTATCAGTTACTTGGTGACTTCCAACAAGCCATAGAATACCACAAGAAACATCGAAGCATTTTCAAGGATTTGGGTGTCAAGGTCCACAACAAGCCATAGAATTTCACACGAAACACCTCAGCACCTCTAAGGAAGTAGGTGACAGGTCCGCAGAAGGGTGTGCCTATAACAACCTCGGCAACGCTTTTCGAGCTCTTGGTGACATCCAAAAAGCCATAGAGTACCACAGGAAGGATCTAAGCATTTCCAGGGAAGTGGAAGACAAAGTCGGAGAAGGAATATCCTGTTTTTCGTTAGGTCTTGACTTTGAGTGTTTGGGTTTTTTACATGAGGCTTTAGACTATTATGGATCCAGCTTGGAACTCCTTGATACTATGAGAGCTCTTCTTCAGTCTGAAGATTCATGGAAAATAACTTTTCGCGATCCCATCAAGATGCGTACACCACTCTGTGGAGAACTCTGTTAAACCTTGAAAATACTTACGAGGCTTTTGCGTGCGGCCGAGCAAGGAAGGGCTCGCATTGAGCGATGCCTTAAAAATACTATATGGTGTCACGGTACCTTTGTCAGATTTACTTGAAGCTAAAGAAACAATCTCTTTCCTGTCAAGGAATTCAACCACAGAGATAGCTTTCCTGGTTCCTCAACAAACCGCAATGCAATCAATATCTGGATTCTTGGAAGGGAAAATGAAGTTGTTTCCAGAAAGGAGGAAATAGAAGGTGGAAGCGAAATTTAAGATTCTGTTACCTCATTTCTAGACAATGCTTTGGGAAAAATTGGAGCAGGTGTTAGTGTTAGCTGCGAGAATCGCTCATTAGATTGCCCAAAAGGTGTCACTCCAATCGATGAAGAAGCCAAAAAACAAATCGTTGTGGCATCGCATTGCACTGTTGACTCGTTACGCACATTGGATGACGTAATTATTGGTCCCATCAAAGACTTGATCCAAGATGACGAATTAATCATTTTTCCAGATGGTCCATTGACGGATCCGTGCTGCTTCCTCACTGACAAGTTTAAGACTGATCACAGATTGTGCTGGGAATCATCACAGTAAGAGCGGGGCACTGCTGGTCGGAGATCCATATGTGCAGGAGGTTCCCATCAGTTTAACGCAATTGCCATAGGCCATAAAGGAAGTAGGTAAGATTGGAGACATCGTCAAAACAACACCGCTTACGGGAAAAGAGGCAACCAAACATGAGGTGCTGAAACGAATTACGTCAGTTGCTTTGGTTCACATTGTTTCGCATGGACGAAAGAAAACCTGAGAAATTGCTTTAGCTCCAAATCCTGGATGGTCATCCGAGTTCCCTGAAGAGCAAGAATACATTTTTAAAATGTCCGATGTGCAAGCTGTCAGGCTGCAAGGTTTGTTGTACTCAGCTGCTGCCACAGTGGTCGAGGAAAGGTTAAATCTGAGGGTGTGGTAGGTATGGCACGAGCTTTCTTGTGTGCTGGAGCACGTTCTGTTCTAGTTTCACTCTGGGCTATGACGAGGCCACCATGGAGTTCATGAAAAGTTTCTACCAGCAACTGGCAAATGGAGAAAGGGCCAGTTTGGCTGTTCATCAGGCAACGAAATCTCTACGAGTTTCAGAAAAGTTCTGTGCCGCAAAGCACTGGGCTCCATTTGTACTGACTGGTGATGAAGTGACTCTGGAATTTGGAGAAAAACAATGACAGCATTGTAAGTAGAATTTACTTGTAATTAAGACGGACCTGGAGGGCGCCGTCTTTTAGTTTCGTCGTAGTAGGTTGTTCATGGTCACGATGATTGATTGGTTGCTTAATGATATCCTATGGGGATGGAGACGAGAGAGGGTTTATGTGGTGACGTTGGTTTTCTTGGGGACATGGCTAGGTTATTGCAATGCCTCCAACACACTTATTTGGAGGTCACAGGGGACCCTTTGAAAAATGGTGGCCCGACCGATTGTTCTAGGCAACAATTTTCAAGAGGGTGTTGTACATTATACGGATCAAAATTCGCCATTTAAAAGGTGAAAACAAATGGGAGTGATTTAGAAGACTCCTTTCAATGGACTGGACATTGAAGGGCTCAAGGATGCTCAAAAGAACGAGTTAATGATTCCAGGACAGAATATAGCATTTTCCTCAAAGACAAGGCTTATCCGAATGTTGGCAACTGAAAAATAAGGCACACATTTCGGGCCTTGGACTTCCTGAGTTTTTTAAAAAGCCTTTTCTGGAGTGAATTACACGCGTGATAATAAATTTATTTGGTTATGAAAAGTCTGGCATTCAGTTCAGACGGGATATTTCAATTCACGCATTTGAATTCTAGCTCATATGAAAAGGGAACATAAACGCTAGAAACTACACTGGGACAATTTTGTCCAATCAAAACATTTAGCGCTGAAAACAAGCTTAGCCTTCAACAAAATGCAATTATATAAAAGATTCATTCAAGAGAAACCTTTAACTCCGGGCGTTTAGTTGGGTATCACCTTTCGACAAGTGGTCATGCAAATATAGAGGGTAAGGCAATTTTATAAAAATAATGCATGGCATTTTTTCTGTATTGTAGAATACTGAAAATGCGAGGGCTGTAGGAGAACTCTGAAGATTAATTCTGGAATCTACGGTTTGGTTTGAAGTTCTTGCGGCTTTTTCATTTTTGCTAAATGTATTGTAAAGTAGCGTGAAGATTTGTAAGTGCATTAATAAAAAAATGTATTTTTTGCCATTTTGAAAACGGAAAAATATTAAGAATTAAGGTAACTTATGAACCTGGTGGCTCACAATATTGACTCCAGCTTGTAAGGGCACGTCTTTGTTTGCTTAAAATAAAAAATGGGCACTAAAACACCAAATAGGATGAACGATGTTTGTAAAGTTGACGTTTCAGCGTTCTCATTTTGAAAGATCTCGTCGTTTTCTCCGTTTAATAACCTCTCATGCAATTAATTGCAACTGGTGCTTTAAAGCAAACTTCAGCCTCATGCGTTTTCTCCCTAAACCAAAATCGCCGTTAAGAAATGAAAAAGGAAAGTGACTATCCTAAAGAGTCACACCAAATTAAATACTGGCCCTTTTGCAAGTTCCATCTTCAGATTTTGCTATATACCTCGTACGTTGTGTGGTTTTTGTTTCGCAATTTTGCTGAGATACCATTACGTTAGACTAAACGTAACTATTTTGGCGTTTTGTTCTGTTCTACCTTTCCCTGATCCCTCTAGGTATGAGTACAAGTGTAAGCATTAATGTAAGTCTTATATTTACGGCGCGTTCCATCTTCTCTTGCAGAGTCTGAATCAACAAGCCAAATGAAACCCGCTTGACGAGTAGTTAACAATACAGTAGCAGAGAAGTTTATTTCTTCACTAACTAGAGTAGAGTTTTCCCAATCTTACCCAGTTTCGTACAAAATTCATGTTGCCGCTTTTAAACCATTATTGAAAGCTTTTCTGATGAATTCATTTAACCTCCGGGTAACTCAACCACTCTAAAATTATTACTCTGTTCTACATGTAGTTTTGCAAGCATCAAGTATTTTAAGTCGTATATATTATCCAGAATTCTCTTGGCACTCATCAGTGTCGTGTGGAATTTCAAGTCAACTGCAACCTACGTATTGTCTAAATAAGGAATCCTACGATCTCAGAGAAGACACCGACCTCCGGCCTGCGGGCCTGCACTGCAGTCTGGGCAACCCAAATATTCACCCACTGTCTTATGTCTTAGGACTCCTCACGTCATGTGGCTCATACGGTCTCCCGTCTTAACTAGCTTAGGGTGTCTAGCTAGCTTTACATAAGAAGATGACTGCATGAGTCAAAGTAAATTGGCCGTAATAAAGCGGTGACCGTGGGGTGGGTTCTACTTGTTTCTTCTCCACGCGAAACATTGATTTCGCACAATACGAGATTTCGTTCGACGTTTGTTAGCGTATTTGGCGTTTCTCACAAATGTTTATGAGAGGAAAGAGGGAATCATATTTTACGGCGAAACACCACCCTAGAACCACCCTGTTAGTAAAGCCATTTTATTTTTGCGCGAACAAGAGCTCGTACAACTATTTTCTAACGTTAAAAACCAATGCGGTCACCCTTTTATAAGGCACGATTTTCGATGCCTGTTGGTCACCAAGCGGTTCCACTGTGTAGCTAGTGTAGCTGATTACATTTCAAATTCTTCTGTTTTTGTCTCGTGGTTGCGATAGCAACTACGAGATATTCTAGTGGAGTTGAGCGCATTCCAGAGCACATTGCTGTTGTTATTTTCGTGAACTTCAGTGTAGATTCGATGATATTCAATAGATCTTCGATGTTTTCAAGAGAGGAACTTCGCTGTATCATCGGGCTATCTCAGAGATATTTTCGTTATTTTTAGATGCTGAAGTATCTGCAGATAACTAGGGTGTCTGGGGTTCCTGCTGTTTAGGGTCTCGTTTATAATGACTTCACGCTCAGTATTCATGACACTCAATATGGTGTGGCAAAATACAAAAATGTGATATTAATAAGGCTTTTAATGTATTTCAACCGGTTATGGTCTGGGGAAAATAATTTCTTATGCTTGTTTCTATGTTGTGATGCATACACAGTCATACATGATGAAAACAGTCGTTTTCCGGTTTTGATTACATAATATTCTTGTATGGTTCGATGTTTGATTTGGCTGACGTGACTGAAAAAGGAATTATGTGTTTGAACATTCATCTTTTGCGTCTTCTGTCTACTGGCGATTGTTATTCAAGAGATACATAGAAACGATTGTTTTAACAAGCGAGGACGGGGAACACGAATGGAATAATTTGCACTTTTAATGAGAAGAGAAGATTTTAATATTCTACTTTGATGTAATACGAAGACCGGCTTGTTGAGTGTGCTCATCGAAGGTTATCCACAAAAGAGTAACGTTTAACGGGTAACGGGTGTGTTTCTTTGTGAAAATCCGAAAACAGATTTGTGACCCCAGATCATATGGATTCTTCGACACCAAAGAAACGCAAAATCCGAAAAAGGATTATTTAGTCATGACAAGACAGGCTGGAGGCACGCAATATATATATATATATATATATATCAGAAAGATACAGGGAAAGATATTTCTATCGTACTGCCCTAGAATTCAACTAGAATGGAATACAAATAATTTATAAACAAGGACAGTATCTGCAGCAGTTCAAGTGAACTCGCTATTTGCGTTCACAATTAGCAAACTCTGGTGTCTGAATTACAGAAATGGTACACAAATGAAGTTATCCTGACGTGTCAATGCTTCTTTCTGTACTTTTGGCGAAAACTTTTCAAATATACGGAACGGAATAATCACCTGAATTTTTTCTTTTTAGGATCGAATGTTTTGTCACGCAAGATCGAGAGAAAATATGGCGAGACCAGTAAATTTACATGGAAGACCGCTTGACAGATGTACTATTTTCGGATCCGTCCCCCAACGAAACGCACGGATCATGAATCCTAAAAATCCCGATTTAGATTTAATCTGATGTATCCACTCGGAGTGTGGATTCTTCAGATCACTAATCCCCGATTAATCCATTTTCGGATTTAGGTAAAGAAACAAAAAATCCGTTTTTGGATACAAGAATCCGGATTTGGATTTTCCCAAAGAAACACACCCTTAGTTTTTGTTTGCGTGATAATCTTCATAAAAAATAATAATGGATCACTAGAAGCTACTAGAGTCTGCGTTTAGCTGGTCTGGTCTTACAACGTGGTTATTCAAGCAGTTGCAGATTCTTTAAATTTTACCAGTTCGTACATACGTAGAGTCGGATGAAATGTATGTTCCAGTGCCTCTTGTTTCGTAGCAAGAACCTACTGTCATTTGCATCGGCCATATAAACGAAATTCATTATGTATCTCGGCTTTGCCTCTTGAAAACGTAGAGCAGATAATATGTTCAAAGTTAAGAGTGAGTGGTAGCAAAAAATGCTTTCAATTATCAACCTAACGACAGATACAAAGGTTCAAAGTTAAGGGTAAGTGGTAAAGAAAAAGATGTTTCCACTTATCAGCCCAACAAGAGATAACAAGTAATGAAAAAACAACATTTATATGAGAAAAAGTTGTGAGGAGAGAAAAGAAAGAGAAAGAATGTTATTATCAGACTCAAGCTTCATTACTGATTAACGAAGAGAAAAAAATGTTGGTGAAATAACATACAAACATTTTTTCCATTAAAAAACAAAAAACCAACAACAACAAAAAAAAACAAGCAGAAAAGCATCAACAACCATGAGATCTCCGGTCCGTGGGATGTTTATTACTTATGCTCACGACCGTACTTTGCTTTTCTCACGAATATTTATGAGAGGAAGAGGGAATCACATTTAGTTTGCTGCGAAACACCCCCCCAAAGCCACCCATTCTCGTCTCCAGAGGCCACGATCCTTTTGGTCTGCGCCAAGCTCTCGATCGATCCTTTGCATCCCATTACATAAATGTTCTATGTTTTTTTAAATTATATTCTGTACTTCTCTTGTCAAACGATTTCCGTTGTGCATCTCACGCTTCACTTTCCGAAGTGAAGTCTTCTATTCTTGGTATCTTATTTTGCTGCCTTTTTAATTATTTAATCATGACAACAAAAAATTCTCGAATCCGATTGGCTGTTAGCAGCCCTGATATGAGCTGGATAGTGTACGCGTTGTTTCTATAATTGGTCAGTATATGACATCACGTGCGCTTTAAAGGGACAGTTGCATTTGAATGAGTCGCATTTTTCACAAATCTGAAAGGGAATCCGTTGTCTTTTTCTTCACCAAAGAGACAAAACTATCGCTATCTTTTCCTCGAACTTTGCTGTAGAAACGATTGAGTGGTAACAAGACCTCGTGTCGCCTAATTCTGTCTGTAATTATACTCGTGATTGAACAAATCGGACTCCCGCAATTTTGTTTAACCATCACTCGTATAATTGCAGACCAGATTGGACTCCACTCAGTCCTGATATCGGAGCTTCCTAGCCGAGCACCATACTTATACTGAGCAGCATGCTGGTAATTTTTCATGGTCATGGCAAGCGGAATGGCTCGCGGGCGCGTTCGCCGTACGTCCGTCGCAAAACATGACGTTCTTATATGAAGCAGTTTTCACCCGGCTTCTAGCCAGTGGCTTGCGAGGAACCGCTTAAGTCTTTTTGACGTGGCAAACTGGACGTTTCTTGACTTTTCATTTTAAAAGAAAAAGTTCAAAAGAATATTCATTTGTCTTAGTGGTGGAAGGCGAAAAATTCAAGTTGCGAAAATTGCCTCTGAGGTCTTCATCTTTGTTTTCTTCTGCGGAAAGATTGTCCTGTCCTGAAACACAGCTGAGTAAGTGAACTTTTTAAAGGGTTTAACCTACATCGGATTTTGAGCATTACGGTCAAAGAAATTACGATTTAAAAAGGCAAATTTAATTGACGTCTTTAGATATGTGTCATTTACTTTTTATTTATGTCGACGTTGAAAAAAACTGTTAGAAAACGCGTTCAGATTTGAGACAGAGGTAGTGCAGTCAGATTTGTACTTAGCCGATGTTACTTGCGTGGACTGACCCACGATGCAGAAAGTGTGACTCGACTTTCATTTTAATAAGTATAAACTGATGGTTTTCCGGATAAACTTTTCTCTGACCATTATTCTGTGTCAAGAGAGGATGTACACTGAGGGACTGTCATAAGACAACAGCACTGATCTACATTGCACAAGCATCACTTCAGTGATTTCGGCGAAACGTTGTTTTGAATTTGACTGTCGGGTCCACTCTCTTCGGGCAATTGTCGCTTTTATTGTCCTAGAAGTTTTCAATAGTAATAATCTTTTTTTAAAAGCTAAGCAGTTGTCTTTAATTGAGCGACTTTACATGTTTACGATAATTTTCTTGAAATTTTTTAAAAACGTTTTCAAAATAGCCTTGAAATTACCGCTCGCAGTTCTCGCTTCGAAAGACGGGGATAATTTACGGGGATAATTAATTAAATGCTTTCGCTTTACTAGGCACAAAAGTGCTTATCTGAATAAAATTTCATGTTTGTAAAGGTTTCTAGTCCCTTCTTCTGTGTTTTTTCATTCAAGGAATTTTCATTGATGAATAATCTGGTAAGAAAAAAACTTATGTTTTGATATGTACGCCTTTTGAAGTTTAGTGCATGATTCTCAATATTTTTCTTTGAGCAATTCTTTTTCCGCATCTGGTGTACTTTATTTCAGTTGTGGAATATTTTATTTTCCTCATATTGTTGTATTTTTACCTTTCTTCATTTGAAGTGAATGGCATTTCTGTCCTAATTTAGCGACTAAACTTAGAATCGCCGATTCATTGAGTGAGTTCAGTGCGGCACGTTTTCGTCTTCGTTTTGTTTTTAACCTCTAAGCCATTTCAGCGTGTTTTTAGTTACACATCGGAATGAAAAATTCTTAAGTAACTCCGACACCTTTGGATGTAAGCCAACAAGCATCTGACGTCATTTTGTTAGCGGTTATTCGTTCTGAAGCTGAACGACGCTGATGACGTCACAACTCAAAGTGATAATATTATATGAAACGAGATGCATTATGGGATACTGTCCGGACTTCTCTCGGTTTTGCGCGATTTGGGATACTATGCCTCAGGCAAATATGGGTTCAAGTGCTCGAATGTCCTAGGCTTGTACAATTTTCAAACCTCCTCTGCAGTGACGAACTTTGGACTTCCAGTTTCCGATGTGTGTGCAGTGATACATGATACGCGATCCTAAATCAACAAGACTTATTCTTTTCCTGTATATCTCAGTCATCCTCTCCCACCCGTACTGATGTATTTAAGAAAACAACCACGGAACTCTAGTAAAACTGGTTCTGCAACATAGATCCCCGCACTGATCAAGGATATTTCGCAAAACGCAGAGTACCCTATCAAGGAAATTGAAAAGCAGCACCACTGAGTAGAGTTAACGTTTTGAGCACTCTTTTCGCATCTATGTAGTAGGCTTGCTACAAAAATAGTCAGAACTTTTTTAAGGTATCAGGGCACCCCTAATGACAACCTCGCGTTATGACCTCGCTAGGCCTTTTATAAAAGCCCCAACAATCTATATATTATTTGAAGCCTTAAGAATTGAAGATAATGAAGAACGTATTAAGGTAAAGAAAAAAGGTAATTGCATCGAAAATATGATTAGCGTTTTCCAAAAGTACACTGTTTGGAAAACCTGGTTTCACTCTTCTCGAAAGTAATCTGAAGAGAAAGACGAACATCGCGCCGAACTCTTCGCACCTTTGCCTCAAAAACCGTGTCGGGGAAATTAAGAGCTCATGGCAGAGCTCCTTTGCGGGCCGAAGGCCCATAGAGCGGAGCGCCATACTCATAGAAGTTGCATTGGAATATTTATCTATATATATCTATATATATATATATATATATATATATATATATATATCCATGCGAGTTAATTTTGATATTCATGATGTCACGTGACGGCACGTCCGACGTTCGTCGCGCCACGCTTCATGTAAAATGTTAAAGTGTCCGACTACCGTCGCACTAACCCTTCACGTCCATACCCTCTTTTTTTAGGCTTCAAGTAATATATAGATTTAGCTAAACCTAAAAGCGGAGCCGCGAAGGAATAAACTGGTGTTCGTTTTTCATAAATAGTCCTGAAACTTTTCGGTCCGAAACATATTTAAGGCCTTTTTTAGCTCGTTCGCTTTCTAAAAGTGTTTCTCAAAAAGCCCGAAAGTGTTCCGAATTGTCCTCCAATATTTTGGGGATCTGTTCTGTAAAACCAAGCAACCAAGGTCATTCTAGAAGCCGAGCACAGCTTACTTTTTTTTTGGGGGGGGGGCATCAAACTGAACACATATAATGACATTTTACTTACGAGCCGTCTTGCTTGGTTTTTGCAATGTTTCCTGTCAAGGCTCGTGAAATCTCCTTGGATTATTGGCTGTTCGCTTGAATGAACTTGAAACGGCGCTCATTTACAACGACAAAATAAAACTTAAATGGGTTATCTTCGTCGCGTTCGGATGTCAAAAAATAACATGAACTGCCACTATTAGTCTAATCAAAAAATTCATACTGACCTTTCACCGGCATTTTAACGGGATTACCCGAAAGAAAGGATTAGGGAGCTTCGAAGCACCTGTAAATTTTAATTATCGAAGAAATGTCGCGCAGGTTTTAGCGGCCGCAAAGAAATTCGTGCACTTTGAGGAGCACACATTACTTACCGGATAAAATAGCTTTAAACACAAAACTGCTTCGCTTATAGTTACTTAAGTAACTTTTATATTTCGTTCTCTAACTTGAGACCATCGAGATTGAAAACAAATAAACACCAAACATGCTTAACTATATGGCATAAGTTTCGCGGCTGCGAATCGTTTAAAATTCGGGCGCTTTTAGAAATGCACAGAGCTGTTTTGGAAGCTTTTCGGACAAAATAGGTTTAAACCGACAACTGCTTCGCCTATAGTTTCTTAAATAACTTTTATATTTCGTTCTCTAACTAGAGACCATCAAGATTAAAAACAAACAAACACCAAACACGCGTTAAATTATGGCACCAGTTTTGCGGATGCGAAGTGAACCTATATAAAGTTAGCCGCTTTGAGGAACGCACAAAACTGTTTTTGGAAACTTTTCGGATAAAATAGCTTTAAACCGACAACTGCGTCGCTTAAAAGATTGTTACTACTGAAAACTTCTAGGACAAGAAAATTGACAATTGCACAAATTAAGAGATGGACCCTCGCGGACAAAATTGAAAGCAATTATTCGCCGTAATCTGTGTCGCTGAAGTGATGCTTGTGCTGTTGCCTTGCGACTGTGCTTTGACCTACTGTTATGAGTAAACAAACACAAAATGATGGACAGAGAAATCATTTTTGAAAACTTTTATTCGAAAACCCGTAAGGTCATGCAATTCGCGTTACACTTCCAGCATCGTGGGTCCGTCCACACGAGTGAAATCAGCTGAACATGGCAAAATATTCAATCTGTCACAAATCTGTGCACGTTTTCTAATAATTTTTTAAGCCAAAGTAGATGACACATTTCTAATGACACAAATTAATTTCCATTTTAAAACATAATTTCTTTGACCGTAATACTCAAAATCATGTACCTTAAACCCTTTCAGTTCTTCATTTAAGCTTACTTGGTTGTGTTTCAGAACAGGGCAATGTCTCCGTTGTGAAGAAAACAAACTGAAAGATGAAGTCCATTGAAGGCAGCTTTCGTAACTTGAACTTTTCGCCTTCCACCAGTGTTCTTTTGAACTTTTTCTTTGCATTTACAGATATTGCATGTTTTTTCTCAAGTTTAACACTTCAGTACTGACGAACAATCGTTTTGCTAAATAAACGTAAGCTTTTTAAAGAAAACTCTTTTTCAAAAGCGACGATGGTCATGCGATCTCCCGCCAAGAAAAACGCGGGTTGCTTAAAAGCACCGCGCGATTTCCCGCCAAGAGAAGATGGCATTCTCTACCCCCCCGTCGGGTTGTCTTGGGACTAAAATCATGAAACCCTGCACGATTGTAACCCTACAGGTACTCAACAAATCTGGATATAGAGGCATCGCCGAAAATCCCTGTAACAAGAATAAACCGGTTTAAATTGAAAATGCTGACGTCAG
>Ga0126336_10000218_pt1 | contig 19415 bp, 6 predicted proteins | sample SidCmetagenome_FD_92530 | JGI IMG/M metagenome (GOLD analysis project Ga0126336, IMG submission 92530) | Coral microbial communities from El Islote,Puerto Morelos, Mexico - Siderastrea C C metagenome | ecosystem: Host-associated > Invertebrates > Cnidaria > Coral | place: El Islote,Puerto... | reverse complement strand
TCCATGGTGCCCAGGGGGGTAATCCAGATTTCGAGTGACAGGGATGGTTGGAGGATTTTTTTGGGTTTGAAATGTTTGATTCTGGGATTTTTTTGGGTAGGAAAATTTGGCAAGTAGTTTTTTGGGTGGCTTCATTTAGGTAGGGATCTTTTTGGGGTATTCAAAACAATCTGAAGATTCGTGGTAGTGCTCGCGTAGCCCGGCTGTGTAGTTCCGGAGGGTGGTCTTGTTCAGAGCTGTCATTCATAATGCTATTGTTGAAACAGTTACCGTTCTTTGGTGTCTCTCTTCAGACGGTATGATGAATAAACAAACACAAACATTCAATTTCTAATGTTTCTTTTTTCATGTTATATCATTTAATCCTTCCTGGAAACTTTTAAGGCTCAGCAATTTGGCAAGAGATTTATTGGGGTTAATATTTGGTCCAGGGATTTTTTTCAGTTTTGTTGGAAGCCCTAGGGATTTTTCTGGGTTTTGATTTTTGCCCCCATTCGATCATCCCCATCACTTGAAATCCGAAGTACCCCCCCGGGCCATGGTGGGGGTATGGATATTATTATGGATATTTTCTGGGACTACACATTATTAAGCGAATTACTACAACAGAATGTTTGAATTATTTATCCATTGCATGATTGACCAAGTTTAGTAAATTATTAACTGGTTGTAGTAAATTATGGACAACTGTTTCTTCCTTGTTAGGACTCATCAGCATGGCATAGCCTAAGGGCAAAACAGCTGTCCATGGCTGCTATTGCCTTAATTATATGGCTGTGTGCATGCATAAGGAGGTACTGGCCATACCATGGGGATGTTGTAGTGTGTGCCTCATGCTTTTTTTAATTGTTTCTTTTTTCTTTCCTTGAGTATCCAGGGATTTTCAAAGCCGGGGGGCAGGGGGGGTTCTTGGAAAAATTTGGGTGGGGGTGTGCCGCCGGGACTCTGAAACGCTTAACCTGTACCAGACCACATTTAGGTCCTTCTTGCAACTCTTTTCTAGACTAGATGCCCAAAATCCCTACCCTATCCCAGACTAGCTATTTTTAGCTATCTATCAGAAAAATAACCATACAGTGCTTTAAATGGAAAACCATCTCTTGATCAACAAAGTTGTCATGAGTTAGTTTAGATTTTATATTTCCGAGTTTTTCAAACCCATTTTGGACTAAAGTTTTCACACCACCTATTAGTTTCTCGTAACTGACACCCTATTCTACACCAAACCTCCCTGATTTCTCTACTGTACCCCAGACCAAACTGCTTGAAACCCATACCCTTCACAGCGGCACATTCCTATATACTGGTAGGTTAAATGTGGGAGTACCCCCTCTCCTGGTTTTCGATGCATTTTGGTATAGCTGATAACATATTTGAAGCAATGCTTGAGGAATGCAGTTCAAAGTGGTTGACGCAATATGTAACTTGTGGGTTGTGGCTAAATGACAAAGCCACAAATTAGTACTACATATGGATGCTCTGGTAAACTTGCAGCCTCTAGTGGGTACTATGGCTATTTTACTACTGAGCAAAACCTCTTGATCTTCCACACACAAAAAAATCAAAAGAAAAATTAGTGAACCTATGTCTTATCAGCTAGGGACAGCTGTTTCAACCTTATTAGGCCTCATAAGCATGGCACAGCCAACACTCAGACAGTGAGCCTGAGTGTTGGCAGAATAAGGCCAAAACAGCTGTCCATGGCTGCTAACACATTGGTTCACCATTTTTTCTTTTTCTTTTTTAATGGTTAATCAAGGAGTAATACCTACTACCAACATGGTTATAGTGCCCATTAGTGGCTGCAAGTTATATCAGAGCATGCATGTGTGGTACTTGTGTACTTGAGGCAATACTATGTAGTCACAAGTTGGTTTGGGTTGTGCAACTCTGCTGTCTCAGAGTTATGTTATATGACACATGAAACCAGACTTTGGTAAATTCCACAGGTGGATTTTAGGAGGACAGTGCATTAATCCTCAAATATATTTCAAAGAAAGTGAAATCTGTAGCACTGAAAATAGTGGGTCATTTATATAAGCTCAGTAGTTAAAACACAGTCTTCAAAGCAACGGAAGTTTTGTTAACTGAAATTCTCTTTGTAAAACGACTTTCCCTGAGTTTAAGAACGTGCCAGTAGCAAGACCATAAAAGAGATTTTCCAGATTAAACTGCAGGGTGTCTCAAAATCATCCCAAACACGTGCAAAACACAAGCGTAGGAGATCTAAAAACACGAATTACAAACAGTGACTGTTACATAACAGCACGTCGCTTGCAGATTAATAGGTCAATTGAAAGTCTTTATATAAGCTCATATATATCTCCTTCCAAATTTTTAATAGAAACGCACGTCCGAACAGAAGTGTTTATTGAATTCTCTGACCCCTGGTCGCTAGACAATTCCTGTTTGGGACCTACCGGCAGGAAATGTGAGTAGGCGATTGAATAAAATCTTAGATTGAACTAATCGGATCAATTAACCTCGGGCTTCAATCCGTGACGTTTGTGTATGGTGTTGATTCCATATTTTTTACCACTCACACCTACTTATTTTCTCGTCAACACGCAAGAGTAAACATTTCGGTACGTTGCAAGCTTCATTAGCATTTGATTAGCAAGCCATCGCAAATACACACATTAGCGTAAAGTGTTTATTTTATTTTGGAGGGTACACCAAATACCACGAATGTCTGCACTGACAGTTTCCTGTGTACTGTCTTTTGCGATACATGATCAACAGCCGGACCCTTTCTAGTGCTGTAATGCTATTAAATTTGCCAAATCACTAAAATTCACTAGATAACCTGACTGGAAATCAATTCAAGCATGAAATCGGCGTTGAGCAAATCTTGCGGCGTTTTGACTCCAAAACGGCGGGTCGGAAGTCCTTTGTTCATGTGCGGAACTTACGCGAAATCGTGACCTGCCTAAAGGGTTTCGCGTCTTGCCATCTTAAATCTCTCACACAGTACACAAGAAGTTCAAGAACGTGCCTTTATAAACAAGACTTACCTATCTTTTGATCCTCACATTTTATGAAGGCTGGAGCTATTTTTACCGGCAAATGCAGTCGGATCAACCAACCATAAATTCTTGATCTTTGTGATGAAAGTGTTGTTGTCTGGGTCGATTGTCTCATGCCGCTCTTTGATTGGACCAATGCGTGCACGTGATCTCACAGTGATTGACATGCCAGCCATGCAACAGAAGTTCTTGTTCAAATTGGTGTGGTGTGGAGTGTATTGACGGAAAAAATGGACGAAACGAAGGTAATATACCACATAGATGACGAAGATACGCCGTACCTAGTGAAGCTGCCTAAAAGTCCTGCCGATGTAACGCTTTCTGACTTCAAAAATGTGCTCAATCGGCCAAGCTACAAGTTCTTCTTCAAGAGTATGGATGATGACTTCGGGTGAGTTTGTGTACTCAGTAAGCGCTATATGTAGATTCATTTCTTAGGTACTGTTTGCGTTATTTTTTCTCGCTGTACAGTTATTTCTCAAGCGGAACGCTTTTCGATTTTTAAAAGGGTTTATGTTTGTATAATTGAACTTGAAATACGTTTATTTGGGAAACACCATGAAGCCATTTCAGTGCTTCGAGAGCTTCCAATACAACCGAGAATGAACCCAGTAAGCGTACTGTGTATGAAATCGCTTGATGCCAGCATGATTAGGGACTCTTTGAGCATATCGACTGCACATACCCTTTGCTTGTTTTATCAATTTGCCCTAATTTTGAGCGACCCACGGCGAACCTTAGCCAGCGATTCTCAGCGCAGATTTCATGCATTCCATCCGAACTTTTTTCTGATAGCGCGTTTTCGATTGTAATTGACACCTTTGGGCTCCTGATAATTTCCATCTCTTTGCAGTGTGGTCAAAGAAGAGATTAGCGATGAGGAGATGAACTTACCATGTTTCAATGGAAGAGTAGTCGCCTGGGTAAGCTTTAATCGTTCTTAGCTTTAGCTGCTTTGCCGCGATCGTAACTTCTAAATGAATTAGCGGGGAAGCCATAAAAAAAGACGGGGTTTGTTGATATATTTTCGTAGCAGGGAATACAGTTTATTTAAGGTTGCAACTCAATCGTGATCACCCCTAGCAGCCGATTGCCTTTTTAAACCCACTTTTCCATTAGAAATCATTTCCCTACTCTTCTGGTACGTCTTCCTTCCTTTTAATACCAAGATATCCGTCTGGCGCCAAACGCAATGTTTATGACTCTACTAGGGTGATCTTGTTTTACAGCTATTATTACGAAAGGCTACTGCCGAGCGTAGAATTAGTCCTAAATATAAACACATTTGAGCCTGTATTTTTAACCTTGACTGTAAAGTTTAGTTCAACTTAACTGGCCCGGCATGACCCAAACCTCAAATGTGAGTTGTTATTTTCTTATCTTTACGAAGATATTGGCCCTTCGATTGTGCTTCAATAATCAACTTTCGCTGAATTTACAAGAGCTCATATTTTATTTAAACCACATCGAGTTCCTACTGAGACATTGTTTTGAACCGAGATTTAATCTGGATTATACGAACGGAATAGTAACTGTTTCATACATGTAAACACGTTGCTCTTTTGCTTTGCGAAGCTCGCGATTCGAACGATTCTTTGTTCGAAAAGCGTTGTAGTCGTCATTCCCAAGCGTATTATTACGGTGATTTGCATTCCCTTGTTTGTCATAAGAGTGAAGCAATTTACTTGAGTGAAGTCCTAAGCCAATGCGAAGGGCGCACTGTTACGTTTTAAGGCAAAGTGCTAGTTACTAGATTTGCAATTAGAGGACCATTTCATTAATTTGTCATCAGCTTGAAGACTGCCATTCTTTCAAAGGCCTGTTGCATTTTGTATTCCCAAAGTAATCTGTTATCATTAATTTGTGTGTAGATTTGTGCCCTCAGGTAAAGGTCTGTCTGTAAAGCCAAATGTTATCACTTGAAAATATCTTGCTGTAACCGATCAACCGATTTAGTAGTTTTGTTTTGAGAGTTCCTTATAGCGAAGGAACAGAACCTTGCAAGGCGTTTGTCTTTATTCACAATTCATATTTTATCATCATGAAGACTGTTTGTTGGTCTTCTTGGATGACTGGTTATGGCTACTCATTGATTAACCGATAACGACATGAATGAACATGATGGGAAAAAAATTATGTTGAGGACAGATGTTTTAGTAAAAATACTTATTACCCAGTGCTGGAAACCAACAATTCCTTTCACATTACAGGAAGGAGTGGGATTATTTAGAGATTAGTTTATTCACTCCACTGAAGTGTTTTACACACCTATTAAATACGCAAGGTTTGGTCGTTTTCTTAGGGTTTGACATGTTTTTATGTGATCTATTATAGTGCGATTTGTCCATCTGCCTAGTGGTGTTGTTTGAGTGCTTGAAATAGTCGTTAAGGCCAGGTATCTCAATCTCTGGTGCAATGTGCTAATTACTCTGTTGGCATGCCTCATTAGCATCCTTTTACTGGATTAAAACAATTAAGCTTTTTCTTGGACGAGGCTGTGGAAATAAAAGATCCTTTGTTCGGGGAGTCTTTCTGCTGAACTGGCTAGGTGTTATGTTAGGACTTTTACTGTCCATGAACTTGGTTTATCAGCTAAGTAGTCTTAAGTTTAAATTTGTTTAAAATTTCACCTGGTGGTTTTCTATTGAATAAACCCAATCCATTTTGTGGTTTTTAATCAACCAAGTGTAAACCACACATCCAGTTACTATATTACATTTAATACTTTAAGGACTGAAAAAATGTTTTGCAAAGCATAAAAATGTTAATGCTATTGTATTGTCCGTGAAGTGATTTAATTACTTTCTTGTGATAATTATAGAGCTTTAGGACCAACTCGACCATCACCTAAATGGTAATATTAGTTACACAAATGTATTGCAATTTTTTTCCCCATTATTTGTTATGAAGGAAAAAGTGAATATCATTTGTTAGAAGCTCAAATGCAGTTAACTCGAAACTATTGCGATTCCAAAACTTGACTTGTTTATCTGGGAAACTTTTTTTACAGCAATTCAGTTACTAAAGACTGTGTTGTACTTTTGTGACGTTAAACAAATTTCCACATAGCTTATACAGAGCCCGGTCTCCGCAAGAAAAATTTGGAGAGTGGTCCCGTATCTCCAATTTTTCTTAAATAGAGTGGTTGTCTACACAAAGACTAATTGCCACATCTCTTGGATGTTAAGATCTCAGAATTTTGCTATATTTACAATGTTTGTTTTCCTGTGATATTTGATGAGTTATATGTAAGCCTGTACTTCCATGAATTTACATCTGTCAGGCACAGTAATGTTCTAAGGAAGAAATCTTAAAGTGTTGAAATTCAAGAAAGTGTACTTCACTGCCTTTCTCTTACACTGTTTATTATGCTGCACCAGGTGGTTGTAACGTTGGAGTTGTGGATGTATTCGTGAAGTGTGACCATTCAGTTGAAAGCTACTGAGCAGTACTTTCCTGTGGTTTATTGTGCTGTACATGGGGGTTCTAACTTTTGAGTCTGTGGATGAAATCCTTACTTGTGACCATTCAAATGAAAGCAACTGAGTAGTACTTTCCTGTGGTGCATTTTATTATGCTGTAAATGGGGGTTCTAAGTTTTGAGTCTGTGGATGAAATCCTAAAGTGTGACCATTCAAATGAAAGCTACTGAGTAGTACTTTCTTGTGGTGCTTTTTATTATGCGGTACAAGGTGGTTCTAACTTTTGAGTTTGTGGACAAAATCCTAAAGTGTGACCATTCAATCAAAAGCCACTGAATGGTGCTTTCTTGTAAGGTTGTTTATTGTGCTGTACAAGTTGGTTCTAACTTTTGAGTCTGTGGATAAAATCCCTTAGTGTGACCATTAAAAAAAAAATTACGAAGCACCATTTTCATGTGATGCCATTTGTTTTGCTGTTCAAGATGGTTTTAATTGTGGAGTCTGTGGGTGAAGTTTGAAATTGTGACCATTCAAATAAGACCTGCATTGTATTGGTTTCCTGTGTGGCTTCCTTTTTCTCAATGTCATGCAAAAAGAAAGGTTAGTTTTTCCTCTTTGGATCCTGGGTACACCGATGGAAGAAAGGCTGAATATTGTGACAATTATAGAGTAATATTACTGTCATGTTCTGTAAAAAAAATCAACACTTGACTTGGCTTCTTATCTTGTCTTAATTCAAGATACAGGAGAATGTATTAGAGTCAGATATCTACTCTTGTGAACTGAATCCCTTGACAGTAATCTTCCATAGGCTATTTCTTGCATGAAAAATAGCAGGATTTTGTAAGCCACTTGAAGGCTTTCCAAAACTTGTGTTCTTTTTGTTGTGCTGTTCATGTTCAAATTGTTGTTGAAACTGTTGTCAAACGAAGTCAACATTTTTAGCGTAACTGTCCCAGAATGGCTTGAATATGTTATTGGTTTTTCTTTTTCCTCTGGTTTCTTCCCTCCGTGAGAACCAACACCTTGATATTCCCATATCTGAGGGCAGCAGGTTTTTCAGTAGTAAAGCTGTTAAGTGTTACTCTTGATAAAGAAGGTCAACTTACTTAAAATTTGGGTATTGTTTAACAGGCACACATCATGGGCTGTTGTGCACTCATGGAAAGCTTTAGCATGCATAGAATTTTACTAGAATAAATACCAGTTTATGTGGGGCTAGTTTAATTAATTAAGTGCTTGTTCTTATGGGCCCTTAATTAACAGCTGTAGGTGTTGTCTACATGTTGAAGTCAAGACATTCTTGGGTCATACACGTGCTAACTGCTGTGCACTCTCATTAACTTTTATTCACTCTGGTACAGTTTGAATTCGTCTCTTATTCTGGTTTAACCCTGTATCAGAATATCATGAAACAAGTTACAAATGGCTTTTTCCACTCAACTATGATGTTGTTGTTTGTTTGATGTTGTTTCTCTTGTTATTTTTTTTAGCTTGTCACGTCAGACACGAGCAGTGTATCAGACACAGGCAGAGATGACCAGCAGTCTGTTATATCTGCTGCTTCCGACTTACATCCTCCAATGCAAAGAACAGTTGGAATTGGAGATTCAAGACCGCCCTCCTTCCAGTAAGTATTTACTCTGTGACAAAATTCTATGTCAATTGTGAATATAAAGAGAGCACATGTTTTGCTGTCCCCATGAAAGCACTGTTGAGTTCAACTTTGCATTTGACGTTTATGTTTGAACTTGGCAATGAACAGAAGTTTATAGAATATCTCCAACAGTGATATCTCCAACAGTGTGGTCACCCTTCAATCTCTACCTTAAAGGGTCATCGTATGGCAGTATTTGTTGCATTTTTTTCAAAAAAATCACTGATTACATGACTATCGGGAAGTGACAGTGAATAAATATTTCAGGTGTTCTGATAATATTTTCTTTCTTCTTTAGTCATGGTGGACATTCAACAGCTGGTGATTTTGATTCTGAGGTAGACTCCACTGTAAGTTCCAGGAGGGGTTCACGGCGGAGAGAAAAACATAGTATAAACAGAAATGAAGGTATCTTAACTTCTAAATTAAACCAATAGTCCGGATTAGAGAGGCTTTAGAATCTATGGGTCAAAATGTAATGTTGCTGGGTTCTTGACCAAACAAACTCAATGGTTAACTTCTTAAGAGTTAGAGGGACCCAACTCTTTGATCCCTACAGAATTCTTCATGAACTCCCCTTCCTTGAAAACTTATGTTACATTGAAAAATGTGTCTGATAATGACACCCTGCTGTACTTTCAGCAAACAAGTTCCTTTCTCTCCGTATTCTTTCTAGAAAGTTTTACATGATTTCGACTTCTGTTACGATCCAGGGGTTATATTTTTCCTTTGTTGACTTTATAAATCATGCCATTTCTGAAGATAACATTACCTGAATAACTACACACTCCCAAATCAGGAACATTGTTTCTAACATTGGATGATGAATTTTGAAAGTTCAGTCATTTAAAGTTGACATTCAAAGCTTTAATCTCATGTATTTGAGTCAAATGCATTTGTGTTGCAGTGATCCACGGGAGACATCGTCCAGGGGGTAGACATGAGAGTGATAGATATGAAAGTGCATCCATGATGAGTAGCGATATTGAAACAACAAGCTACCAAGACTCCTCAGATGATCAAAGCAGGTAAACTAAAATTACAAGAAATTCATTGCTTTGCCAACAATACGAAACTACTGGGTAGTAATCTCTTGTAGGGGACACTTAAGCTATGTTCACACTTGGTGCCCGAAAATGGTGCCTGAGAAATATTTTTGCGTGGCACTAAAGGCCAGCACATGCTAGGGGACATGTCGCGGGGACTCGTAGCAGGGACATGTTGCAGCGACAGTTTCCCTCGTGTGACATCCCCGTTTTTGTGAAAAGGTTCTGTTGCGGGGACAGAATTTTGTCCCCGCAACATGTGGCATGAAATTCAGCTGGTTTGAATTTGTGCGTCATGAAGCGGGGACAAAATGACCCCAATTTTCAGTGTCACATAGTGTGCACTGGTCTTGAAATCTGTCCCTGCTACAAAATAGTGAGAACCAATAAAAACGCATTATTGGCTATCCCATAAGTCATAATTCTGTCCCTGCAACAGAACGTTTTTGCAAAAACGGGGATGTCACACGAGCAAAACTGTCTCTGCAACGTGTCCCCACTAAACGTCGCCTAGTGTGTGCCGGCTTGCGTACTGTCCCTGCAACATTCGTCCAGTACAGTGCACACTAAGGAGCTTGTCCCCACTACATGTCCCCGCAAAATGTCCCCTAGTGTGTGCCGGCCTTAAGAAGAACACACCATTCTTTCAAGTACCCAGGCCAGAATTCAGGCGCGGTGTCCATGCCCGAGTACAAGGTTGAGACCTTGTCCTCGGGCTCTAAAGAAGGCACTGATATATGATGATATCTGTGTCTGAACACAGCTCCATTTTGTGCCAGTGCTCAGGCAGCAAGTGTGAATATAGCCTTAAACATCCACCAAAAACAAATGAAATGCTACTTAAAAATTTTGTCACCTTAAATTAAGGAACACTTCCAATATTCAAGGTACTCCGTGACAGCTATGTATTTTCCATAAAGGGACCAAAGTTTAAGGGCCAACAGTATGGATTATTAAGGTTTGTTGGCACAGAAGACCCAGCATCACTGGCTATTATCTGTGTGTATCTTGCAGTGTTTCAAGATTCTCCAGCACAACAGAGGGCTCTCAGCTTCTCAGAGGGAGACATCGGAGAAGAAGAAGGCGGCCTAGGATGCCAAGAGTCCAAAGAGTGAGTAGCTTATAGCTAAACTAGAACCCCAGGTTTACCAAGAGTCAATATCTGATTTCTCCTTGTAGTTTCAATACATGGTCAAGAAGACAAGTGATGAGAATAAAGCAAATCATCAAGGAGGGAAAAATCTTGATGTGGCATCAAATGCAAGTGATCAAATCTAGTTTCTCCTTATAATGTTAATACACTGTCAAGGAGACAGTTTATATAATTAAAGAAAATAACCAGAGGTTTAAATTAACACAGTGAACTCAGGATTTAAAGGACAAAAACATTATGTAATTAAACCTCTATTTGCAAACACCTCATTGTTAGGGAATTTTTCTCTTGAATATGTTCAGTAGAGACCAAGGTTTGATAATGGTATGAGCAAAACATTTTCGTGGGTTTGGTTTTTGTTGTCTTCTTTTCTGAAATGCAGTGCTATCCTGTAAGAAATATTATGTGAAAAAATATTTTCTGATATTTTGGTAATAAGCAAACTTCAAATCGACCTGTATGTTAGAGGTCAGTTGATCAAGATTTATATTGATTTATATTGATTTATATTTCTTAGTGACATCCAGTTGTTATTTATAATAACTGTTTTAAAGCTCTTAGAATCTGATCACTCAACTGGAATCTCAAAAATTAAATCTCTCCTTTCTAAATGGCAATAGTATGAACTCTCTAAATCACCAAAACTATTTACAAAATAAACTTTCACTGCCAAACTTTTATGGTTAGTCTTATGAAGACCCCTTTTTAAGGGAACTGAGGGATGTCTGTCATTTGTTTGTTCTGATGCACACACAAAACACAATTGTACCTTGATACTGCATGGTCAAATAAGGAATATGTGCACGGCAATTTTTTGCAGAAAAGAATGTAAAATCTCTCTCAAAAATTCCACCTAGGTGTTTTGTTCTCTAGGACTGAAGATTAAACTTTATCTCTTGAGTATTTCCTGTTTGCATAGGCCAGTGAAACAACTCATGGAATGGGTTAAGCAATATGAAAGTTCTAAGAAGTGATGATCTTTGTGTCAAAAAGGTCTCTTTAGAATAAAGCTTGTATTCCCTTGGTATAGCCTTAAGTCAATATAATTAATGTGTAAATAACCAATCAAAGAAAGCACGGTTTAGTAGCTTTCTTTTGAATGTTCTCACATTAGGTTTTATCCACAGACTCCAAAGTATGAAAGTGACACTTAACAGCTTTCATTTCATTGGCTACAGTCAAGGATTATGGCACTTGCTCAGAACTAAAACCCCCCTTGTACAACATAATAAAACAGTACCAGAAGAAAGCTTTCACTAGAATTGTCATACTGAGTTAATCCTTAAACGTCATGTTACTCAACTGGAGGTTTAATCCTAAGAAAGAAATGGGTGATTGAAGTGTATTGTATGTGGTTTTCCTTCTCATTGTTTATTAATTTCTGTATTAATTTCCTTTGCAGTGTTCCTCCTTCAGCACCATTACAGAATCCACCATGTCACTCAACATCATAACAGTCACACTAAATATGGGTAAGATAATAACTCAAATTCCAGTCTTCCGTGCATCACTCCGTTGCAGTTATTTAACCTTTTTCATTATCTCAGAGCAATTTTGCATTACTTGTTACATTTGTGGTAAACTGTTTTTCTGTCAATAAGTTAAGCTGGTTATTTTCTTCTGTTTGCAGAGAAAGTTAATTTTCTAGGAATTAGTATTGTTGGTCAAAGCAACAAAAGAGGGGATGGAGGAATTTATGTTGGCTCTATCATGAAGGGGTAAGTGTTAAGTTTGAAATAAAGTTTGTATAATATCATTGCTTATTTTTCTTTCTTTCTTTCTCTATTTTATTTAAATTTTCTTTGCCTTTTAAAATCATGGTAAGATTATTATAGTTAGTCACAAAGAATAATACCATTCAGACACAAATATTTAATATACAAGTATTTGGTCACTCTAAATATTTAGTCAAACAAATATTTAGCAACAAAAAAACTAATATATGGTCACAAAGGATAATAACAGTGTCTAGAAGTGCAGGCACTTGAATCATCAACAGTTATTGTTTGTTTTTTTTTTTGCTATTTAAAATATTGTCCTGTGAAGTCTCCAAATACAGTCCAATCTTATTAAGTGTGGTTGTGATTAGCAGCTTCTGGAAAAGTCTGACCCATCTAAGTGACCCAAATCTGTAATCTAAAGCAAAAGGGGCCACTGTAAAGTTACTAACCTCAGGGAGCCATGAGCAGATTAAATAGAGACAAGGCAAAGATTTCATGTATGCGAAATAGACAGAAGCTAAAGTACGCAAGACAAGTGACAGACTCTTTTGACTCTCTTGCAAACTTTCACTTGTGATGATTTCTTGCCAGTGAAATCCTTTTCCTATCACAGATATCTGCTCCTGAGTCTCTGAAAGTGAGACAACCTTTGTTATCCAGACTGTTCTCAGAGTGAAAGGGTCAGTGTTCCTCATCTGACAAGCTTTTGTTTTGTACAGGGGTGCAGTCGATTTGGATGGTAGAATAGAACCAGGGGATATGCTTCTTCAGGTATGTGGTGTATTTCCTAGTTTCCTGAAATAGTTCTTTATTTTGATCATTCCTTCTAGAATATGTGATCATCAAGACATGCTTAATCCCTTGGTCATAAACTATGTATCTCCCCTTTGTTTCAGGTCAATGATGTTAACTTTGAGAATATGAGCAATGATGATGCTGTAAGGGTGTTAAGAGAGATGGTGCATAAACCAGGGTAAGGTTTTTTTTGCCCTATATCAGGGTTCCAATAAAAGCCAGTTTCCGGCAGTCTCCGGCAGTCCGGCAGTCTTATCGTCGTCTGTTTAAGAGTTTGTTTATAACAGAGGAAAGGGACCTTTTCGTGGTCACGGCCACCTATTCCACTTTCAGCAGCCACTTATGAAAAAAGTTATTGAAACCCCTGCCTATATGCAATAGTTTAAATACCAGACTGTATCAGCATTTTTAAAGAGGATAATTGTGTTAGTGACATGCTACTTGGTGTGTTGAACTTAACTCCTGTCAGTCAAACCACAAGCAGGAAATGCAGTTTCTTCTGTCCTCTATTAAATTAGTGATTAATTGGGTTATGTGTTACAGTACACCATGTTAATTTCTAGTTAGTGAAATGTGGTTTTAACAAAAAAAAAATCATAAGATTGCTGTGATTTCAAAACACTCAAACATGCTGTATATACTTAAATTTGTGGAGGACTCTTGGAGTGAGAAGTTCAAAGTAATTTCCTATCCAAACAATTTTTTCATCAACATTTATCCAAAATTCAATGCAGAATTAAGCTGATGAATTACTAACAGATGTAGTATTCAAAAAATATAGATGTCATCTGGGATGTATAAATGTCCAGATTGCATGAGGTATTTAACTTGTTAATTAACTGTGAACTTAAGTGTTTCTAATTACATATGAAATATTGTGTCTAGGCCCATAACGTTGACAGTGGCCAAATGCTGGGATCCAACTCCAAAAGGATATTTTACGCTGCCTCCAAGTGAGTCAAAGCTCTTGTCAGAAGAGACTGTAGCAGTGACAAAATTAACTGTATAATTTATATTACCTGTTTTTACAAATTCAATGAGTATTTCCTTGCATTTGCATTCTTTTAGTTCAAATTAAAGACTCGAGCAACAACAAGCCTTTGTAGTGCTAATAAAGGTTGACAGACAGCACTAAAAATGTTATGTAAAAACCAAAAATAGATCAGGTCGATCTTTTTAATTCTAAAATGACCACTTACAAAACTGCTTGCCATATGTCTTATTAACTAAAATGTTTTTTTTTTGTTTCTCATTGGGGGTTACTGAACATTAGAATAAACCAAAATGGTGCTGAAATGAACAGAAAGAATTGTTTCCATTCCATACCTTTTCATTACATTGTCCTTTGTGCCTGTGTCATTTTGGTACATTCTTGGTCTTTCTGTCTGACTCCAGTATATTCTGTTCTGGTGTTCAGTAATGCCCCTTTCTTGTTGGATGTCAGTCATTTTCTAATGGTTAAATATCAACTTTTCAAAGTCTTGCACAAGTAGGAGTAGTTGATATTATGGGATACTTTTCCTGGTAAAGGTTTGCCTCTCCTATCAAGCAAGGGGGTAATGTCTCATGACCTGCTTTGTGTGTTTTAGGTGAGCCAGTTCGTCCAATTGATACCTCAGCATGGGTCCAACATACCACTGCAATGACTCGTAAGTACACATTTCAATTTTTGTCTTGCTACTGTGGCCTGGGGCAGTTTCAGCCCACATTGTCCAGCTTAGTTAATTTGAATGAATGACCTGTGTTTGCCCCCTCCCCTCCCCCCTCCCCATACTGCACCCAGTATTAAGGTTGTGTTGATGGATTCATGTGGTTTTGTATGGACCTCTCAGGGACTTGGGGTGGCTTTCAACCACTTCCTCTTTTAAAATTCAGGATCCACTCCTGCATCAGATTGCGAGGATCTGTTTCACTCTTAAACTTCCGTATAATATGTTGACATTAGTTTTTTGGTTGTATTGTTGTCTGAACTGGTTTTAACACTGAAAACCATTTTATTGATTTGTAGAGTTTGGAAATCCAACAAAACAGCCCAACAGTCAGTCACTCAGTACAGTGACATCCACAAGTTCCTCAATGACAAGCTCCTTACCAGAATCAGACAGTGAGTTGCTTTATGTTTCTTAGAATTTAGGCTTTTTGGCCGATTATGTAATGTCAGTGATGTCAGAGGCTAATGCTATAACCTGAAAAGATCGACGCTGGTATACCATATCGTCCTCTGTTCAGTCGCGAATAGACCAAACAGAGGTGTAAAACCCAGAGGTTGTCATGATAAATTTCACCATATTGTAAAACAAAACGTCATCAGCTCTGCGCGCATGTCATGCCTATGTTTCTTCACTTGCTGCAGTCTGATGTTTTGCGTAACCACTTTATGCAGACAGATGCCTTCTTTATTTTACTGGCAAATGAGATATTTATAAGTGGATGGATCCCAATGGATTTTAGCATTTGGGAATATGAGTAACATAAATAGGAAGCTGTGAGGCACTTCACTTCATGTGTATAGTTAGTCCTGTTGGCTTTATTTATCCTTTATTTCTCACCCTCTGTTCTAGGATATACTGAACTTCAAGAAGGGGAAGGATTGTCTGTTAACACGGACATGAGTACTATAGTTAAAACGATGGCTGCGCCAGACTCTGGTCTTGATGTCAGAGACAGGATGTGGCTCAAAATAACTATTCCTAATGCATTTATAGGTGAGTTAAACATGTGGTGAACTGGCAAGGTTTCAGGTCTGTGTTCTTCTAAAGTGTCCGTATGTTAGCAGATACTTTTGGTCAGATGGTAAAATGCAACTAACTTTCAAACAACTTTTAAACAAACAAACCAGAGACTGTTCATAGCCCTGCCACTAATTCCTTAACTTTTCATAATTTAGGTTCCGATGTAGTAGACTGGCTGTATTCACACGTAGAAGGTTTTCAGGATAGACGAGAAGCAAGAAAGTATGCTTGCAATCTTTTAAAGGTAATGACATTATGTATTGGTATTTTGTAATTTAAGTACAACCTACAGCTATAATGAAATTTGCATTATATAAATATCTTTTATATTTTATTTGTAAGCTTATAATGGCAAGCTTAATTAATTTAGAAATAGGAAATGAAATTGCTTATTGAATTACCTAACCCATTTACCATGGGATATCTAATTAATATCATGTGGTATATAATTATCATAGACAACCTCACCCCATTTTTACCACCCAAAAAGGTGTTCTTCTTTTTTCTTCAACAATTACAATAACAACAAATTCTGGGCGACAATAAAGGCTGCATGGGATATCTCAACAGCTTGTGTCTATCAGAGTCTTTATCGGTGATAATTCATATTGTACATGTTAAAATATAGTCTTTAAAACAAACATAAAAATCTGTACATGAACAAACCAGTTGCATACGTTGGCCTAAAATGAAATAGATCTGGTGGTGTGAAATTAGACGATTAGACTGATTATCTATTTTCTTCCCCTTTGCTTCCTTTCAGGCTGGTTTTATTCGTCACACAGTCAACAAGATCACATTCTCAGAACAATGCTATTACGTTTTTGGAGATCTTTGTGGAAGTAAGTTTTTGTTTCAGTTTTGTAACCTAAAAAGTTAACGGACAATACTTCAAAATTCTCTGTTAGATCACCCAGAAAATATCCTTTGGGTGAATTTAGCTTCTGCTTTTGATTAAGTTGCTCCTATAATGAACCTTAGCTTGTTTTCCTGTTTCTGTTCGTCCGTTTTCTTTCTGAACACATCAGTGGCTAGGAAGGCAGAATGTTATCTGAACAACTGAGGATTTAATCAGAGCCAAATCTGCAGCCTTTGCCAATGCATATAGTTCAGTGATGCATGGTCTAGTCTTTGTGGTGAAGGACTTGTAACCTGAATGCCCAGGCGAAAAAAACCTACGTGGGGCACCTCCCCTTTTCTTCTTTTTGTCAGCCTTTTTGTCTTAGTTTTAAATTACTCTCAAGAGTGGTTTTCATCATCGATTATATTACTATGAGATAAAGTTGGGCTGTTAGTTGAAGCCACTGACTTAATGACAGACATTTAGGCTCTGTTTGTAGCAGAGGGTGTCAACAAAGCTGCCTCAGTAGACTCTGTTTCTAGCTGTTTGTCCCAGCAGATGTTAGCTTCCCACAAATTCACCTCTGTGGACCTCCTCCATGTTTTACTGGCTGTCCTACCTTGCTGTTACCGTGTGTTTGTTTAAAAAGTGTATTTTGCTAATCAGTGTTCTATTTTGTTTGTCTCCTTAGATATGGCATCTCTTACAATTAACGAACATGAAGGTGATGGTGACCAAGACACCTTAGGACCCCTCCCCCCACATCAGCAGGGCATTTCGTGGATGGCAGGGCCTCCAAGCTATGGATATGTTCAAATGCCTGCATATCCTACAGCTCCCCCAGCCATGGTTGATCCAAAAACACCAGGATATGCCCAGTCATTTTATAGTGGACACAGTGGAAGCCAAAGCCCTCACAGTGCCAGCGGCAGCTCCAAGAGAAGTGGCGGCAACCGTGGAGATGGTGATAATAGAAGCAGCGGTGGAAGCAGCAGTGAAAAGAGTGGTAGCAGTAGTAAAGGAAAGGAACGTGAAGCGCGCAGTGTGGAAGGATCAGCAAATCCACCGCCTCAGCTCATACCTATGCCAAGCGTTCCCCCTATGCCAGGAGCTCCCCCTATGCCTGGAGTTCCCATGCCCGGGGCTCCCCCTATGCCTGGAGTTCCCATGCCTGGGGCTCCTGGACTTGCTTATCCAAGGCCCCTGGATCAAGTACCTGATAACATTTCAGCTAGTAGGAACAGTTTTAGAATGGCAATGGGAAATCCTTGTGAATTCTTTGTGGATGTCATGTAACAAGGCGCAAGGTGTCCTACCAGACATAGCATTAGACCAGCAAGTGAGCTTGGTGAATAGAGGCACTGACTCTGGAGTCCTTTGTAGCGACATACATGTAGTGCCTGGTTGGAAGGAGTCCAAGCAGTGAGCTTGGCCATCTTGGCCTCTGTTCTGTACTGAACTTGCTCCTTTGTAACATCCATCTGCAAGTTCTTAGGCATACGGCTCTACTCTAATATTTCTTTCTCCCCTGTCGGTTGAGCACTTTGTATAGGTTATCAAAATTATGCTTGACTACACGTGGACAGTGAAGTCTCATTGTGGTAAATTTGCTGCAAATCTTGGAGCCAAGTCATTAATTGGAATAATTATTAGTTATTATTTCTATTTGTATATAGCGTGGTCATGGTGCTTTTTGAAAGGTTAGGTTTGTACAGAAAATGTGGCTTGAGTTATTTTTATTAAATGGTAAAGAGAACTGTTTTTATGTAGAGGACTTCACAAGTACAAGACCGTTTTGGGCCCAAGAAGTTATCATGAATTTCTCTATCCCTTGTTGCACCCAAAATGACTGTTGAGCTTAGGTTTTACTCAAGACGGTATTTGTCAAGTTCTCATAATTTGTAGTACATGCATAGCTATACTGGTATGGTGTTTTCTGTCTTGCACCAGCTGGCAAGTTTTCTTAAGCAACCAACGTAGAATGGAGTGCCTTATGTTAAAGGCAATACGTGGCCATCTTTAAACGTAAATCTGTCTTAATGACAGGATTTCAGCATGCCGAGTGCTTTCAGTGGTGCGTTTAACAGAAACTTAAATACCGGTGCAAGAGGGGCATAACTGATGATGACAGAACTGCATTACTTACACAACGACCAGTCTGCATACCAAAATAGACCTGATTTGAAGCTAGGCCAGTCCCTTATGGCCCTCATGCAGCAAACCCTTCAAATAGCAAATTATAGAATGTATAAATTAATTATTCTCGAATGAAGCAATTTTAATGAGCGCAGTTTTGCAGTGTAAAAAGAGGAGAGGGTATTATTCTCTGGAGATAAATATCTTTTGCCACTATCCCAATAAAGTGATACAAATGACAAGACAATTGAAACTATTTTGTTACCGAGTTCAGAACACCCTTACGAGAGCATCCCCAATGATTCGACCAGGATCATTTCACGCTTCTGGGAAACCCCCCACCTACCCCTCTCCTAACCCAACATTTTGCTTTAAGTGATTAGTAAAAAATGTTCGGGTTAGAGGAGGGGTAGGTGGGGGGTTCCCAGAAACGTGGAACCACTCTGGTGAAAGTGTGGTCGTGGTGGAGTAACTGTTTATGCAGTAGCCCCCAGCTCTCTACACACGCGTTTTTTAACTTTCATATTTTATTTTCACCTTTTTTTTCTTACAAAAATATGTCCATAAAATTCTAGTCCTCAAGTCAACAGTGTAAGCCCATAGCTGTGAATAAATTATTTAGCTTTCCCATTGCTCGTTGGGTGTGTGAACTATTTACTTGACAAGGACAATTTCAATTTAAACGTGTTTGGAAAAAAAAACGCAGATTTGTTTTCTCTACACAAATAGAGTCGATGGCTTTTCCTCGCGCTACTTCGAGGAACAATCACCAAAAAGTTGCGCTAACCTGTCGCAAAAATAGTTTGACAGCAGGGAAGAGAAAGAGTATCACGGTTATTCCTTAACTGGAGAAGTTGCAATTGGGGCCGAGAAAAAACGAACAATC
>Ga0126336_10000217_pt1 | contig 19426 bp, 16 predicted proteins | sample SidCmetagenome_FD_92530 | JGI IMG/M metagenome (GOLD analysis project Ga0126336, IMG submission 92530) | Coral microbial communities from El Islote,Puerto Morelos, Mexico - Siderastrea C C metagenome | ecosystem: Host-associated > Invertebrates > Cnidaria > Coral | place: El Islote,Puerto... | reverse complement strand
TTTTCAGGTACCACAACAGTTGGAAGGAAGCAACAACTGTGGATTTCACATGTTCATGTTTGTTGACCATTTCTTAAAGGTGCCATGTGGAGTAAACTTGTTACAACATAGTCAATAATCATTACAGACCCAATAACTAAATTTAATAAAAAGAATTACAATAACTCTTAATTGTTTTATAAATCCCCAGTTATGTTGATTTTTGCAGATGTAATGGCATTCTTGTTGTTTTATCCCATAGGATCTAAAGGAGTATGAAAGCAATCCAAATGGATACATCAATGCTGAACATCAGTGGTTTGATCCCAAAGATACTGAAACCAAGAGAACATTGACTAGAACTTATTTAGAGGTTCTATTTGTAAATAAATAAAAAGTTAATCGAGGCTATACAACAAAGAGTTGGGCAGTGAAACTGTCCAGGAACAAACTATTTAAAAGTTGCTTTTATTACTGATGGTTGTAAATTTGGTAGTATTGCACAGACAGTGACAGCAGAGCTGATGTACGATTTACATGTCAGTGGAATAACCCCTTTAAGAAAAGTAAATGATTTCAGTCGCCTTATGATAGCACAATATGAACCCTTGAAGTTGCAACTCGTCTTGTCGCAGTTGATGCTCTTGCAGAAACATTTTTCCGTATGATTGGAGGAGCAATTAGTACAGTTTCATGCAATGCTAGATAATGCTGTATGTTAAAGCCCTTATCAGCCATAACAGCATCACCGGGCTGTAATTTGTCAAGAAAACCACTAACATTCACGATTTCCTTGTCACTGATACTTCCACTGTATAACTTTGACACAAAGTTAAAATGTTCAATTGGAGACATTGAAATAAGTAACTTAAATGTGTTTGAGGACTTGTATTACAAGGTTTCTCAACATAGAATTCAGTACAATCTATTAGTGCTCTCAGATTCTTGAAGCAATTCTTTTTGAAGCAATTCGGTTTAGGTATCCCAATCAATTCCTTCCTAGTCGAGAAGAGTAAAAGAAAGCTCAACTCCTTTTCTAGAAATAATATCCATGTAAAAAATATTCTGCTGGTAGTCACTAAAAGAAGGAATGACCTAAAATGACCTGAAATGATCTAAAATGATCTAAAATGACCTAAAATGATCTACAATGACCTACATGGAGATCTAAAATGACCTACATTGAGATCTAACAGGTTCTCAAATGACCTTTAATGATGATCTAAGATGATCTCAATCAGTTAAATGCTCTTAAAAGGCTTTCAACTAGTTACACAATGGTCTAATAAGCCCTAAAACATGTAAGCCAAGTACAAGGACTTTTACCGATCTATTATGAATTGCAAAACACAAAAACATCTTACCTGAAACACGCAAATCGAACGCAAGTATGCGCGTCACGGCAGACGGCAGAAGCGTTGCGTGATGAAGGCAAAAGGGTTGCGTGATGCCCAACCCATATAAGGTTGTGTGGTTCGCCACTTTTATTGTTGTTCCCTTCCCTTTTCCCCAATCTCTGCTAAATGAAGAATCTTAATAAAATAAAGTAAACTGGAAAAGCTGCAGCACGTTTTGTGTTTCAGTCAGCAAGGTGGTTTTGATTGGTGCGGAATCAAAATGGTAAGCGTTGCGTGATGAAGGCAAAAGGGTTGCGTGATGCCCAACCCATATAAGGTTGTGTGGTTTGCCACTTTTATTGTTGTTCCCTTCCCTTTTCCCCAATCTCTGCTAAATGAAGAGTCTTAATAAAATAAAGTACACTGGAAAAGCTGCAGCAAGTTTTGTGTTTCAGTCAGCAACGTGGTTTTGATTGGTGCGGAATCAAAATGGTAAGTTGAGTTTTGCCCAGCAACGCGGTTTTGATTGGTGGGGAGTTATCTGATTTTTGATCTTATCTATAGTAAGCTGAGCTTTGCCCAGCAACCGAGTCTCGATTGATGCAGATGAATTGTGTAACTTTTCATTCATACACTACGCTTCATCGTGACATGGAGAGGGCATATATTTTCGTTCAGCTTTTCATAGCTGTCTTAAATTTCTTGTGTTTGAGGGAAATGTATTTGACCCTGAGTCGCTTTCTTGCTTTCTTGATTGTTGCGTCACGCACAAAAATGCAATTCTTGTGCACGTGGAGAATAGAAAGCATTTTTGGCATGGTACTGATTAGCTAGGGATAAGGGTCGGGTCGCACTAGTGTAAAAAGTTGTTTGTTTTACAAAAAATCTGTCATCAGATAGGTTTTTCCTGTGCGACCGATTTGTCAAACATTTTCAAAAATGAGCAGAATGTACCAAAATTTCAAAGACGCCGGCACTTAAAATTGCCAAGCTCTGGACTTCACCAAAATGTCACAAGAAGTCAAAAAAGCTTTTAAACTGTCAATCATGACGCAAATAGTAAATGAAAAGCACGGTAAAACAAGTTACCTGTGATTTGGTGCCAACCTTGTTGGGAAGAGTAAGAAGATGGATCCCTCGTGGCCATATCCAAGTTCCAATGCCTATTATATGCCGCTAAGAGCGATGACTCAAGATACAAGTAATTCTTTTGGCCACCACGAAGTCAACTTTACTCAACCAACGTTCATTCCATATCAATTCAGTCATGGCTCAAGCGGCTCTTCGTCACCAGCTCCACTTGGAGAAGAAACTTTTGAGAGCCAGTCCCCAAGTCAGTCCAACCAACAATCCAAGAAATATGACAAGTGGACAAACGAACAGCAGAAGTACTTGGTGCAATTATGGGCTGAGAAGCAGGATGTGCTAAACAGCAAGGATGCAAGAAATGCTTGGCGTGCGATTGCTGAGGCGATTAACAACAAGTTTGCAACCAACAAGACGGTGGAAAAGTGTATGCGAAAAATTAAGTACATAATTGACGCCTACAAAGAAAGGAAAGAATGGAACAGAAACCAAACCGGCGGCAGCTTGCGAAAATCTGTTTCCTACGACGAAATCGATGCTGTTCTGGGCTGTCATGACATCGTGACCTTGAAGAACGTTCAAGAAGCGGGGGATTCTTCATCGACTACATCATCGACTGCATCATGTTCAGCAGATAGCGAAAGCCCCTTGAATGTATCTGCTGAGACCAGCATCGAGATTGAGCCAAAGGGATCCGCTTTGCCACTGAAATCCTGCCTGGAAAGAAAGAAAGGTCAGGGAAAAAGGAAGAGAAAACCGGAAGATGCTGACGGAGAGATGGAAGAGCACTTCAAACGCGCCTATGATGAGATCAAATCTCAAGGAGAACGTGTTGCATCTTCCATGGAAAAATGCAAGAGCTGCAAATGCAGCAGATGTATATAATAAACCAATTTATGGAGAATTTTCTCCAGGCATTTAAGGACAAGTAGTTTAATTTCAAATGCACTCTATAATCTATGATATGCGATTTATAATATTCAATGGTTCTGTTACTGTTTGTGTTAGTGTATAGTACAAGATGAAAGTTTCCTACAGAAAAACTGAACTGTTGAAGTCTTACTTACATTTTAGACCTATTATGCTATTAAAAATGTGTCAACTTCGACGGTGAAGAAAATTTTTTGATTCATGTTCAAATAAAGTAAAGTAAATCTTGGAGTAAATCGCAACAGATTAGTTCCTTCTGGAAGGTCACAACAAAAACGGAAACCAATGAAGCTTGTCACGGTTGTAGTTTAATACTATTAATGTTTACAAAGAAGATATATATTCTTTTAAAACCTCTCTAATGTTATCTCCATCCTGCATTACATTCACATCATTGTTCTCGCCATTTTCATCACCGTCATCCCAGTGATCGCCGTTCCTGATGCAGAAATTATGAAGTACTGCGCAGGCAATTGCAGTCTTGACTGCAAAGTTTATCTTGCTGTCGAACCGCTTTGCTAAAATCCTCCATCAGCTCTTTAAAATACCAAAGGCGCATTCTACAGAAACTCTGGCAGCGGTCAGTTCTCTGTTGAAGGCAATCTCCTCTTGATCCCTAGTTGCTTCGGGAAAAGGTTTTTGTATCCCTGGTCCAAGGGGATACTGTAAGAGCTATCCCCGATGAGATACGGCCGAATTTCATGATGACCAATCTGCACAGTAGGACTTTTTAGGACTTCGTTACCTTCTGCACGTCTGTGCAGTGTGCTGTTTATTAGAACTCAGGCATCGTGAAGACTTCCAGGATATCCGGCGGCAAAATCGAGAAACAGTTTCTGACCGTCCACTACCCCTTGAACTATAAAATCATTCTGATGATACCGGCTAAAATAGTCAACAGCGCTTTCATTGGGGGCTTTTATCTGAATGTGGGTGCCATCGATCGCCCCAGCAACATTAGGAAGATTCGACAGTTCAGAAAATGTTTCAATGCATGTTTTAGTCTCTGCTTCACTTACTGGAAATTTTACGTACTCGTTTCTCAGTTCAAATAGTGCTCCAGTAACATCTTGAACTGCCTCGATTACGGTACTTTTCCCTACACCGAAGTTAGCACCTATTGTCAAGTACGAGTTTCCACCTGCAAGACGGTAGAGCCCAAGAGCAAGCACTTCCTCTGGAGGAATGCAATCACGCAACGAGGTGATTTGCCTCAGAAGAAAAGGGGTTAGCATATTAAGAAGTACATCAAAGGTATCCCTCTTCATTCGTAGCTGACTTTTGAAGTAGTTGGGTGGAATTGCTTGATTCGTCTTTGCCGTCTACTCTGCCTGACCTGATGCTGATATTCCAACAACGCTAGCTGGATATTTAAGTTATGAAGTCTGTAAATACAATGCAGATTATAAATATTTGCCATTCTACTCTGCATGCAAGTAAATAGCAATAAAATTCCAACAAAAGCGAAAGCTGCGTCTCGTGGTTCCATGATCATGCACTGCATTTTTCATGTAGCGTGATATCGTGACACACTTTCAGCGGGAGCGGGAAAGCTTAATTTTGTTGACACATTGATATGTGTATGACATGAATGCAAATTGCGTGCGACCCTAGACGTAACAAACTTAATTTTACCGGAAACAGATATTTGCATTAAATTTAGTCACAACAAAAACAATTTTGTCTACTAGTGCGACCCGACCCTAAATATTATATTTGTTGCGCCCTACACATGGTTACATTTGCTTTCTACTCCTTCCTGTAGCATAATGGGATTCTTTTTTTCCATTTATTGCAAAACAGTTTATATTCATTCTCGTGGGAGAAGACGAGTATCGTGGAACCAGTGCGCGAAGCGTGTGTACAATTTGCATCTTTCCACCCAGGGGGAGGGGGGAGGGGGGAGGGGGAGGGAGGCAAACATGTTACTTTGTACTTATCGCGGTGCCTGTTTACAGTGACAATCAACCAGTTGTTGAGAATTACATCATCACTTAACATTCCGTGCGCTTCTGTTGTAGTGCTAAAAAATTATATTTTTTACAAAAACAGCAGCCCTTTGCCGCCGTTTGCCAGTGTATTTGCATTGATACGCCTATTAACGAGGTTTTTGACGATTTTCCGAAGATTTCCGACCATTTTCCGAAGATTTCCGAAGATTATAAAAATGTTAACCGAGGGTCATACTTATATTTTCGCACATTTTCCGAAAATTTCCGAATATTTCAGAGGATTGCCGAGGAAGATCCGACTGTATCTCCTACACTAGGCCCTTGCTTAAATTTTTAGTAAAAGTCTCAGTTTTTGCACGGTAAAGGATGGAGCGAGGCACCGCTACTTAGTTCGCCCCAGGGCCCACAAAAGACACAGCTCCCCCCTCCCCTTCCCCAGATTCCCGTCAATCCCTTGTCCCAAACTCTCTTTTATACAATTTCCAAACCTTTCCTTTTGAACCGTATTCGTCCAGACTGCAGTCTCATTTCATTTAAGACTTCAGTTCTTATTTTATTGCGTTTTGCAAAACATCAAATGATCTTAAACGTACATGTATTTGGATCAAGGAGTGGTGGAGATAATTTTCGGCCTTACGAAAAATTACTACTTAGCAGGAGTTCTCAGAATTGTCCCTTTTGCTCCGAAAAGTCCTACGGAAGCTACGCAAGCCGCAAATCGTCTACGTGTGGTTTTCAAGGTTTGATTTTCTTCGCTTTTTTTCAGCGTGTTCCGTTTATTCTACTTTCACAACGTCATGTTACATCTACGCGAAGATCCTGAAGGTATGTTCTGCTCGTATAAAGGGCACTCTCAGTGTTTTAATTTTGCGTTAAAGTATTTTTCTTTAGTGGATAGCCTCAAGCGTCATCTTATAGATAAGACATAGTGATGGTCATATCTAGCTTGATCATGGCGCCCGATTGAATCAAATGGCGTCTTAACGTAAGACGCCGAAATCAATGCGCAATTTCAAAACAGACAAAGAAATTGATACATAATTTTTATTTATTTTTTTACATCACCTGCAAAATTAATAAGGAACATTTCGAAAATTAAGAAGACTGTTACGAAAGGAGGGTACACCTGGGGGGGTGGGGTGGGGTGGCGGTGGGGAGGGAATGGTGTTAAGTCTATAACTGGACATACAACGGAAGTCGAATAAGCAACTGCGTGAAGTTTGAACATCCCAGAGGACTTCCCTATTTAAACTCGTAAAATTAATTGAATGAAAAAAGTCACAAGGAGTGGCATTCGCTCCTACCCCTCTGCTGTACGTTCATGATATGGGATTGGTTGTAGCCAGGTTTGTTTTAACTGCCCATTTTTATTTACAGAGATCATTAGCATACCTTCCGAATCCGATGGTCAAGAAAGTGACTCGGAGTTTCCTAAAATGGATGACATCTTATGGAAGATATATTCATGTTGTTGTGCTTTTATGTTAAATTCATTGACACAACGCAATGTTGTTTATAGTCGTATCAGCTGTATCTTAAAAAAGAAAAAAAAACATGCAGGGAATATCATCGTTTTATAAGGTTAACAACACCAACAACGAATTTTATAAGATAAATTATCATTAGAAGCATTTTTCTCTTTCTTTTCATTGGCTGAAAGGCTACCACGTGACTTGCAAATAACTGCCTACAAATAATGGTCCGCTCGTGCGTATAACCGTCCAACAGTGTTTTGGCTACAAATAATATTTTGCTTCTGCTTATCTGTGTCCAGTTAAAAGAAGATTTGTGGGAGAGTGGTTTTATTTGGTTTGATCTGCTCGCCATTAACGAGCTACGTTATTTTACTTGGCCTCATCTAATTACTGTTTATTATTCATCCACAGGTTAAGGACGAGAATTCTTGTCCCAGTAGTCAGAGCCCGTCACACCCACCGCCAACTGTTGATGCCAGGTATTTAAACAGCAATTGTAAATAGCAATTTCAAAACGTATTATCTAGTTATATTTTCAAATGCTGGCAAATACATATGGCGTGCTTTTACAAAATACTAAAAGAACGGTTTTTTCTTTTTTTTATCAGTAAAGAAAACAAAGTACCGAAGTGCACCAAAGCCATACACTTAACAATTCTCAACATTCTACTGCAAAATCCAGAAGAGTTAGATCTAAAGCATAAGCCCTCAGCCATACGAGAGAACAAGATTTTCACACTGGATAAACGAGAAATCCCTATCTCTTCTGCTGAAGCCGACGACAATGGCGCCTTTATTTCAAAAGGCAGTGCTAAGCAATATTACACGTATGGCCTTTCGAGTTCTACGACAGCACACAAAAGTGAAAATGGCGCGTGGTATGTGAATGTTAAAGTATCCAAAGGATACAAAAGAAAGTATGTCAGTGAAAGAAACGTTTATGAACTTACCCGCCTCTACTGCACGAGTAAGAACAACCCAGACTTTTCCCGCACAATTGCATTTGTGCGGGAATGCAACAAGAACGAGCCAAACTCGTTCTACCTAGTGATGTATCGCTGGGGAAGATGACCAGGGGCCTGGGGACTTCGTTCTACCACGACATGGAAACGCATCACGGCCCACAACAAGTGCTTACTACCGACGAGGTCCCAAAATATTCACCCAAATCGACAGTATGTTGGAAAAGGGCATGTCGACAGACAGCATCTACAGCAATATTTCTAAGCAAAAGGAGGCAACAGTAAGTCAAACTGTCACTGGCCCTAAAGTAATTGAAAACAGAAAGTACGCATCAAAGTAGCCTTCGTCGGACGACATTCAACTGGAAGTGCACAGTGAGGCTGAAGTGCTTGTGTCCAGCCTTCATACTGTTCCAATGGTCAACAGCATTACTTTTAGCAAAGAGCAGTATCTTAGTGTTAACTGTTTGCCTAATATGATGAACGATTTATGCAGATGCTATGTCCTCGGAAATTCCATTCTTCGCATGGACACGACCTTTGAACTAGTTGATGGCCTTTGGCTCACTGACACGACATATACCAACGAAGTACTGATCAACCTGAATGGAAAGCATCCTGAGTTTCCCGGGCCAAGCTTTTGGCACTTCCGGAAGACACGTGAAAGTTACCGTCGTTTCGCGGGAGAGCTCATTATAGGAAAACCAGAGCTTCTGGGTTTGAAGAAAATTGGCCATGACCTCGACAAAGCCCTATCAAATGGCTTCACTGTCATTTTCTAAGATGCAAAGACACTGTACTGCACCCAGCACATGCAGGAGCGAGACGCATTTAAGCTACAATCCCTCGGATGCAACCAGCGGTCAAAAGCGAGCATCATGGCAGATATTTACGGTTCCCAAAGGATGTACTTCTTCAGAGTGGACTTGCAGATGCAGAGGACGAAGAAGATTTTGACGTAAAACTGGACAGCCTCAAAAGCGTCTGGGAAAAGAAAGCACCTGGATTCCATGACTGGTTTTCCAGAAATAGATCACAACACTTCAAGGAGTCACTTGTTATGTTCTCTCGAAAAGCCTCGGTATCGAAGGACGCTTCTATACAAACGGGCTGGAATTGAAGCGCAAGCTCCAGAAGGAAAGGCTGAGAGAATCCGACGTTCCGAAAGAAGTCTTAGCGGTGACAGAGCAACTGCAAAAATGGTTGGAAGAGTTAAATGTGGAGGAAACCAGAGCAGTTTGTGGTTTGGACAAGTACCGTCTTGCGCCTGGATATGAGAAATTCTTGGTTGAGCCCACCACATGGAACCGCTGGGGCCCGGAAAGGCAAACTCAGCATATCAAGGCTTTTCGTGAGTTTGTACCTAAATCGTACGACACATACAAAAAGCCTAATTCAGCCGGCCATAAGACCTCGCCGAAGTCCAGCAAAAGACGAGCGGAGCTGCCGGAGCCAGAGCTCTTCGGTGACCGCGTAGCTGGTGCCAATCCGGCTCCTGTGACACCCCTACGCCTGTCAAAAGTTGGAAGAACCTCAGAATGGCAGGTAGGATTGATCAATAAGGAATACTCTTACAAGCGCCATTTTGAGTAAACTTGAGGGTTTTAAGTGAAAAAAATCACTGTTGCGTTTATTTTAGAGGGGGGGGGGTGGGTTCTTCAAGTTAGCGGAAAATAATACCCGGTGGATGGATTTAAAGGAAATAAAATCGTGGTTTTCCACTGCTAACAGCTACAAAAATAATTAGAAAATTATATCTTGATATCTATTCCATCTTATTCTAAAACATTTGAATGACTTGCATTTTTCAAGTGAGGTTTAAATAGTATGATTGACTAGATGAAGGTTTTGTTATACCGCACATTCTTGTAAAAATGTTCCTATTGTAAAGTTTAGTCTTCCTTCCATAGGTGAACCAACCTACCACCTCAACTCCCCGGGCATCAACTCAAGTGGACATCCTTGACCCAGACAGAATCGCAGAAAAACATTTTGAACTTGTCCACAGGGAAGACCACTAGCTGTGCCCCAAAGCGGTCCAGAGGTGCAAGCAATGCAGAGTTGGTTTTAACATGGCGGACAAAGTCGTCGTAAAAAGTGTGGGTGTTCGTGAGCGAACCGATAAATCTGGTAAGATAGTGAAGTATTCAGGCAATGTATACCTTCACTACCTGACAACTTGTCTGAGAGAGTACGACCAAACTCTCTCCTTTCATGCCATCACTGTTCCCTCCAGAACCCTCAAGTATCTGCTAAGAGGGAGCAGAGAGACCCTTTTGGCAAAGGGTCTTCAAGTGGAGCCAGAGGAGTCTGACCACCTGCAGTCTTTAAGGTTGACAGTGGTACATCCTTCCATTAAGGTGATTTTTTTTTGCATCGTTTTGTTAGTTTCTCGGACATGTGGTTAAGGAAGCGATTAAAAAATGGAGAAGTTAAACAGGCAAATTAAGTAAGTGATTTGGAAAGGTTCTTTGATACACTTAAAATGCAATCCTTTGTAATATTTAGTGAAAGAGAGCAAAAAAGGCTCAAAGATGATGCTTTTCTATTTTTATAACAAATTGCCTCCTGATTCGTTTCTGACCACCTGTAGTCTTTAAGGTTGGCAGTGGTATATCCTTCTGTTAAGGTTTTTTTTTTTCATTGTTTTGTTAGTTTCTCGGAGATGTGGTTAAGAAAGCAATTAAAAAATGGAGAAGTTAGACATGCAAATTAAGTAAGTGATTTGTAAAGGTTCTTTGACGCACTTAAAATGCAATCCTTTGTAATCTTTTGTGAAATAGAACAAAAAAGGCTCAAAGATGATGCTTTTTAATTTTTATAACAAATTGCCTCCTGATTCGTTTTAGTCTCTTGGTGGTCATACAATGACTTTTCATCTGTTCTTAAGTTGCATAAGACAAAAATATACTTCAAACCTGTGCAAAGTCACAGAAAATGGTTTACCGGGGAGACGATAGCCTCATAATCGAGAGTCGATCATGTTTGATACTGCATGCACTAGTGAACGTCAAACACGCAGTTGTTAATAGCTGGCCATCGATATCTAGCAGGTGTAAGGTTAGCTTAGAAGACATTCAGGTTAACACGCGTTCATGTTGCTGTTATTGAAGTAAGTTGCAAGAGAATTATGTAAGAAAATAATGATTATAGTAAAATAAATTTTTTTATATCATGCCATTGCGATCTTTGGAGAAAGAAGGGGGCAAAATGAATCAGCTTCTCAAGGCAAATTAAAGGGATCACTGTCTGCTTTCATATAACCTACTACGATCTTTGGAGAAAAAAGGATCCAAAACGAATTAACTTCTTAAGGCAAATTAATGGGATCACTGTCTGCCATTATATAACTTACTGAACTCTTTGGAGAAAGAAGGATGCAAAATGAATCTGCTTCTTAAGGCAAATTAATGGGATCACTATCTGCTTTTATACACCTTACTGCAATCTTTGGAGAAAGAAGGGGGGCAAAATGAATCGACTTCGTAAGGCAAATTAATGGGATCACTGTCTGCTTTTATATGACTTACTGCAATCTTTGGAGAAAGATGAATGCAAAATGAATCTGCTTCTGAAGATATTAATTAATTAATTAATCGGTTTAGTGCCTGCTTTTATATAACTTACTGCGATCTTTGGAGAAAGAAGGGAGCAAAATGAATGAATCGGCTTCTTAAGGTAAATTAATTGGTTCACCATCTGCTTTTATATAACTTACGGCGATCCTTGGAGAACGAAGGTTGCAAAATATATCGACTTCTTAAAGTATTAATTAATGGTTCACTGTCTGCTTTTATATAACTTACTGCGATCTTTGGAGAAAGAAGGATGCAAAATGAATCAGCTTCTTAAGGCAAATTAGTGGGATCACTGTCTGCTTTCATATATTAAACTTACTGCGACCTTTGGAGAGAGAAGGATGCAAAATGGAATCGGCTTCTTATGGTATTAATTAATCGGTTCACTGCCTGCTTTTATGTAACTTACTGCGGTCTTTGCAGAAAAAAGGGAGCAAAATGATTCAGCCTCTTAAGGCAAATTAATGGGATCACTGTCTGCTTTTAGACAACTTACTGCGATCTTTGGAGAAAGAAGGATGCAAAATAAATCGGCTTCTTAAGGTACTGTAGTAGAGTTACCCAAAGCGTGACAAAGCATGACATAACAATTTAGGTAACATTGATTGCGTGATTGAAATCGGAAATAGGATCTTTGTTTGATCTATTGTTTGTTAAAGTAAGCGTGCAAACATTTTAGTACCTATTCTAAGTATGTGTCGCGTGGAATATCAAAATGTAGATCGTGTTTTTTCCCTCTCAAAACACGTAGGAAGACTAGTTCCTTCTAGTTCCAAGTTTCACCGCAGGATTCTGCTCACATAACCGCCTAGTTCCGCAGGATTTACGTAAGTTTTCATCCATATCTCTGTAGTTGCAGTTATGTCATAATTAAGTTGTTTATCCCAAAGAAACTCCATTTATCTTCTACATTATTAGTTAGCTACCACCATGTATATAAGAACGTTGATCCAAGCAATAAAGTTGATTGTGCAGCAGTTGAGTGTGTCTCACTCTACGAGTGTGCTCCCGATAAGCCAAAAGCCAGCCCAAGCATCGCAACAGTTCGACGCTAACCAACCCTCTCTGTTTTTTTCACTACGTTAGTGGCAACGGCGCGATAAAAACCCAAGTCTTCTTGGAGTTCGAAGTTTGGAAAAGAAGCCACAAGGATCAGCGAGTTCGGCAATCCTTGGAGATAAGTAGTAGCCTTTTGTTGGTTTAGTTGTTGGGATAGCTGTTGTCGCAATTGAGTTTGCGGGATATTTGCTGGGGAAATTTGCGGTTTATCATGTTGCACTTGGTTTCTAGTTGCTGTAGTTTATGTTAAGTGTAAACTATGGTTACCGAAAGTGAAAATAGCACCCCTTCCACTTCAGGCGCCATGGCTACACTGTCACAAAACAGGCCCATAGTTATGCCTGAATTGTTCGCGGCCCCTCGAAAGCGACGAGTGGGATTAGTGGGTCGCACATTCCAAAGATTGTGCGGTAATAAATGCTTGAAACGCCAAACAGAAAGCTCAGTCTCTTGCAGTCCATATCCAGGGGGCAGCTCTGCTCCAGTTACAGGATATTTTGGCGGACGTACGGGGTAATTACAACAATCTTAAAACATCGCTTCGGGAGAAACTTGTCCCCCAAGAATGTGTCAAGCTTCACAAGGCCGAGTTTCCGGCGCGGCATCAAGAAAAGGACGAGAAACTAACCGATTTATCAAGCTCCTTGTGAAGGATGGTCAGAAAAGCTTATCCCGAAGCCGCAGATGGGTTACAGGATAGTCTCGCAAAAGACCAATTTATCGATGAGTTGGAGGATCAGGAAATGTGGGTTGAAGCTTCGGGAATTTGGACAAAAGACGCTCGATGGAGCAGTCACTCGTGCTTTGCAAATCAAGGCGATGTACGAGGCCGAGTCACGACGTAGCAAAGGTCGGTCAGTTAGAGTTGTGTAGGAGCCACCACCGGAGGACAAGAACCAACCTCAAAGGGGAACGAGCAGAAACAAAACGGTCGGGGACTCGGACCAAATGCGAGTCGCACAAGGGAACTTCGGTTCCAGCTTTGTTTCAAGTGCCATAAAAAGGGCCATTTTATGGCAGATTGTAAACAAGCACCATCGGGAAACAGGTTGCGATCGAGGCTGTGGGTCGAGCATTGGTCAGGAAATGCAAAGCGACCCCGAAAATTAAAGAAAACAAAGACTGTCGGCATACATAGTGTTTTTGTTGTGACACTGCAGTTTATGTGCCTGGTCGGGTTGGGGGGCAACCTGTCGATCTGTTGGTTGATACTTGTTCAGCAGTAACACTTGTACATTATCGTGTATTGCAAAAAGCAAAAAGAGATTTCAAATTCAGACTGGTTAGTGAGTCAGTAGTATCTGCAAATGGCCAACCATTAGACATAAAGGGAAAATGTGAGTTGGGAATTTTTCTTTGTGGGGTGACCGCGGTGATGGTGTACTATCGATAGTTGAACCATCTCTTCATTTTGCCGCAGAACATGATCTCTTATCGACCTGAGTGGTGACGCAGCCTAAGGAAAACATGGTGCCAGTCTGTGTCGTGAACCTGTCACTTACTCCTGTGACCCTTTACCAGAAGACCTCTTTTGGTACCTTCAGCCAGCTGGAAGGTTAGTGCATTGGAGCCAGCCAGTTGCAACTGGCTTGCAACTAAGAATACCCGGAGGCAGACAAAACCATCAGTGTCAGAAGTTTGACCTGGACACCATGAACTTGACCAGCCTGCAGAAGAACAAACTCGCTAACCTATTAGACGAGTTCTCAAATATCTCAGTGGGCCAAGAAGACCTTGGCTGTACGGGTATCGTAAAGCACCAGAGAGATATTGGGAACCACTCTCCAATTAAGCAAGCGCTCAGACATGTACCAATGCACCAACAGGAAACCTTACGTAAGCACGTGGAAGAGATGTTGCAGCATGGGGTAGTGCAACCATCTACCAGTCCGTGGGCGGCACCAATTGTCCTGGTCAAGAAGAAAGATGGTACCAGGCGCTTCTGTGTCGACTATTGGAAGCTGAATGACATGACCAGGAAGGATGCTTATCCCCTGCCGCACATAGATGAAACTCTTGATGCTCTGTCGGGTGTGAGAGTCTTCTCAACCCTGGATTTAGCAAGTGGCTATTGGCAAGTTGAGATGGACCCTGCTGACGCCGAGAAAACAGTGTTTGCCAGTCGTCATGGTCTCTTCGGATTCCAGGTAATGCCATTTGGTCTCTGTAATGCACCAGGAACGTTCCAGACGCTTATGGAATTTGTCCTTGCTGGGCTGCAGTGGCAGACATGTTTGGTGTACCTGAACGACATCATTGTCTGTGGTCGAGACTTTGATGAACACCTGGAACGGTTACGAGAAGTGTTCAATCGGTTCCACCAGGCAGACCTTAAGGTGGCTAGACCCGGTTTTTCACTAACCATACCACTCTCTTTGAACAGGAAATCGAGTTATACCTATTTGTAAACTATAAATTGAAGTTTAAGAAGTGTTTTTTTTCAAAGATCCAGGTAGCCATAGCAACACGGTGACATCATTGCTATTTTTACTTTCCCTTAGTTTGCAGGAAATCCAGAAATTTGTAGGAAATCCATTTGTTGTAGGAAATCCATTTGTTTTTAAAGCTACTTATAGTACTTGTAGTTCATGTAATTGTCGTCAGTTGTACCGATTTTGAACAATTCTTATTATTTTTCTTTTGAAAGAGAAGTTGGTGTCAGCTCCTGTGTTGGCCTTCCCTTGCTTTACAGAAGAGTTTGTTATGGATTGTGATGCCAGTGACTATGGTCTGGGAGCAGTCATTTCACAGCGGCAAGATGGAGATGAGAAGGTGATTGCATGTGCCAGTCGAGTGCTTGAGGACCGCGAGCACCGGTACAGTGCCATCAAAAAGGAGATGTTGGCTATGGTGTATGCCATCAAACATTTGGGCCACTACCTCTACGAGAGAACTCTCACCGTTAGAACTGACCACAATGCACTGAAGTGGCTTCAGAGCTTCAAAGAGCCCGAAGGCCAGGTAGCCAGATGGTTAGAGACGCTTGTGCAGTACCACTACAAGATTAAACACCGCGCAGGGAAAAAGCACCAGAATGCCGATGCATTATCCGATGCCGATGCATTATCCAGGAACCCCCTGCCAGTTCCAATGACTGACCAAGTGGTCGAGAAAAATGCAGTAGACAGCGGTAACCAAACATACCTTCAAGGTTGGACGGCAGCTGACATGAAGTCAAAGCAAGTAGCAGACCCAAACCTGAGACAGATACTGCTCTGGAAACAGAACTGAGCCGCACAACCAACACAGCAGGAAGTACAAGGTGCCAGCAAAGCCATCAAGAGCTTGTGGGCGCAATGGAACCAGTTACAGCTGGAGAACGGTGTGTTCTACCATAAGTGGGAGACCAAAGATGGTCACTGTACCCGCTTACAACTCGTACTTCCCCAGTCGCTGGTACCAGATGTCCTGTCAGCTCTTCACAATGCCCGCTCAGCCGAACATCTAGGTGTGACCAAAACTGTCAAACGAGTGTGAGAAAGATTTTATTTGTATGGCCTACAGCATGATGTCGAAGACTGGTGCCGACAGTGCAAAAAGTGCGCAAAGAGGAAGTTCCCCCAGACCACAGCTCGAGCACCATTAGTTAGCAGCTGTCCTGGTTATCCATTCAAAAGAATCTCATTGGATATCATGGGCCCCCTGCTGACTACAGAACCTGGTCAAAAGTGCATCCTGGTTGTTGGTGATTATTTCTTGAAATGGACAGAGGCATTTCCCCTCCTGAATCAAGAAGCGAAGACAGTGGCAGAGAAACTTGTCAATAAAGTCATTGCCAGGTACGGGGCATCGGAGAAAATCCATTCAGACCAGGAATGTAACTTTGAAGCCCAGCTGTTCCAGGAAATGTGCATCCTGTTCAACATGGATAAGACCCATATCTCTCCATATCACCCAGAAAGTGATGGAATGGTCGAACGAATGAATCATACTCTCCAGGATATGTTGGCCAAGTAAGTTTCACACCATCAGCGTGACTGGGATGAGCACCTGCCGTTGGTAATGATGGCCTACCGGTCAAGTATTCATGCATCCACCCAGTACACACCGTTTTACCTTTTGTTTGGCCATGAGGTGATTACTAATCGACATGATGTTTGGACGACAGCCAGACCTCCAGCAAGAAGTATCCCAATATGTAAGCGACTTGCGGGACACTGGAAGAAGTCCATGAGAATGCCAGAGAGCACCTTCGAACTGCCCAGAAACTTCAGAAGGAACATTACGATCAGCGAATTGCTGGAGAGCAAATCGAGGTTGGCGATCGAGTGTTCCTTCATGACCCCGCAGTCGAGAGAGCAGACTAAGAAGCTCCACTCACCGTGGCAAGGTCCTTACATTGTAGAGACCAAGATTGGTGATGTGATTTATCGTATCCAGGCAGAAGACAACCCCAGGAAGAGGAAAGTGGCACACTTCAACCACCTGAAACCCTGTGGTGTACGTAAACCGGTAGGTCAGCAGCGCTGACCTATCCAGGCTGCTAGCTCTGAGCCTAACACTGAAATACGCATATTCCACCACAGTATGTTCCTTATGAAACTGACCTCATGTACATGGAGAAAGGCCTAGATGAGAAGTCAGGCCACCAACCTGGATGTGAGACTTTGTAGTGGTTTACTTAGTTTGTTGTCTTAGTCCAGGACATTTAACAGATCATGCTTTAGACCGAAAATAGTAGTTTTCTTAAGATCTAGGGGTTGGTTAACACCTCCCTATAGCTCTCGCATGGGGACATGCCTTTTTCAAAGGGGGGGATAGTATAGTAGAGTTAACCAAAGTGTGACAAAGCGTGACATAACAATTTTATGTAACATTGATTGCGTGATTGTAATCGGAAATATGATCTTTGTTTGACCTATTGTTTGTTAAAGTTAGCGTGCAAATGTTCTAGCTCCTATTCCAAGTAAGTGTCACGTGGAATATCAAAATGTAGTTCGTGATTTTCCGTCTCAAAACACGTAGGAAGACTTGTTCCTTCTAGTACCAAGTTTCAGCGCAGGATTCTGCTCACATAACTGCCTAGTTCCGAAGAATTTACGTAAGTTTTCATCCATATTTCTGTAGTTGTGGTTATGTCATAATTAAGTTGTTTATCCCAAAGAAACTCCATTTATCTCCTATACTTTTCTAACATGTATTAGTTAGCTACCATCATGTATATAAGAATGTTGTTCCAAGCAATAAAGTAGATTCAGTTGATTGTACAGCAGTTGAGTGTGTCTCACTCCGCGATAATCCTCCGGATAAGCCAAAAGCCAGCCCAAGCATTGCAACAGTTCGACGCTAACCAACCCTCGGCTGTGTTTTTCACTACAGTATTAATTAATCGGTTCACTGCCTGTGTTATAAATAACTTACAGCGATGGTTGGAGAAAGAAGGGAGCAAAATGAATCGGTCTCTTAAGGTAAACTAATTGGTTCACTGCCTGCTTTTATATAACTTACAGCGACGGTTGGAGAAAGAAGATTGGAAAATGAATCGGCTTCTTAAGGTAAATTAATTGGTTCACCGTCTGCATTTATATTACTTACTGGGATCTTTGGAGGAAGAAGGGAGCAAAACGAATGAATCGGCTTCGAGGTAAATTAACTGGTTCACTGTCTGCTTTTATATAACTTACAGCGATCTTTGGAGAAAGAAGGTTGCAAAATGAATCGGCTTCTTAACGTACTAATTAATGGGTTCACTGTCTGCTTTTATATAACTTACAGCGATCTTTAGAGAAAGAAGGAAGCAAAATCAATCGACTTCTTAAGGTGAATTAAACAATTCATGGTCTGCTTTTGAAAAACCAGCAATTTCGGCTGCCATCCATTGAAAGACAGAAGACCATGCGAATGTTTCTGTAAAAAACTGTACAGCTCAAAGTACTCCTACTGTTGGACAACACAAAACAATGCAAGACACCAGAAGTTTGAATTCTTCGAGGTGAAATTAAAACATGGATTGAAGCACTGCAGGGAAACCGCACTTATTTCAAGGGTACTACAAGTTTCTGTTTATGGTCAGAGTATAAGTGAACAAGATTCTACTTCGGTAATTACCGCTATGTAGTTAAAGTCTGGAAATAACGAATTGTAATCTTTGTTGAAAGAAGAAACCAAAATAAATCGACATTTTAAGGAATATTAATTGGTTCAATGTCTGCTTTTGAATAACTTGTTCCATCATGAAGAACTAGAATTTGCACCAAGTTCAGTGACCTAAATTTCTCTAAAGGAATCAAAAGTAATCTTTCAGTAACCAAGATTACCCATTCAGTAGAAATAGAAGGCATGTGTCTTAATAGACACATGCCTTTCTGTATCGTAAAGAGAACGAAAAGTTTGATAAATACCAAGACCTCGCATTGGAACTCACCCTTGCGAAATGAATTCCCAGCTTTCTGGGAATTCCTAGGAATTCCTAAGAATTCCCAAAAATTCCCAACTATGCAAATTAGCTGTGAGTAAAAAAGCTTGGAATTCTTGGGAATTTCTGGGAATGAAAGATATGAGCTCTGTGTAGGCTTGGAATTCCTAGGAATTCCTGGGAATTCCAAGCTATGCAAATTGGCTACTATTTAAGAAGCTTGGAATTCTTGGGAATGTTTGGGAATGGATCTTATAAGATGTAATAAGGCTTGGAACTCCTAGGAATTCCTAAGAATTCTCAAGATCTTTTCAGGTTACAGCTTTAAGTGTTAGTTTTAATTTGGGCATAATGTTGTTAAGAGTGGTCATTGAAGTGTAGAAATTTTCAAGAGCTACAGTTTGCTGATCGCTTAACTGCTTTGGAGTTTTCTCACACCAAGTATCTCTTGTCGTTTGGAGAAAAACAAAACAGCCATCGAATCAGAAAGCGGCTATTGGGTGGTTCCAGAAAATATCCATACCCATACCACGGGCGGCATCTCGGAATTCCGAAGGGGAGGGGGGGTTTTGTCGACTGGAATTCCGAGGATATGGGGGGGTTCATTGGACTGGAATTCCGAAGGCACGGGGGGATTTTCAGGAGAGTAACTTCCAGTTTGGTGTAGTTAAGTCTCTTCAAGAAAAACTCGTCAAAAACGACTTATCTAAGGA
>Ga0126336_10000216_pt1 | contig 19426 bp, 15 predicted proteins | sample SidCmetagenome_FD_92530 | JGI IMG/M metagenome (GOLD analysis project Ga0126336, IMG submission 92530) | Coral microbial communities from El Islote,Puerto Morelos, Mexico - Siderastrea C C metagenome | ecosystem: Host-associated > Invertebrates > Cnidaria > Coral | place: El Islote,Puerto... | reverse complement strand
ATGTTTCCCGTTTTCAGTTGTCACACTGGGACAGTGTTCATTAAAGGAGGGGACAGTGTAGCGGAAGCCCTACCGCACCCCCATAGGGATAGTTTTATTAGACTCGTTACCACTCCCTCGCGGGGAGGTTGTCGTTGTTCTGTAATAAACAACATGGCCGCTTGATGTGAATCTGCCTGATTTGTGCAAGTGTTTCTGTTCCGGACACGGGATGCAGTCGTCACAATATCTTGAAATTCCCTGCAGAGAAATGCGAGAATGCTCTCATAAATAGAACTTGCTCACACAATATATGAACTTTGAGATCATCGCGTAAAGAAAAGCAAAACTTACTTTCTTCGATATTCAAGTGACAACAAATGTGCAGCAAACTCACTGTCGCTACAAGCTGCATATCCTGCCTCGAATTTTGCTTTAAGCCACGACTGAAATATTCTGTCTTCCAGACAAATACGTTTGTGGGATTAAACCATTCTTGCTTGTAATTTTTAAGGTCAGAAATCGTCCCTTTGCGACCCAAGTTTCTTCGTTTCCCACCATGGCTGCCTCCACTTGTAGACGCCATTTTAAATTTGTCGGATTAAACTTGACAAATTCTGCCAGAAGATTTCAAGTTTCGCACTTTAGCGCGTGCATGTGCAACTCATGAGACTGATCCTTTAAACTATATATTTAGGACTAGAATTAATATATTTAGGACTTTCTGTAACGCGCAAGGATCGATACATTTAGGACTTTGTGTAACGCACTATGATTAAAACCTTTCTGTAATGCGCTAGGATTGGTATATTAAGGATCAGTTAGGACCTTCTGTAATGAGCTAGGAATAATATATTTAGGAGTTTCTGTAACAAGCTAGGATTAATATAAAGTAAAACTAGTGTAATGAGCTAAAGTGTTTTATTGCTATTCCTGCCTCACTGTGTGACTCGCCATGTGAAAGGTTATTCACAGTTGCCGGGGTGTGCCTTAAAACAAACATTTGCCGCATCATGAAAACTTTGATGAAAAAAATTCGCCATCACAGACAGAGTATTTTGCAATTTGAACCACTGTTTTATGTTTTTGTAGAACTGAAAATATTTTCATGTTTCAGCCGTGATGGCTCCAAAAGACAATTGATCACACTCACCGGTGCATATGCAAACTTCCTTTAAAAACCCCCGCATCACAAGAACAGTGTCAGAAGCAGCTTTCTTTGCATGCAAAAACTTTAAGAACAAGAAATTGATTGATTATATGACATCGTTTGTTTCCTAAAACAGTCAACGCTGATGAGAAAAATTTCCACGTACGACAATTGTTTATGAATAAGTATGTGTCACATGCAAACAAACACCTTCGTCCGAAAAGCTGTTGACTAGCAATGACTAGAACACCTGATTCTTGCAAAACCATGCTTTCAGCCGTTGTTCTTTCTTTGTGAAGCTACTTTCATGCTTCATGCTCCCTGTCTGATACCTCATGTTTGTTGGCAAGGTGTTGCTTGGATTACCTCTGTTTGCTGGGACACAAATAATCTGTATGGGATAAATTTTGGCTACGGCAATGGCTGTTCCTTTAAATCAACCACAGAAAACTGGAAAAACCCATTTTACGGGACATTAACCCAGCAAAGGTGAGGGCACACCCGCCACTGCCCAGAGTGAGGAACAACTGGCAGGGCAGCCCCACCCAAAGCCAAAGCAAAAAACCCGCCAACACAAGGTAAAGTTACAGATAGGTTACCATAGAACCTGTCACATGATGACTACATGGCCCCTGCTCCCACAGTCACCAGAGAAATTACCATCTAACTAGAATAGTCTAAATGAATAAACTAATTATGGTAACAAATGAGTAGAGATGGAAGGCTAATTTTTGGAGATGGTTCCTTTTCTTCGCAAATTTTTCAGTTTCGTGCTATTTACCCAGAGTTCCAGGCGGTGAACATAAGAGAACAATGAATTTGAAGCCTGTGTTAAGATGGCGGCGGTTGGCTAACTGCTGACTGAGATAGTCCATCGAGATTTGTAAAGTCAATAACTAGAATGGCAGTCAATTAGCGGTATGTTTATTACATTTGTCATTAGTTTTTGTTCAGTTCAGGATTTTTTTGCACAATATCGGTCTTCAATCTGTTTTCTTTTGATTCAGCACTGATTTATTGGAGTGCGCGAAGGACTGAAAAAGTGCACTAGGGTATTTTCATTTTCACTGATTCCGCTATTAATGGCCAGTTTTAATTGTCTGTGGTCTTGGGCTATGAGTTGCATGGAAGGTGATGGTTATGGATCTACACAGGGAAAAATTGCTAACTTATGCACCTATCAATGTTAAGCCGCAGGGGTGGGGGGAGGCCGGCTTAGGCGGGGGATTTGATGAAAGAAATCTGCCCGTATAGCATGGGGCCTGAGCCCTAGTTGATAGTTGGACATGCGCAGTACTCTGTGTGTTTGGAGTGTGTTGTGACTCGAACAGTGTGTTGAGTTTATGAATAAACGAGAGCGCTTTGTAGCTCATTACATCTGGTGCCAGCGGTGAAAGTAGTTTTAATCAACAATGGGAGAGTCTGTTAAGGCTTTAGAGACAAAACTAGCCCAGCTGGAAGCGAAAATTCGCAAGAAAAGCGAAAGTGGCACGTCTACCTCAACAAGTTCGAATGGTTCACCAGAAAACCTGCCGCTTCGCACCAAACCAGAAAGCTTTTCCACTACATCAGGGGAAAGCTGGCTGGCCTGGCTACGAAAATTCAAGAGCATTGCTGCTTTGAATAAATGGAGTCCCGAACTGCAATGTCAAATCTTACCAGTGTACTTAAAGGGCCTCACCGAACAGTCCTTCTACAGTCTAACTGATGAACAAACTGCCGCGTGGTCGGTGGTTGAACGGGCCCTAACTGATCATTTCCATCCAAAGGAATCTCGTCAAGTTCACATTTCTACTTTGCGCGCTAAACTACGTTGACCAGATGAAGATTTACACGAACTGCGATGTGAAATTTCTCGCCTTGTGGAGTTAGCGTATCCCAAAGACCCCCCGGAAATCCTTAATTGTACGGCTAGGGATTTCTCTGTGGGCTCTCTAACCCCGATTGCTTTGCGTGAGAAAGTGTTGGACTTGGGTCCCAACACCTTAGATGAGGCTTTGGCGGCAGCTCAGCGTAATGAATCAAATCAAAACGTTCTGAACAAAGGGGAAGTACACGAGTGCTTTCTTCGACTGCCAGGGAGGAAGAGGGTGCCTCATCAGCCAGTTACAGTGCATTTCATATGAGTTTTGGACCTCAACAAGGGGATCAAGAACCACCATGGGCTAAGGAACTCTTTCAACAGCAAGCTGAAATCTTACAGAAGTTGAAAACCATTAGAGCATGTTTTAAATGTCGCAGTCTGACCCATCTTGTCCGTGATTATTCATCGCACATCAATCCTGGTCAGGGGAACTTGAGAAGGGCGGGGTACAGCCAGAAGTGACCCCACCCAGAACCCCACAAGGTGCTTTCCTGAACTGCAAGGTAAATGGTTTTGAATGTCATGCTTTGTTGGACACGGGGGCAGAAGCTACAATTATCAGTGAAGTTGTGTATAATCATGTTAAAAGCTCTCTATGCAAACTTCAACCCCAGCATAAGCCTGTCCTTGGGGCACCTTGATAAGGTTTACAGAATCACCGTAGCCGAGACTATTACACTGTCTCCAAACATGGTTGTGGAGATACCTTGCCAGGTTCATGAGGCAGTGGGCCTACACGAGTTAGAGGGTATGCTGGAACCATCAGAAAAGTTTACCGAGCGATACGCGGCAGGAGCATTTCGGACTGCAGTGACTATCAAAGATGGCAGAGTCCCTGTTCGAGTTTTCAACCCACTCAACAAACCCCTCAAGATTTACAGGTGCAGCAGCATAGGAGAGCTATACCCATTACATGGTGGAGAGTAGCTGTCTGAGGACAATGTAGGTATGACTTACAAAATTGTGTCTCCTAGTGTTTCAGAGAGTGATGTGGGTGTTCTACCTGAAGTTAAACAGTGCGGTGCAGTACAGCTGGAAGACTTTGAAAACTGTTGTGTGTCAATGGAAGAACTGTTCCCAATCAACAATGATGTGGTTACTGAGGAAGAAAAATGCAGACACTACGAGGTACTGGCCACCTATGCTAACTGTATTTCACGAGGACCAATGGACTTGGGCACAGCAAAGGGAGTGAAACACACCATTGACACAGGTTCTGCTCAACCGATCCAGGTGCCACCCCGCAGAGTAGCTTTTCACAAAGAGAAGAAATACGCCGTCAAGTGGATGAAATGTTGGAGGCAGAGATAATAGAGCCACCTGTGGTGCTGGTAGCAAAACACGATGGCATGCAGCATTTTTGTGTAGATTACCGTGCTCTGAACTTGGTAACGAAGCGGGACTTGTATCCACTTCCATGGTGCGATGATATACTGGAAAGCTTGGCAGGGGTACAGTGGTTTTCTCACCTTGACCTGCTACGAGGATACTGGCAAATAGATGTTGCGGTGGAAGACCGTGAGAAGACAGCATTTGCAACCCCCGATGGCCTTTACCGATTCCGCCGGTTAAATTTTGGTGTAACAAATGCACCTACTTGCTTTATGCGTGCTATGCACCTAATACTGAAAGGATTGTGTTGTTCGGATTGTCTAGTGTATTTGGATGATATCATAATCTTTGGTCGAACACTGGAAGAGCATCGGGAGAGGCTGTTACTTGTTCTATCTCGCTTGGCAGAAGCGGGCTTGAAGATTAACCCCAAGAAATGCAAGCTATTGTCTGAACAGGTGGTCGTATTAGGTCACGTGGTGACTCGAGAGGGCATATCTACTGATCCTGAGAAAGTAGGCTTCAAAATGGAATGGCCTATACCTGCAAATGCCACCCAGTTGAAAGTATTCTTAGGAACAGCTGGTTACTACCGCCAATTTACCAAACTATACCCAGATTGCATGCCCACTGTACTGTGCGGAACAGAAGGGCATAATTTGACATGGACAGCTGAGTGTGAGGAAGCCTTTTGGATGATCAAGCGCCACCTATCGCATGCTCCAATACTTGCCTTCCCTCGGCTGGATGTACCATTTATTCTAGACACAGATGCCAGTGATAATGGGTTGGGGGCCGTGTTGTCGCAGATTCAAGATGGACAAGAGCGCATACCTAATGGCATATGTAGTGCGTGCACTATTCAAAGCTGAGATGAACTAAAGCACTATCCGGAAGGAACTGCTGGCCCTGGTGTGGGGATCAGAGCACTTTGAAACGTATCTCTATGGTAGACGCTTTCTTGCCACAGCTGATCACAATGCACTGCGCTGGCTGAGAAAATTTAAGAGCTCCAGGGGTCACGTGGCTAGGTGGCTTGTGCGGTTGAGTGACTTTGACTTTGAAGTGCAGCACTGCTCTGCTCTGGTCGACTGCATAACAATGCTGATGGATTGTCTCGCTTCCCGTGGGACCAGCAAGGGGCTAAGCTCTGTGAAGTGGAGAGCGAGGTTGTGTGGATCCAGTCTGTGAACGTAGAACCCTTGTCCAAGGAGAGTATTCGCAAGGCTCAGTCGGGATCCTGTACCCACCCAGGTTGTGATGTAGCTTAAGGCTGGTGTCAGTAATGGTACAATTTTATTATAAGCTGTATCCACAAGTGAATTCCCTAGCATGTCTTATTCTTGCTTTTGTTCCTTTTCAGATGGTTGTCTGCCAAGAAGAGAAGGCGCCTTCCAAGGACAATGATGCCTAAAGACAGACAAGAAGATGGAAGCACAGAGACGGGAGGGCGTGGCTCAAGAAGAAGAAGAAGTGGAGAGAAGTGAGGAAGTAGAGGTCGAGGTTGAAGATCATGTGGAGGAGGAACAAAGAGCTTTGAGGCTGTTCCACTTGGCAGAACAGGCAAATAAAGATAACAGTGATAGTGATAGTGATTCAGACTATGACAGTGATTTCTTCTCAGATGATGATCTATAAATCAGCAACAGAGAACATTAAACTTATATTCCCATATTCAACATCCTGTGTTACATGTATTTTTATTTGCATTCACATTAGAAATAAAATAGTATGATATATAATCCCAATATCAAGGGATGGTAAATAAAATGCCTACGCATGTATAATTTTTTCTTTAATGGTTGTTTCTTTTTGCATAAAAGAGCCCCTAGATTTCACCAGAGTGCACCAAATTGAATTAAAATTTTCAAAATTTCCTGGGGGAGGCCCCCCATACCCCCCCAATGGGAGGGGGCGATCCCCTCCCATACCTACCCCCATCGGCTCCGCCAGCTCAATTTCTAAGCCAACCGGCAGCAAATTTCTTAGCTACAACCCTGAAGGTGAGGGACTGTTTGACGAGATTGACTGATGGTAGAGTGCCCAATCAAAGATCAAATCTGCTGTTTCTGGGTACTCAAGTTTACCTCCTCATTGTTTGGTACTACATAGAAATATTTTGTAGCAGTATAGCTTCTCTACAAGAGCAAACCGAGTATGCTGTCATTTTGTGACACATTTTCTGGCGAACTGGCTCAGTTACGTACATTGCCACCCTCGCCTTGTTATTCCTAACAACTTTATCACAAGGGAGACGTCAAAGATATGTTGATTTCTTGTCATCGTGCAGTTCTTTTAATATGCTACGTGAAAGACAAGTTCTCTAGCCAAGAATGCTGTCTTGACCTGACTGGCTTGGATGTGCTGGAAGATGTTTGGAGTAAAAATGGACAATGGGTGGGGAGCCACCACAACTACAACTTCAGAGATCTATGCAGGAACACTTCCCACGTGATCCGTCTCAAGCAAATTAAAATTGACCCAACGCACCAGAGTTTGCAAAACCACACCCCAAGCAAGAGAGCATATGGGCATCAGCGCTGAATAACGTGTATGCATGTGTAAGGTGTAATGGGGCACGCCACCTAGGTAAGACAACAAACCTATGAAAATAAACGAAAATGGCGGGTCTTTTTGTACATGGGGTTTAAAGTTTGTACCTGGTTTACTCTGTCTCCGCTGTTGAAACATTCGAGTCAGCTGCCCAAAAGAAAAATTCCCAGGGAGGTTTTCCCTCTTCTTTGATCACGTAGGGGCAAATGTCCCTATAAAATTACCGGCCTGGAATCCGCTGGTGTAACAAGTGTGTGATGGTTGCAGACAATGTCTTCGCTCACAAGTCAGATTACATTTCTCCTGCAAAAGTATGTGTGATTTTTTTTATATACATTTTATTTCAAGTGACAGAATATATTTGCAAGTATTTGAAAGAGGACCCTGAAAGACTGCAATTATGATAAACAACCAGTTACAGATGTATAGTTATCACACAATTATCAAATCATTATCATGGACACCTTTGGTTTCAACATTATAAACCAGAACAAAGCTGATAAACCAAACCACTATTTTCAAAATTAGACCCCACGACCACAAACGAAAACATAAAATAATAGGATAGGTAACTGGAACAGAGATTATTTTGTTGTTTCTGGCCTTACACAAAATGGTGTATATAAGCCAAGCAGCTAACCTTCTTGTCTCTTGGTGGTTGACTATTTCAACGAGAGCACCTTACATTGCACTTCAAAATAATCGGTTCCACCGCCATTTCTGGACGAAAAACTTGATTTGTGAACGAAGAGTACAAATTATAATTTTTTTACGTGGAGAGGAAGGAAATAGTACCCTTTGTGTTCGAATAAAGACATTTTCTCCCTCGTTAAAAACAAGAAGAGAACCACAGATCATGTTAGCGCCAAAATTTTACCATTATTGTGATGACATCTCGCACATGCAAAACACGTTATTCAGCTCTGTCCATCTGGGCAACACGGACCCAATTGGCTACGAGAAATCTCTTTTGGATATATACCCAGATAATAGTAAAGAAGTTCAAGTATGGAGGTTTGGTGGGCAACAGAACGCAAGCTTTATTGGAAACCACTATAGCAGGGACTGCCACATTGAAATTCTCTGGCTAGTGCAAGTTGGGGAACATGCCAACTCCGAAAGCTACAGACATGCAATAAAATTTTTGGTAGCGATAAAGGACACTACATCTCCTTCAAGCCAGCACTCCCAACAACAATCTTTGGGTGGTAAAAGGAAATCAAAGGACCAACAATCCATCCGAAAGTCCTTGTCCTTCAAACGAGGAGAGACCTCTGGATCTTTTACAACAATCCAAGCAAGGAAACGTTAAGTGCCATTATCTATGGGATCCGGAGGTCGTTCAACATTTTGCTGATGACCGCCAAATCAGACGTTTGACAGCCAAATCGTTATTTCAGCGCCAGGTCAATTTGGGAGAAATATCATACTTTCTTACTATGGAAGGACACGAAGGCTGTCATGATTATAAAACCCGGAAGGAGGTGCATCCTGTCGATGCAAAAGATGTAGTTGAAAAGGCTAACAACAACAGCTGTGAAGGTTGATGGAAGCATTAAGAGTGTTGACACTCCTTGTACTGGCGAAGCAGTGTCGCATGGTGAAAACCCTTATATGTGTATCAATTGCTCCAAACAGCTAAGGGAATCAAAAGATGTTTTAAGGCATGGAGTAAAGGAAGCTTAGGAAGTATATAGAACAGAATTGGAATTTGTGGGTTCAACAAACATTATACCAAGATAGGAACTAGAGTGCACTTAAGACAGAGAGGAGACGAAGAAAGGAGGCAGAGAGAAACGTGATGGAACTGTCTAGAGTGAAACTGTCTAAAAGTGAGTGGGGAAAATGGTTAATGGTTGCGTGCCTGAGTTGTGAAGAGGAAAAATTGATTGTTGACCTTATCCGTCTGCTCAAAGTGGGCGTGTCAGAGACAAATCCAGTCCAAATGACAGTGATCTAAAATCTAACGTCAAAGCTGTCCAAATGAAATAACAATCACTTCGAGGAATCGATAAAAGACATCAGTGGTCTATTCAGAAACGAACTCGGATCCACGAATTATTCTCTATTAGCTGACATGTTTGTCTTGGCCAGTAATACTACGGCATCAATTCACGGGAAGAAGAGCGACTTGACGCAGGAATCAATCATGAAGTACTTAAAGATGCAGCACTTCATTACAAAGGCTTCCCAGTAGATGACGCTAGTGATGGAGTCATGAAGCTTGGAATCAAGATGCAGAAAGCTGGACTAATGCGACCATTACAATTACTCAAAGAGATTCCTCAAAGGGTGACAAAGACGATTATGATGGGCTAAAGAGATTGGTTAACAAACTCCTTGACAATCACCAGCTAGCCAAAAATGTCTCTATCCAGAACTCAAGGGCCTTGGCATCGTTAGATAAGCCAACACGGATCTACTGTATGTGGCCAACCGTGGACAAGGGATACAAGGCAAGACACCTCTTGAGATACTGGGAGCAGTTGAGGAACCTTCGCTACTACACCCAATCAGGGAATGTTTGTCAAGTACCTATCAACTTTCTGACATTCTTGACTGATTCTGCTGGTTTCTCGCTGTCAGCTGCTAAAAGGCCAACAAAGCAAGAGGTAAAGTATGGAAAGCCATAACTTTCTTATGTGATCATTGATCTGTAGGTGATAACGTTTTATTGTGATGTGGTGTAGTTTGGTCACGCTGTATTTTAGTTGCGTTACGTGTTGTGGTTTGGCATTACATTATGAGGTTTCATTATGTGTTGTGGTGTTGTCATTACGTGACGAGGTTTGGTCATTGTGTGATGCAGTGTTATCATTATGTGGTGTGGTTATTTCTTTATGTGGTGAGGTTTCATCATTATGTGCTGAGGTTATTCGATAACGTGCTGTAATTTTGTCATTATATGGTGTGGTTACTTTATTATGTGTTGCTGTGCAGTTCCTTTTTTATGTGGCTCACTCGTTATGTGATGCGGTTTTACCATTTTGTAATGTGGTTTTCTTCATGAAGCAGCGTCACTTTCTCTTCTGATCTCAGACTATTACCCTGAAGAATAATCCTGAAGAACCGGCTTGACCAGTTTTTAGAGCGATCCTTGGACGCTTTGTAATACACAGAGACTGTAGGTTCTTTGTGTAGCATACTTGAAGTACCTTGTTGTTTTGAAGCACGCCGGATGAAAGCATAGACAATATTCTGAAAGAACTCGGTTTCAACCCTCTTATTCCGAAATTTTCCGCCGAGAGAATCCAGCCTGAAAATATAGTCGTAAAACACCCTCAAATCACGCCAAAAGCGTTCAATGGGTGCTTTTCCCGACAATAGCACTTCCTCAATTAACCCCTTTCTTAGATATCATGCATTCTGTCATAGCGACATTTTCCATGCCCTTGTCAGTTCTAATTCTGCTAGGTAACCCTATTCATCTACTGTACACAGAAAATACTGTAATAATGCTTTCACTTTTTTGTTGTCCGAGCATGATAGCATTACAGTCGAATGACAGGTAGGTGGCTGAAGCCATCAATGCCACTTATAACTACCAAATGTCAATGCACACGCTTATGATTGGTGTCTATAGTGATGGTGGCCGATAGGAACAAAACAGAAACAGAAAATTCAAAACCAAAACAAAAAATAGAAAACTTGAACATTGTTGGTGCGTAGACGAAGATGGCCTCTAGTCCTGTTTTCAACTTCCCCATGATCGACTCTCTGAATGCTGTCACGGAGTCTCATTCTTTGAATCTTTATTCCCCAATCTGCAGGCATTTTGCTTCAACAGCACTTCTCCATGAGAAGGATATTCCCTTGTTATTTGTTATCTAGATCTCCCTCTGTTGTCTCTGTAAACTACAACTGACTGAGGCTGTAACGACTCATTCTACGGTAGACTGTACTCCGAAACAGAAAGAAGTGATGCTATGCCCTTAATCAGAAGCCTTCTGCAAGGTAGCTCTCTAAGGCTGACTTCAAAATCATGTACTCAGGTGCACTGCAACCTTGTGCTCCAGGTTTTCATGGCAATGAATAGCTTCCAAAGTTTAGACACTCTAACCTAAGTGGGCTATTGCATTTAAAATTGCCCCCCTCCTGTTGAGGACTGTACTTTTACCCTTATCCCTAAAGAAATCCTTTAAATGTCTTCACACCTCAAAAAATCCGTTAAAAACTGTCAACTCTGAAGAATTCTGTAAAAAAAATTACTATGATCCTCCGCTCCCGCCATCTTTGATAGTCAACGCCTTGACTACGACCACAAACAGAGATTGTTTCTTAACAATCTGAAGTATGAGACAAGAGAGTTGACATTCTGGGAAGAAGGCGGGAGGCTAACACAACTAGCAACAAGTCAACATCACGATTTAAAAAATTGCTGTCAGAACTTACGATTGGTTTGTAGCTTTAATGCTACCGACCTCCTTCTAGTCTTTTTCTGTAATTAGAATTCTGATGCGAACGAAAGGCTTTTCACAACCCATATTGCAGATCTTCTTGACGAACACATCCCAGGATCTGGCTTTGGATCTCCAGCTGAAGTACAAGTAGTCTGTTTCAAGTGTCATAATTACTCTCCGCCTGTGGAAGAGTCCTGGTGCTGAAAAATAATCCCTTGTATTCCAAACCAGGTACCAAGTCTGACCCATCAAAACGGGGTAAATTCCAGACAAAGGGATGCTACACAACTGCAGAGATTCTGTTCGCTGCCGCTTCACTTTACCAGCTTGCACTGTTCTTGCATTTCAGGAGCTTGGTCCACCTGCGATTTCTCTATACAACACAGGCACAAAGTCAACCGAAAGGATCATCAGTGAAATGCAAGGGAAGACCACTGAAAGCCAGTCTTTAGATGCCCAGCTGACCTTTGTCGATATACTGGATAAGAGCACAAGGGTTCAGTTCAACATCAACGCTAAGCAGCACAAGTTAGACAGTTATCCAACAGGAGGCAAGGACCTTTTCTAAATGTGCGTTGAAAAAAAGGAGGGATCACACAGATACCCCCATCTGAATCCAAAGCTTTCTGGAAGAACAGAGGCAAGGTCATTTCCGGGGTGTGAAAAATGGCCAGGTGTTGTTCGAAAAGTATGTGCCAGCAGAGGCTTTAGAGCTCCCGAAGAAAAGCGGCTACTGGGAGGTCCCATACCGTTATGATCACCCAGATGGTCTGCGTTTTATGGATAGAGACTTGCCAACTGACTACAACATGTTGGACAAGATGTACACCTATGCCAAAGACCATGCTTGCGACCTTGAAGAGGACATCGAAAATGCCAAGGAAGAGAACGAAGAGAGTGACGAGACAAGGGAAGAAGAAAGTAAGGAAAATAGTGAAGAAAATGAAAACGAAGTAGACAAATTCCAAGGCGAGGAAGAAAGAGAGGGAGCTGATAGAGGAAGTAAAGCTCAGAAATGGAAAATTTCCAAATCCGTTGGTGGAAGAACAACATCTATCCACATAAAACAAGCATTGAAGCTCCTTCTTCCACGGGAGTACATTGCTCGGTGTCGCCAGGAACAACGCTGGGCTGCAGAGCACCTACTGGGTAAGGTGCCTCGACCCAAAACAGGGTATCGTGAAATGCTCAAACGTGGCCTTAAAATCTTCACTGAAGGGACAGAAGGTATGTGACATCGAAATAATAATATACCCATTTAACTCAATGCGTCCCTAATGTGATATTCAAACTAAAGATGCTCTGTTAATGTTTTATCCGTCCTGTCCAGGTGGACATAAAATAAAATTAAGCAGAAAAATGAGTCAAAATTAACCACACTATGGTTCTGTCACCTCCCCAAATTCTATAACCCTTACTCATACCACACAAATACCGCATAGGAAAATACCATTGTAGTAACGCTGTTTTCATGTGGTGCCAAAAACACATACGCAATAAAAGCTAAAAATGGACAATTCTCAGTCTTGAAACTCAGAATTTTTTAAAGTGCACCTAACCCCTAACTTTTTTTTTCGGCTAAATAAATTCTATCATCTGGAACATTTCTTCGCAGAAATTTTATGATTTGGTTAAATTCTCAATTTTCTGTGCCTGGTTAAATTCAACAAAGATTTGGTTTAAGTCCGAGTAAGAGGAACCTGGGGCGAGCCGTAGTTGTGACGTCAGATCAAGAACCAAGAATTCCACGCCGTTTAGTTTCTAGTTGTGTTTCTCTGACTTTATTTGTTGATCGAAGCCTTCTGACCTTCTAGCTAATTCGAACAAAGTCATAGTAAAACTAAAATTCCAATGTTGTAATCCAAAGCAGATACTGAGATGAACTACGTGGATTCTGATGATTTGTAGGTGAATTTTAGCTCTGAATACGAGATAGATGCGGAACACGAAGTCAACAGTACACCGACAAATGATGAAGAAAGTGCCATCCTGGCCATATCTGCTAATAACCTGCTAACCAACTATGAATGAATCGCTCAATGCAAAAAGAAAATAAAGGCAAACTAAGAACTGGAACAGCAAATAAAGCAACGATTGGCCTTGGAGGGCCGTGAAGAAGCCGGAATGATGAGCTTCGCCCGTGAGTGTTTACATTTCATTTCGCATGCTCGGTCTTCACGTTTGGTTTTGGTTTTCCTGCTCTCCGCTTCTGGCATTTGAGATTTCTATGCAAGCTGAGGGAATCTCTTGTAGAAATGAAAATTTTAATAGAGCATTCCTTCCTTCATTTATTTACTTTACATAGAAGTAAATGTGGAAACTGCGATATTTACTTACGTCTTGTCCATTTCTGTAACCACTATTAACAATAAATAAAGCGAATCAGGGAGGCAATTGACAAGAATTATAAGCACAACAGTTTGTTAGTATCGGTTCAACTGAGATTATCTTACCAATCGTTTTTCTTGTTTCAACGTGTGGGCAGTTTCCTCAGATCGTACGTGCGAGCAGAAAATAATGTACAAATTATGTAAATCAACCCTCCTCGCTTCTTGACTCGCGACTCGAGGCTTCGCCGCTCATCGCTCACACTTCGATCTTCTTGAGGCCTTTTTTTGCATAAAGAAATGTTAATAAAAGAAAGAGACTGCTTGCAGTCTACTTCAACAGAGAATATGAACAAGGGATCTCTGCACAGTAATGTTTTGTTATGCTCGAGTAATTAAAATGACTCGAGATAAATTTCTTATAGTGAGGGATAGCGGGGCACATTCATAGACTAGAATAAGGCATAATGGCAATGGTTTGTTATTGTGAACAAAGCGCGTTCGGTTCCGCTGAAGGAGGACTTTCTATAAATACGGTCTTTAATTTTAAACCCTAGGCTGTTTTGGCCACCGCTTACATGTAATTATTTAGCGCTTACCGTGTAGTCAACTTGAATAATTCGCAAAAGTAATAATTTTCTGCATATCGGGTAGAGGGCTCCACAAAAAATAGTCCATGTGGCAGGGTATTCTGTGGTCGGCTGTTCAATCCTCGGAAATACACAAAAAGCTATCGTTTGATCAGATACCTTCTTCTGCGACAACAAATCTTTGCTTAAAATGCATCGAGCATAGTATCAAGTCTGTCGAGTGCTTGGAAGGCTGCTGCTTTGCTCGCTATTGCTTTACAAAATCCATTCATTTCGTCTCTTCACCTCTGGTCGCTCGTCGTCATGAAATGCTACATTATGTAGTGATACGTCTTGTGATTCGTTTCTTTGGTTACAACGTCTCGGAGCAATACTAACGGTCGACAGTTTTCTGTACATCTTCGAGAGCTCAAGAGAAATATAGCTCCGATGGAGATAGCGGGAGACTGAGGGTTCTTGATTTGACGTCACAAGGTGACTAGTCCCACGCCCTCACTGCTCGACCTTGAACCAAAATGGTGTCTATTTTCGCCCGATTTTCCGTACTTCAACCGCGCACAGAAAATCAGGGATTAAACCAAAACAAAAACTTTTTGTGACGAAATGCTCCAAATGATAACAGAATTTATTTGACGGGGAAAAAATTTTGAAGTTAGGTGCACTTTAACACTTTGGCGATGCATTTTACGCGAGATTTGTCGTGTGACAACAGAGCTGTGATCTCTCCAGAGTCCACATAACGCATGTAAAATTGCCGCCCATTCAACAACTGTAGATTTGGGCAACTTGGAAGTGGATACTAAAGTGGCCGATCTTGCAGGCTGTTATTTGGTGTATGCGCAAGAATTGACAGGTGAGCAATGAAGCCGTGGGGGTGTCATTTTTCACGCATAAAACCCAAACAAGAACCTACTCGCAGGCTATTGCCAATAATCCCGAGTATATGTTATGTAAGATTTCTGCCGTTTTCTCAATCCCGATCCTTGCTGAAAAAAAGACCAATGTCTTCCTCACTTGGCCTACATGACATACAAACAGACACACAAACAGGCACACTACATGTAGTATGAGCTGAGTAGAATATTTCATGTGCGCTCCAGTATTTTGCCTGCTCTTCAATCACTGAGGAAAAATGAAGGACAACTCGTAATCTAAGAATTTCTTCACTTCGAAACTAATTTCATTGACAACAAAATTTAGTATAATTTGCTGGCCCTTGGTCTAAGTACAAGTTTACAGTTTTGAAGTAGGAAAGTACTTCAGATATCAGGACTGATTTGGTTATGGATAATTGTGGATTTTCTCTCCTATCATTGCAGGTGGAATGCAGTTTGGATGGCAAAAATCAAGTGTATTCTTCCAGCTAGGTCATTCAACAGGTTCATTTCTTGTAAGGCTTTTCCTCAGTGTGCCAGCAAATAAACAGAACCTCTAGCTGAGTGGCTCCAAAATGCCTTCATGAAACTAAATTCATCCAATCAGTTCATCCAATGACAGTTTATCCAAGGAAAGTTCATCCAAGGAAGCTTCATCCAATAAGTTCAATTAATGACACTTCAGTCAATGATGTCACAGATGGTGGCCCTGAATCTGTGGCAATTGGAGAAAATGTTCAAGACAAGAGTACAGGCAGCTGTTCAAGCAAAACTGGAAAAAGGAAGCAACCATTCTTCTCGTCAACCTCTTCTAAAAAAGGCTGCACCAAGTGACGAGATACAAGAATTATATAAAAAAGTGTTTCTCAAAAAGCCCGCAAGTGTTTCGAATTCTCCTCCAATATTTTGGGGATTTGTTCTGTGAACCCGAGGGTCGTTCTCGAGCCGGCTTCATTTTTTTTTCGGGCATCAAACTGAACACATAGTTTACTCACGGATCGTCTTGACACCAAAAATGATATGCTCATTTAAGCTGTGTTGGTTGAAGTAGTTTCGTGTTAGACGATATGCCGAAGTGTTATTTTGTACTCAAATTAACCACCTTAGGGGAAGAGAAAATATCGATCAAAAGGGCCAAATCATTTTTTAGATTCCAACAAATTTTCAATCCCCATCCGCCTTCATTTTCGTTTTAATCAGAGCGGTGACTAGCCTGCGAATACAGCCGCCTATCCTTGCTCCACCGGCCCTTTGCCGCGGAGAGGCATGTTGGTGGCAACAGCGGTAATTTGCGCAGTATTTGAATTTTTATCACTATTTCCTTAAGTTTTAGCAGTGTAGGCATTTTTCGAAATTCAATTTATTTTGCAAATCCCCCGTAATAATAAAATTCGTGCCCAAAAAAATCCAAGCTCGTTTGAGTGAATGGGAAGGAAATAACCTGGGTACGAGTAATGAGCTGACGCGATGCCAACGAAGCAACGATGTGGTGTTCTTTTGCACTGGACATGTTAAGTTTCAATGAAACGCAGAAAATATCAAGTTGGACTACAGAAAATGCCAAGTTTAAAAGTGCTAGAAGTGCACTGAAGGTAAGCTTTTGAGTGTATTTGTATAAAGAAGCTTACACGTAGAATGTATTTGCTTACCTGGCTAGGTTTCCAGTAAAGTTTCAGCTGAGGTTTTACGTGCCGCCGGGCGGATAAAACGGTTTAGCTTGCCATTTGAGATGTCATATCAATCAGTGCAGAAGAGATATCCCAATGGTAATGTATGGTAATTTCTGTTTGTATAAGCTCGGTTTGTTTTCAATTTAAGTTTAAGCCACTTGCCGCTTGGTTGGTAAGCTTAAATTAATTTCTGCTACGTAAGCACCAGCTTATAAGCTTGAGCTAATGCCATTTTACTTCTTTGAAATCAATGACTTAAAAACTTAAGAGCTTTTTCACTTAAGCTCAAATACACTTTTTTAATATTTGCCAATTTCAGCTAAAACTGGCTGTTGATAAATTCAATTTTTTTTCAGACATAAGCTTCACAGTTAAGCTTATCTGAGGTGACAAAGCGAAAGCCTAGCTTAATGATTTTGAATGATTTGACTCTTCGAATGAATTTCGAATGTATTTGAAGTTAGAGGTTAACTCATTTCTGTATGGGGTGCCCCTTTTACATTGACTTTTTTGCAGTCATTAACTTAAAACAAAGTTTAGCCGCACAAAAAAACACGGTTTTTATTCGATGTGGCAGCCGCGTGAGCCCATTATAAAGAGGACGTGGAGTACTCTTTTCTTTCCCTTATAAAAAGCTGTAGGTTACAGTAAGCTGCTTTATAACTTTAAACATTTAGTGAGATGATTTATTGGAGTGTTTCAGGATATTTCATTTCGGATGCAGCAAAATCCTCATCGCCGAGGGTTAAATGGGTAGGTGGTTGAGTTCCTTCTAATATGTTCGCAATAATACTGATTATTTTGGCATTTTAATATGTTTTCTATATGCCTTACCTGTAGCGGTGGAAAGTTTTTGTCTCCTACTAGGTAGAACCTGCAATTTTTGGCGGGAACTTGTTCGCGTAAGCGGCGTCCACCGGCGGGAATTTCCCAAGTCAAGATGTTGTGACGCAGTTACAAAGGAAGCGGTGCAAATCTGTCCGAATTGCTTTGTGGAAAAGTCAGGACACATGGAAAGGTAAAGTAATTCTTTTTACTTTCTTCATGAAATGTCTCTTTCAATGATAAAAGGGTTGTTTGATGTTAGTAAAGTGTGAAAACAAGAGTTGCAAGTTTTTTCGCAATAAAGAAAACCTTTGTTCTTACTTACACTTATGTTACGCTCATCAAAAGTACGCTTAGAAAAATTCAAAACAGAGGAAATGCTGAACGGGTTACAAAAAAAGGATGCGAAAATACGGTGTTTTTCTGACAGAATCTGTCAATTCATTTCGTGAAAGTAGTGGTTAGAAGGCTTTTGCTCTGTTTTTAGCGTAAGAGTTCTTTTCATCCTGGCTACGTACACAGTATCAAAGGTTAATTTTCATTAATTTCCTTAATCTCACTGGTTTTATTACTGGAATTATTTTGCTCACAAAACGTTGCTATTATATTTTAGATAATGGCAGAAGAATACAGGAGAGAAGCCCACAAGAGGTGGCTTGAAATGAATGGCTGGAGAGGGGGAGGTATTGAACTTTTTTTATTATGATTATTACCACCAATATTAACTTTCACAGCTTATTATTGGATGAGGTTTTTGTGATATCTGGGATAAGGCCAAGGTATGTGCTATCAGTTCAAAGTTACAGTGCACTACAGTGCAATAACCAGGCATTTATGATGGTAATAGGACTGAGTGGAGTCCAATTCGGTCTGTAATCATACGTCATTAACAAAATTGGATGACCGTGTAGCAGGAGTCCGATTTGTTTAATCACGAGCATGATTACAGACCGAATTGGACGACACGAAGTCCTGTTACCAATTAATCATATCTATAACAAAATTCGAGAAAGAAAAAGGAGAAAATGTATCAGAGAAGGGATAGACAACAGGTTTTTTTGCAAGATACGTAAAAAAGAACTTGTTCAAGTGTCACTGATTCATTAGGGCGCACGCTCTGACGCATACTGTCCAGTTACTTAGGCATGACACGTACACTGTCTAATTACACTGTCCTATTAATGCTCGAATCATGGCTGGTGATAGCCAATCAGATTCAATAATTTTGTTATATTTATGATTTCTGTGAAAATTGACTTGATGCCCTTCAGTTTGTATTTTAGATGCAGGTTCAAAGTTCAATTTCTGAACAAACTCAAATGATGACATTAAGCAGTAAATGACTGACCACAAGGGAAACAATGAGTTTTGTTTCCCCGAGACCCTCAATGTTCACCGAAGGAAACATCAAGGGTCGAGGGGAAACAAAACTCTCTCTTTCCTGTGGGGCCAGTCATTAAGTGTTTTGCCATACCTCCCAACTCAAAAATAGTACAAATTACATGTGAGCTAGGAGTTGAGTTCCGTCTTGTATAGTTTTCAAAGCTTTGTTGTAAGTTTTGTTCCTTGCAAAACTCTTTTGAGGTTATAACAGCATTCAGTTGTGTATTGCTTTCAATTGTTTGTTTTGTGGATTTCAAGCTTTTATCCTGTTTCATATTGTTTAATTTCTTCTTCTATTTTGTGGCCATGACTAAGGGTGCGTTTCTTTGGGAAAATCCAAATCCGGATTCTTGTTTCCAAAAACGGATTTTGCGTTTCTTTACCTAAATCCGAAAATGGATTAATCACGGATTAGTGATCTGAAGAATCCACACTCCGAGTGGATACATGCATCAGATCAAATCTAAATCCGGATTTT
>Ga0126336_10000215_pt1 | contig 19439 bp, 17 predicted proteins | sample SidCmetagenome_FD_92530 | JGI IMG/M metagenome (GOLD analysis project Ga0126336, IMG submission 92530) | Coral microbial communities from El Islote,Puerto Morelos, Mexico - Siderastrea C C metagenome | ecosystem: Host-associated > Invertebrates > Cnidaria > Coral | place: El Islote,Puerto... | reverse complement strand
CAATTTTTGTCCGCACCGGGTCATAGTTACTACAATTGCAACACGACCAAAACGATCGTGGCCCTCCCCATTGGGGCTTAATTTTACTGGTGTTCAGTGTCGACCGTGGTCAAACGGGACTATCGTGATCCTCACGGATCCATGGCGGCCTATTTTGAGATGCTATTATGATTTTGTGCAGTGGCTAATTCTTTGGGAACACGAGGAATGTCCAACTAGTTATGAGGAAATCATTTGGATGTCATACTTTTATCAAGTCGCTAAGTCAGAATGGGAGCCCGAACTATATTTGTGCGTAAATGCGAGCAAATTCCGAAACGTATCGAGCGGCGAAAGTGGCTAAATCGGGCCAAATGACTCCTTCCTTGTTATTGTATTATACATGTACTAATTAATACACAGTAAAGTAAATGGACCTAAAATTGCTCAAAATGCTTTGTACGGATAGCAAACAACACCATGGAATGTTTCATGAACTTTATTCAGTTAGTTTGCTGTTATGTATTGCTCAAAATGTTCGCTTCGAAATCCCATACAAAGCCTTACTTTTTGAAACGCCATTTTTAATGATATTCAAATATTATGCCTGGGTGCCCTGTGATTTAACTGTCGACGCTTGTCAAATCTCCTCAAGTTATTGGCTGTTCGCTCGAATGAACTTGAAGGGCGCTCATTTACAACAACTTACTCTGAAGTAAATGAGTTATCTGTTTGGGTTTTCATCGTGTTCGAATGTTAAAAATAACACGAACTGCCACTATTAGCCTAGTCAAAAATTTACACTGGCATTTTACTGTGATTACCGGAAAGAAAGGATTTTGGGAACTTCCAAGCACCTGTAAATAATCGAAGAAATGTCGCATAAGTTTAGAGGCCGCGAAGGGAATCGGGCACTTTGAGGAACTCACAGAACACATCGGATAAAATAGCTTTAAACCGAAAACTGCTTAGCTTATAGTTACTTAAGTAACTTTTATATTTCGTTCTCTAACTAGAGATCGTTGAGATTGAAAACAAACACCAAACATGCTACCAAGTGTATACAATTTGGACGCTCTGAGAAATGCACAGAGCTGTTTCGGAAGCTTTTCGGATAAAATAGCTTTAAACTGACAACTGCTTCGCTTGAAGGCGAAAAGTTCAAGTTAAGAAATCTGCCTTCGAGGACTTCATCTTTGTTTTCTTTACGGCGGAGAGCTTATCCTGTTCTGAAACACATCCTAGTAAGTGAAGTTTTTAAAGGGTTTAAGGTACACGATTTTGAACATAACGGTCAAAGAAATTACGTTTTGAAATGGAATTTTTATAATTTATGGCCTTAGAAATGTCATTTACTTTTTAATTACGTTGACGTTGACTTTAAAAATATTATTAGAAAACGCGCTCAGATTTGAGGCAGATGTAGTCTTGAACATTTTGCCAAGCTCAACCGATTTCACTTGTGTGGACGGACCCACGATGCAAGAAATGTAATGCGAATTGCATTTAAATATTAACTTATGGGTTTTTGAATAAACTTTTTCAAAAATGATTTCTCTGTCCATTATTTTGTGTTTGTTTCTTCATAACAGAGGGTCATAACAGTACGTCAAAGCACAGTCGTAAGACAACAGCACAAGCATCACTTCAGTGAGTAGTCGACGAATAATTGTTTTCAATTTTGACTGTCGGGTCCGTCTCTTTGTGCAATTGTCGATTTTCTTGTCCTGGAAGCTTTCAGAAGTAATCTTTCGAACGAGGCAGTTGTTGGTTTAAAGCTATTTTATCCGAAAAGCTTCTGAAAACAGTTTTGCGCGTCCCTCAAAGCACCCAATTTATATAAGTTAAATTTACTTCGCAACCGCAAAACGTATGCCATAGTTTAAAGCACATTTGGTGTTTGGGAACTGGTGTTTGAGAACTGGCGTATGACAATACGCCAGTAGCATATTCTGAGTTAAACAAAGGTTTGTAATAAAAAGTTCAGTCAGCCATAGACATGATAGTCGACAGTGGGACAAACGCATTGGCGGCTGCTGTCGTTAAAGCACCACTCATAGAATGAGCCTTGAACATTTGACTGTCTATCCCTGCTGCTTTCATGAAGGTTCTTAACCAGCATACCAATGTCGTAGAAGTGACAGGCTTGTGGGGACGTGTGAATGAGATTAACACCTTGTCAGGTTAATAAGAAGGAATAACAGGGCGAATGTTCCTCGTTAACTAAAGATAATGTCTGAAGCATTCCACTGGACAAAGCTTTGTGTCTTGGTCAAAACGGGCAAAGAAAGCCTCTGCTGGTTTGTCTGCACTGCCAGACTTCCTGGGAGTGGAGAGCCTAAAGGAAGCTCCTTCTGGATGGACGCTGCAACGTCTAAGATCCAAAGTAGAAAAAGCAGAAATCCTTTCAGGACACGTTAATGCGAAGAGAGTGACTAACTTCATTGAAATAACTGTCAGTGCAAGGGAACTATTCTTTCCAAGTGAAACAATGTATTTGACCATAATATCAACATTCCAGGTATGTGTATACCTGGGTTTGGGAGGGCGTGTATTGAGAGCCCCCTTAAGCAGCCTAGTAATATAAGGATGGTGGCCAACAGAATATCCATCTATTGAAGGATGAGTGGACGAAATGGCAAAACGAAGAACGTTGATTGACCTGTAAGCCAAACCTTCATTAAAGGCTTCCATCAGAAATACCAGGATGTCATTTAAAGATGAACAAAGGGGATGAATTTGCCGTCCAGAACACCCGCCGCACCAAACGGTTGCAACTTGATTTGCAGGTTTTGTGTGGGGAGGAATGAATGGCTGCGATGAGTAGCTTGGCAACATCTGTCGGAATGCCCTCAGCTTGGAAGTACCGGTAGAGAAGTGAAAAATGTCCAGGTGTAGACGAGGATACATTGGATGAACCCTCTTGAGATCTGATGGGTTGGATTGTTTGGGAGTAGCATTGGTCGTGAAATTAGAAGCCTTAAGAGGACTGGCCACCAGGGTTGGGCCTGCCAAACCAGGGCAACAAGAATTAGTTCTGCCTTGTTGGTCATCACTTTCTCTAGGGTTTGCCTATTAGATTGAATGGTGAAAAGGTGTACCCCTTTAGGGGAGACCAATTTATTGTAAAGGCATCTGTGTGGATGGAGCCATGGTCTGATCTCCAGCTGATATAATCCTTGAGCTGGGTAGTCAGGCGACTTGCAAACAGGTCAGTCTGACAATTCTGTAGAAAGGGTTGGATGATGGTTGGATTCAACTTCCAGTCGCTCACATCCTTGAATATTCTCGAAACGTCGAACGTTGTCTTTTCCTGGGATGTGAGTGGCTATCACAAAGATGTCGTTTGCCTGGCAACACTCCTACAGCTCTACGGCTAAGTTGAGAGAATGAGAGAATGTGTTCCCCCTTTGTTGTTGATATAAGCAATAGCCGTTGTGTTGTCTATCTGCAGAGATATGGTCATGTGAGATTTGTCCTTGACAAAGGATTTTAGAGCCAGAAAGCTGCCTCAGCTCCAAGTAATTTTTGTGTTGGAGCGATTCTTGTTCTGATCATTTGCCCTTGGTCTTGATCGAATGGTGCACTGCTCCCCAGCCCTTCTTCGAAGCATGGGTCATGATCACCATGTCCAGGGTAGGGAGGTCAACAGGACTGCCATTAACACTGGGAGTGTTGTCAACCACCAGTCTAGTTCCTGTATGGAACTCTGGGATAGTGATGCGAGAGAGTCGTAACAATCCTGGTTTCTCTGCACACGTTTTATTAGATCCATCTGTAGATGGCGGTGCACGCCAAATAGCTGGGAGTGAGGACTACAGTAGTCCTATCAGACTTGCTAGATGTGGTAATGTGCAGTTGGGGAAGTTGCCAGGTGGTGGAAACAGTCCAGAATTTTGTGGACCTTGGCCACTGGAAGTGAAATTACCACGGACAATGAATCGATGTTGATACTCAGGAAGGTGATTATTTGTGTTGGACTAAGAAAGGATTTTCTGAGGTTTATTGTAAAAACTATGGAGCGATGGAGAACTATTAAAAGCTGAGAGTGTTTGATAGCTTCCTCCTTTGTTGAGCCAACAGAAGAAAATCGTCCAGGTATATGAGCACTCGAATGGGTTTCTTTCTTAGAAAGGCTGCAACGGGTTTCAGTAATTTCATGAATATTCTGGGGGACGAACACAGGCCAAATGGGAGAGCTTTGAACTGATAATTTTCCCTGCCAAACAAAACGAAGGAACTTTTGTGATGACTCGTGAACAGGAACCGAAAGGTACGCATCTTTTAGATCTATATTTGTCATAAAATCTCCTGCTAAAAGCAATGTTTTATGCAACTTTGGTTTTTCACCTGGAAATGCTCGTTTACAATGAACTTGCTTAGGGAACTCAGATCTATTACTGGACGCAGAGGTCCATCCTTTTTTGGGGACTAGAAACAGGCGGCTGTAAAAGCCTTATCTTGAGATAACCCCTTGTGGTAACCCCTTTTAGTAGTAGCTCGTTGACTTCTTGAGAAATTAGAAGTACTCCCTGACCTGATGCCAGGGTAACTTTGGGGAACTTCTGAAAGGGAGTTTTGTAAAAGCGTATCTTGTAACCCGAGACAAGAGAAAGGGTCCGATGCCAGAGTTCTCCACGAGTTTATGCATTCTGAGATTCTGGCTGACGTCCCTTTGAGGGACGAAAATTCCCGTTTTTTGAGTGAGACCCATGGAAATTGGACTGAGATCTAGAGGGGGTTGAATACCCACCACTGGATTGAAATTTAGAAAAATTCTCTCTTCAATATTTTCCTTTAGAAAGAGGGCTGGTGGTGCGATTAAGAAACGGTTGAGATGCCTGATGCGCCAAGTTCTTAGCGAGCCCTCTAGATAGTTAAGCTTGTTTGGAGGCCCCAAATAGCCAAGTTTTGGCACTAGTTAAAGGCAACTCTGCGAGGTTGTTCCTGGACCTGTTTATGGAAGGAAGGATCCTCTGCCGTTTTAAAACGGTTACCTGCATGTTAGCTGAGCCTACCAGGCAAAGAGTTTGCTCTAAGGCCAGTTTGATCTCTTCGTAGGTTGGGTTTGACCCAGTTTCAAGACAATCATAAAGGCCACAAAGTAAGCCCGGAGAATTCAAGAATGCACGTTGGATAACAAACATTTCTTTGTCCTTTCTTGGACAAACTTTTTCACTTCTGAAGGAACTTAGTTCAGCAACTGCTGATCAAGCTTTGGAGCTTGGAGAGCTTTCACTTGAGGAATAGCTCTGAATATTAAGTGACTGTTGATAAGACAACTTTCTCCGAAAATAAGTATCCAAAAATCTGGAAAATGAGGCAGATGGAGTCCATGATGTTGACTTGGCCACTGGATCAACGATGACCGTGGTCATCACTAGCACTCTGAAGATGTGCAGCATCTTCTTGAGTCTTAAAAGACTCTGATGGTGCCTCAGTATACTCTACTGTTGCCTTAATAAGCTCTATGGGTGCCTGAATAGGTTCTACTTGTGCCGCATTGGGCATAGAAGGCGGGCTGGAGTCCAAGCCACGTCTTCGTGCACGTCACAAACGTTGGGAATACATTCCCTCTGAAGCGACCGAGACTCTAAGGAGTGCAATCGTTTTGAAAGAGTTTTCATGGAGTTTAAGATCTTCCGTGGAGGATCGTCCTCCTTGTGGTGCTAAGGCGGCGAACGATCATTTTGATCCTCTGCAGATGAAGCCGCGTATCGGCGTGAAGGTGGCGATCGCAAACGATCTCTCTTGTGCGATTTATGGCATCTTGAAGACATAGTCAGTCAAGTAAATCTCCTGGAAAAGGAGAAAAAACAAAAAAAAAACCATCTGTGAAAAAAAAAGTTACGCCAGAAAAGGTTAGATTAAACGAAAAATAGAGTACCAAAACAAACTTACCAGTGGACGGTTCGAAGCACAAGGAAAAAGCCACCAAAGCATCATGGGACCACGAGGTCTTGGCTCCTGGGGACTTATGGGTAGACCCAGGCCCTATTCTTTTTCTTTAGGGTTACCCCTCTTTTTTGCGTTTAAAAGTGGTTTGAAGCATTGAACGGGAAATTCCTGCCAATTGTTATCTCATATATTTTGAACTGAGTCTATGAAATATAATTTACAGGTGCTAGGAAGCTCCCAAAATCCTTTCTTTCCAGTAGTCACAGTGAAATGCCAGTGTAAATTTTTGGCTAGACTAATAGTGGCAGTTTGTGCTATTTGTTAACATCCGAACACAATAAAAACCAAGAAAGATGACCTATTTACTACAGATGCAAGTTTATATTTTGTTGTTGTAAATGAGTGCCGTTCTAAGTTCATTCAAGCAAACAGCCAATAATCCAAGGAGATTTGACAAGCCTCGACAGTTAAATGACAGGATATGGAAACATTGCAAAACCAAGAAAGACGGCTCGTGAGTAAAACAGGTGTTCAGTTTGATGCCCCCCCCCCCAAAAAAAAAGAATCAAGCTATGCTCAGCCTAAAACATGACCTCTTTTCACAGAAGAGATCCCCAGAATATTGGAGGACAATTTGGAACACTTTTGGACTTTTTGAAAAAAAATTAAATAAGCTTAAGCTTCTATAAAAAACCTCTTTTTCAATAGCAAGGATGGTCATGGGATTTCCCGCCAAGACAAACGCCGGTTGCCCAAATACACGGTACGATTTCCCGCCAAGAAAAGATGGCATTTTCCACCCCCCGTAGGATTGCCTTACGACCCCCCCCCCCCCACAGAGTCTGTACCGGTTGGTGTACGCTGACGTCACAACCAAAATTTCTCGCATCGATAGGTTACCAAATTTTCTTACCCACGGTGCTCCGCTCTGCGGCCTTTGGCCGTGAAGGGGCACCGCTAATGTAGACAGCTATTTCCATTATCGTTGTCGGATGAAAGCTTACACCTACGCGACAAGGCCGCAGGGTAATATGGGATTCTTCTACCTAAGTTCAACAAAATCAGTGGTACCTTTCTTGCCGTACAATAGCAAAGCATATGGAAGAGTTTTAAAGTATAAAAATAAAAAAAGAAAAGAAAAAAACCCAAAAGAATTATTTTTAGATAGAGTTCTCGTTTGAAACGTAATTTTCAATCCCACTTACCTTCTTGTCTACGGCAAATTTAAATGATGCAGGTATACGTGGAGCACGTGCATGGTGTGCAATTTAAAAGTAGGAAAAACAGCATCATGAAAAATATAAGAGGTTTTTATACCTGAACACATTTCCCAGAGAATGGGTCCCAAAGCCTGGCCGTTTTGTCACTGCTAGCCGTAAGACATCTAGTGCCCTGAGGACTAAATGTTATCTGAGAAGAAAAAAATGCTGTTTAAAGGTTTAGTCAAGTGTCTGGCACATGGCCCGTGCTCAACGACAGCAGTACTACATTAACCATTCCTCTCTATACTGGATGACCTGTAGGCCAAACAGAGATGCAAGTTTTACTACTACTGACCAACTTCTGTTTGCCTGCAATGATTTGATTATTGAATGCAAGAAGATGCAAATTTTCTACTGCTTGGCAAATTTATATAAGAATCGCTACGTATATACTCTGTATGGCTAAGTTAAAGAAAGATTTAAGGCTTCCACGCAAATTGCATTTTGTATTCACCATGGTTTGTCTTACGCAAGTCTACATGCAAATACACATTTGGCCAAAGCTTAACAATACAGGTTACCCTAGCACAGTCAGGTTTAGTTCCCTAAAAAAAGCAAGGTCAAAACCACGACCAAAAACAATCACGAGCAATCACAGACTCAAAAGTTACAAAAGGGACAGTTGAAAAAAAAGATCACTATGTTTCAGACAGCGAGGTTCTCAAAATCTAGTATGACTGGCAGTCAGAAATTCTAGAAGAATTTCAATGGAAAGGCTAATTTAAGCCTCCTAGGAGGTCGTCATATATGTTTGGAATTACTAATAGATAGAAACACAGACAAAAACGTAATGATAATTCAAAGGGCCAACTCGTGAAGACTGAAATGCTGTTAAAGTCTGCGTGGATATATTTCAGCTCTTTCATCAGTTTTGCATTTTAATTTGTGTGAAAAAGAAATCTCTTCTGATTTAAAAATCTATGGTTACGTTTCAAGGATTAGCGAGAAAACGACCATGAAAATGAATATTGCCGAAATTTCCGCATCTCGACGAAAACCGCTTGTAACCTCTCAAATTTCAACCTGGTTACGCAAATCAGTCAATGTTTATAAAACATCGCTTCCTAAGGTATTTCTGAATTAACAAAGACATGATTATCAACAAAAAGTTTTTCCCGTCAAAACTCTTATTGAAATAAACAATACAATTTTCCTTCAGAGGCAAAAAACTTGATATTGATAAAATTCGTGCGTATATAATTATATCAAATTTCAACCCGTCTAGAAAACTAGACGATGTTTACACAAAAGCAGTGGTTACAAGAGGCAACTTTACAAAATTCCCGTGACCCACTTCCCGATTTTACCACGGGAAATGGGTGAAAATGATGGAAAACGTCCCAAGCAAAACCCTAGGTGGATCGAGGCCCTGTTTTCACGAGAGAGGTGTACTGCGGTTACCAGTAACATGGTTTGGCCCCCTAACCAGTTATCAGTTACCTGTTTAGGTGAAACTAAATAACCAAGGAAGGCAACAGACCTCTGGCACTCTACGCAGGAAAGTGAGTCTTTTCGCGCAAAAGTGCAGCAAAAGCAAGTGTTGTAACGCCGTAGAAAAAGATAGTCGGAAGTGCCGTCCAGTGCTTATATGACGTTATATTTTTGTTGTAGCAGTCACCTGGGCACGCTGCAGAGTTTGGCTGAGTTGTTGATGGGAAAGAAACTCTGGCTGGCACTTGGGGAGGAAAGGAAAGCGTCAGTCCTGGATTGTAATAGTATTCCTGGCTGTAAATGAAATCTTTCCAGTTGAACCGAAGATAAATAACACGGATAATTGCATGCCACCGACAAGAAAATCCTTGAAAATCCTTTTCAATTTTAATTCACATTTTACTAAAAGAATTTAGACAAAAAAGAAGCCATCGGAATTGCTCGCTAGCAGAGGACCCTTTTCCGTCACGCTGACTGCTTTTGCTCGGTTACTCGCGGTTACTGAGCTAAACCATACCTGATGAGGCGATCAACTGTTGACAAACAACCAAGAGTAACCAGCGATCGTAGCGATCATTGCGATGGTAAATATACCAGAATGCACTGCATCCTATACTCATCCCAAGATGGCGGCAAAGAGCGTGGCAGACTTTATGGAAGAAGTACAGAGGTACGACTGCTTATACAACAAGTTTTTAAGACATTACAAGAAAGAATGCATGAAGGCACACTGGTGGATAGCAATTGGCGAAAAAAGGTTTAGCAAATCTGCCGAAGATGCCGAGAGGAATCATTGAGATACAAGGACAGCATACTGCAGAGTTTTGCACAGGGCCCCCACACAAACTGTGTGACCGTCTGTAGTTTCAAAATTGTAAGGGATTGTATGGGAAAACTGAAGGTTTCTAATAACGTGAAATATTGCGAGGAGTATTTACATTTAAGTTCAAAATAAACATAATCATACCTCAATCGTTGTGTTTGGCCGTCATTGTACAATCGACTGCATCGCTTAACCCTGGAAATCGCTAATATTCGCTGTTTAGAGGTAAGGTTATGTTTATTTTGAACTTAAATGTAAATATTCCTCTCAAAATGTCACGTTATTAGAATCCGTTCGGTTTTCCCATACATTTCCTTATAATTTTGAAACGACAAACGGTCACACAGTTTGTGTGGGCCCCCTGTGATTTTTGAGAAAGAAGAAAACAGTGCTCTCTGGTTCTGGTAAAGCAACAACAAAAAAATGACAAACTTCGAGCATGAATCTGTAATTGACATTTTCACATATATTACACACACGGAGGATACTACACTGTATCTGTTTTTTTCAGTGAATAACTTTTAGATGTCACTCGTTCTCGTCTTATACAGATGCAGCTGGATCGATTTATTCAACTGGAAAGTAAAGGCGTTCTCATTGTATAGCTCCTTCCTAACTGGTTCCATGACCTTTGCTTACCTCCAACACGTATCTCCTTATTATTGCATAGAAAAATGTTTTACGCTTGAGAGTGTTAAGTTTATTGATGAATCACTGGCCGTTTTCAAAAATACTATACGCAAGTGTAATATAAGTACACTGTTAGATGACGCCTGCAAGGGCTGTGGCCTTTGTAATACATAATCATATATTTCGAAATATTTGTTATTCATATATTTTATTATTGACGTTTTTTATGCAATGCCCTATATATATTATACTTTTTTATCGTTATTGTTAATTAGTTGTATTTTATTTTTGTCCCCACATTAGTATGGGACTTGTTTTCCCAAGTGATAAGGTTTGACACTCAAATATAAGTTTCTATCTATCAGAATATTCCTATAGAACAGTGGTTGTTGGGAAATGGTTTTCTTGCTGGCTGAGCTTATGAAAGAGGCAAGAAATGAAATTCTCACACACTGAAGGGGGGCTGGGTTCGAGTTACGATATCAGGTATCACATTTGGTCATGTGATCCAGTTTCTGTTTCTTGCCATACAGGGCAACAGCTTTTCTCTTTGTTCGCTACTAAAATTAATTTAAAACGGCCGTCCTTACAACGCCATGCTGCCAAAATCGAGGGCAACAAAACGCCTTTTGCCCCAAAACCGCCGTCCGGAGAGGGAATCAAGAAAGTGTTGCGCGAAAAAGCTCCTTGAGGCCCACGAGAAAAGTGAGGAACACATCTCCTCGAGGAGGAATTAAAATCCCAATCGGCCACTGAGCGGTCTCGAGCGAAATCCCCACAGCTAGACTTCAAGTACAAGAGAAATAAAATCCACTACGAACTGAATGCAAAAGTTATTTCATAAATTGGAGGAGGCCGCTTTGGCCAACGACGAAGCTGCGAGGAATGAGGCCCTGGAGGAAGGTAAGAAGATCCTCAAGGAAAGAAATAAACACATAATTAGGTTAGCAAAGAAATACGGATGGAAAGCTGTCGACTGCTATATCCAGGAGCCGTTGGCTTGCGACTCCGACGATGAGAAGTGCATTAGGCGGCAGTAAAAGAAAGCAAGGCACTGAATTCAGACAACAGCACGCCATGGAAACCTCGGGCACCATTTGTTCGCGCTAAGCAGTCGCTCACACTGCTCACCTCGAACCACAATTCCCCCGATGCTAGGCGAGTGGTTATTCCTGCCTCGAGGCATAAACTGGATCCGAGCCAAAGTGAAGCGTCTTTTCGTTGTGGCAGAGCCAGGCATTTCGCAAAAAACTGCCGTGCACCCATCCAGTCATCAAACACATTGGGAAGAAAATTCTAAGAAAGGTTCTCAACCATGTTTCTTAGCTACTAATTAGAACTGTGATTTAGACATACCGCTAGCTAGGTTAAGGACCTGACCCAACTAAGTTTGATGGGTATGTACAATAATAGATGCCGTGGATTTAGTCAACGCAAGAAGCCCTTGGGGTTCGCTGGAGAAAAGTCTGGAAAAGGGTTCCGTTTACGTCAAAGGTCGTCTATAGGAACATTACAGGTTTTGGCACGGAATTAATGCAAATCAATGGGTCATTTCTATTATCAGGGATGGCTATGCCCTCCCATTCGTGGAACTACCACCAGCGAATCAGATGGCGATCCACAAATCAGCTTTCGAGGAAAAAGATTTTGTCACTCAGCGAATTGAAGAGTTGCTTTTGGCTGGTTGCATAACAGAAGTCAGCCGATCGGACGTTCATGTTGTTAGCCCCTTGAGCGTTGTGAAGAAGAGCATTCAAAAGTGACTGATCCTTGACCTCAGATATGTCAATAAGTGGTGCTCCTGTCAGTTGGCGGGAAAAACAGTACCCACAAATCTGATTACAGAAACGTGGAACACATCCTCAAGGTGGGCAGTGCAAAAGCCAAACTCCATTCTGAAGCTGTTGCTATTTACACACTCTGCAGACAGTACAATATTCACTTAGAGCCAAAATGGATCACCAGAGTCGTCCCTATCTGCCAGGCACACAATTGGGGACCACACACTCTTCAAGACTCTTGACTCACAAGACTTCAGACTCTTCAAGTTCCTCATTTCTGCAGCCTTGGGTTAATCCATGTATTGAGGGAGTGGATGCCTTTACACTTAGCTGGACAGGAGAGAACAATTGGATATTCCCTCTACCCTATCTGATACCGAGGGTACTGAAACACATGGAGTACGGTAAGAGGAAAGGAACGATTGTTATCCTGTTGTGGACATCGGCTTTGTGGTGGCCAGTAATCAGTACAGATTGTAGACACCCTAAAGAATTTGTGCTGGACTAGGTGGAAATTATTCAGCGGAATGCCAAGCTACCGTGTTCATGCTCTTTGAGTCTATTTTGCAAGCCCACTCGTCGGCAGCGACGGGCCATTCTTCTAACACAGCCTTGCTCAGCATGCCCCTCCCCCTAAACCTCCATCAAGCCATGTACCATGGACTGTGAGAGGTCAAGGATCACCAACCGATACCTACCCTTGGTAGAGGCGCACTAGGTGCATTGACCTGTTAGAGGTACATAGCGGCTTGCAAGGGCCCAATGTTAGCCTGTGAGAGGCCTCAGAGTCTAAAACCTGAGTGACTGGACATGTATCTGCCGGTATAGAGGCAACATCAGCTAAGTCTGTTGGTGGAAGCTCTGAACCATTAGGGGTCTGCAACATGGTTTTTTAGGGCACCAAGGGCACAATCTCTGTGATAAGCCTGTGAGAGGCCAGAACCCCAGCATTTTAATAGAGCTCTAACAGTTTAAAAGTAATCGAAATCCAGGGGTCAATCCGTCATACATGCTGGCATTGGAGAATAGTACTGAACAATCCAAGGAGTCCTAACATCTTTTTCCAACTGAAGTATCTCTTCACCAGCTTCTCTTACCCTGAGGAACCTAAAGAGCAGTCACTACCCAGAGATATGCTCTCTCGCTCAAGCAATTCCCAGGACACAGCTCCGAGTGCGATTAACAAATATTTTTCATCCTCCTCGGCATGGCAAAAATGGGCAGAAGCTAGGGACATCAAAGCCCTCCCCACATCGGGACCAGAATTAGTGCACCTGTTACTGCAGACCACCAAAACACTGGCATCCAACCAGGAAGCAGTTTCTGGGGTGGCAAGGGCCCACCAGAAAATGTGTTTACCTTCATCTTCAGAGCACACCATGGTGAAACAACTCCTCGAAGCATGCAAACGAATCCTGGGCGCCTCCCCTAAGAACAGAGAAACACCCCTTACAGCTGCCCAAATCAAGGAAGTAGTGCACCACTTTGGAAGGGGAATCTCCAGTGAGCTTCAGATAGCACTCCTTATCTCCCTATGTTTTGCCGCATTCCTCCGTTGGGATGACCTACAGGATCTAACATGCCACAATCTGTCCATAAATGGGGATTATATGTCCATTGCCCTAACAAAGCGGAAGAACGTCCAGTTTATAGAGAGGTTTCCATAATCCTGGTTGCTCGCACAGGCTTTCATACATGCCCTGTAGCCCTGACCAAAAGAATCTTACTTGTCGGACAACACAAGGACATTGTTCAGGAAGATTTGACATACTAAGCACGGCTTTTCCTTTCACCCACAGCAGTTGAGTTACCCCAGGGCGACCGAGCTGGTCAAGAAGCAAGGGCTCGACCCCAGCCAATACGGCCTTCACAGTCTGAGGTCTGGCGGAGCATCATCTGCATTCCGGACAGACTTCTAACACGCCATGTTGGCTGGCACTTAAAAAGAGCTAAGAACATGTATATTACGGAAACTGAGCAAGCCCCTCTTGAGGTCTCCTGAGCCCTCCGCTTGTAAAAAGGAGAAGGACAGTCGTTATTCCTTTCTTTTCCGTATTTGTGAAGGCGGTTATTTTTTACACTGATTTAAGTCCTACGAACTGACTCCTCCTGTCCAGTAGTTTATGTATAGGCTCTGTCCGTTTTCATCTTGTCAATAAAGTGCTGTTGCATTCTTGTTTGGCACTCAGTGTGTGAGAAATGATTTTCTTGCCGGCCGAGCTTGCGAAAAAGGCAAGAAATGAAGTTCTCACACACTGAAGGGGGCCTGGGTACGAGTTAGCCTTTTTTGCCAGTCTGCATGGTTTTTCTTTCGACTTGTATGAAAATAATGGTGTCAGTAAAGTAGGTTTTTGTTCTTTGGAAACAGCTAAGTCTCTGATATGCTCTGTCGGTAAGTGTTTTGTTTCTTGTTAATGAAGTGCTGTTGCATTGTTGTGTGGCTGACAAATGGCATTCAGTGCGTTAGAAAAATGTTTTGTACTGCAATTACATCTGCTAACACTGCTAACATTGTCCAAATGTGACTCCCCTTCTTCAGAAGCCGCAATGTTCAATTTGAGAAATGGCCTGAAGGAGGTGTTGTTTTATCCAAGTCCCCTCGTAGCGAACATATGGAAACCGCTCAGTGTTCAAAGTCGCAACGAATGCTCAACTTTTTTTTGTAGCAATCGTAGCGTTCATGTGGAAACCAGCCTTTACTTTTGATCTTGCTGCCATTTACTTCGGTTTACTGCTATCTTTACACGATTCACTGTGCCTGACCAGCTAGTTGACCTAATATGGTAGTGGCGTATGCCTGTAAAAGGTTAAAGATGACTTCTTTTCGGGCAATGCTGCAAGTATTCAATTTTAACGGATTGCTGAGGTTTACAGCACGTTTTGTTTGATTTGCATCGAACATTTCTACTTCTCAGGAAATACTAACAAATAGACCTGGCATTTGGCATCGTATGAAACGATATCTTCGCCTTCCAATTCGGTCAATAAACAAAAACAGTACATATGAAAGAGTAATCTCACACCCAGATCTTCCACATTCCCGTTGTGTACAAATGAGATCTGGGCACAAGATTAATGGTAGAACATTGTTTTAAGTCTTTTTGGCGAGAGTTTGCCTATCTTTCAAACAACACCCGCCGTTCTAGGCAGTCTACACTGTGTACACTAGTGTCTGCAAGAACGCTTTCCTAAGGATCAGAGAGAAATGACATATTTTTCGGCGGTCGAGTACGCGCATTTACGTGGGGGCAAACATCTGGATTTTCCCCCCACTTCTAAAACTCGTTTCAACGCTTCGCGTCTTCACGCGTTAAAAAGAAGTTTCAGTGTCTTCATGAATTCCATTACCAAGTTACGTGTAAATTAAGCTTTTCCTGACTGAAAATCAATGACACCATCAAGCATTTTGTTGATTCCAAGAAATCAGTAGCTGACTACTATGTAGCCTGGTTGCAGATGAGACCAGCACTCTGCAGACATTGTGCAGAAACAACTGACCTGACCCGGAAGACTCGCACAACCATTCAACCTCGCTCATTAGACCATTCTATTCGTTTCCTTTTCATATTTGTACCTATTGTTTTATAAATTTTACATACTTGCCATATTCTTACGCTTTTTTCACATCTTACTTTACTTTTATATATAGGCCTACACGGAATATTTTTCTTATCCCTGATGATGCTGTTGATCGGCGAAAGCTTGGATTTTAGATTTTAATTTTTTTCAGTCTGATTCTATTCGTGCCAAATTGTTTGTGTAACTACACTTTTTTTCATGCAAACAGCGGTTGAAACATTATTTCTGACATTTTTGCAAAGGACAACGTTGATTTACATGTAACTTGATAACAGTGTCATGAAGACACTGGATCGTATTCTATCTTTAGAATACGCTAGTAGGTGGCAACCCCTGTCACCTACTAGTCAAAGCAACACAACATGATGCCAAAGAAGTCACATGGAAGCAACATTTAATACTCTCCCCAGCCTCCACGAATTTTATTTTTGTGTTTCCCGATATCTTGGAGCCTGTAGCAGGCTAAATAATTTCTCGTGTTTGCCTTGCTTATTCCACAAATTAAACCCCACCCTTTAACAATAAATACATCAGTAACTTACGAGCAGAAACAAAACAATACATCTGTAAGGAACAGAAACCTCAATTCTGGTGAGGCATAATAAAGGGATTGTCTGGTTAAGTGACACTCAAACTGGCCTACCTTGGAAATTTCTCCTTCATGCCCCTCTAGTTTAGAAACACAGTGATGAGTAAGGGCGTTGTACACTCGGCCAGTACCTTCAGCAACAAAAGGTTAAGAATAATGAATGTTAGATCACTCGGATTTTACGTACTGTTCACATGTTTGGACTGTTGTTTCGAAGCTAGCAGGGGTGGCTGTACTTTTTTTTTGGGGGGGGGGGGCTGAAACTGGACATTTATGCATAGTTTCTTTAGCATGTAATGACATCTTCATGTCATTATATTAGGACAGTTAACGGGACTGTGGCATCTACTTCAAGTATCATTTTCAAAATCCAACTTTGCATCACCTGAAGCCTAAAAATAGTGGTCCAGTTTTGTTAAAAACGGATATGTTATTACGTACACAGAAACTATGAAGAACTGTGCTTGGGTCAAAAACGGATCCAACTTAAAAACTTCGCAACAAATTTTTCCTAGTTTCTCCATTATGCCTTAGAAAAAAATTATAAAAACGGATTGTGGAGTGTATTTCCTTTGACAATTCACTCTATATCATCTCCTTTATGGTCAAAAAGCAATTCGTGCGTCAGCATGGTACTAAAATGAAACAAAGTCTTGAACAAAAACCAGAAAAATCACCATGACAGAACCCCTTTAAAACTATTGGCTTCAGGGGTCTCTAAGTATACATACTTAAGTTTACTTAGAATAATTTAAAAAGTAATTGAAAATAAACGACACCTAAGATAAAGCGACAAGTTCTCTTCCACCCTCTATCTAAAGGCGGTCTAAACTTCCCATGTTTTAGAACTGCTGTGAAGGCTTTAAGGCTTAGTTGGATTGACAGATTGCTTGATCCCACAGAAGAAACTTGAAAGGTAATCCCCAACCACTATTTTGACAAAACTGGTGGTCTATCTTTCATCTTAAACTGTAACTATAGTGATAGGAAGTTGAGCGGTAGTATCTCCATTTTCTACTGTGAACTGTTAACTTTCTTCCAAGACCTTCTTAATGACTGGGAAGATCCAATGCAAAGAGATTTCATACTCTGGAACAACAAGGAAATAACGATCGAAAACAACTCACTGTTTTGGAGATCGTGGTTAGACAAGAAGGTAGTCTTTATCCTAGATATTTTGGATGGTAATGGGAACTTGCCTTCTTTCAACAAGTTTAAAGAGAGATACAACATCAACACCAACTTTGTAATCATTTTTGAAAAGTACCAGTTTATGTAAAGTTCATATAATCTTTTTTACACTTGAAAATGATATTAAGATGATATCGAACCATTGTACATTTTCTGAAATGTTTTGCAAAAACTTTAACTGTTAAAATTATTTAGAACAAGCATAATTGTGATAAAACTAACCAAATCACAAATCTTACCATCTGCAGAAGCTGTGGCTATATATTGACCAGTGAAATCAAAACACACATCTAACACTTCATCTTCATGACCTCTGAAAAGGATAACAACATCAAACCTTAGCTCTTGGCTCGACCATGGCCAAAGACTGAAGTAACGTCAAAATTACCACCAGCCATATTGCACGTGGTGCAGGGACACGGCGGTGTAGTGGTTAGCGCATTGGACTTCAGATCTGAAGGTCGGTGGTTCAAGGCGCAATTCCTACCATCAGGTTGTTTCCCTAGACAAGAAACTTTGCCCCGCACTGTCACTCTCCACCCTGATGTACAAAATAGGTAGCGGCAACATACTGCTGGGGGTAACCCTGCAATGGACTAACCTTTCCCTTTGATCCATCTTTCTCTCTTATTCCAATGACCCAGTAAACCCGATAGTTTTTCCTTAGGTTTTCTTACTTGTAGCACATCATTCTTGAGCCATTTATACTCAGTAATTCATAAGAAATGACATAGAATGTGAACAACATTGCAATCAATGTATCTCACTGAAGATGTGTAGGGATTTGAAAGAGTAGCGGTTTCCTTCTTAAGTGGCTGTTGTCATAAAACCGTACCAGGGACAACTTTTCTTGGTTGGGGATTCTTATCTAAGAAAATGTATGAATAATTGTTTCCTGCCTGCTCCACCAGCATTTTATAGATACATCAGGCATGTTATTTATTAATTTACTAATTTATTCATTTGTTTATTCTGGCTTTCATCAAAGTAAACATATCTGGACTATGAGCAGTCTCTCTTTCTGCTTAGGGATAATAGAGTGAAAAGAACACACGTGCGATCTGCCGTGTGGAAACATAACACAGGTTTGGTGAGCCACTTGTGTAGTCTCACTATGTGCATGTCACGTTTTCATGCAGCAGGTGATATTTGCACTCATTCGCGTGTTCTTTTCACTGGACTATCACAGAATGGAGAGACTGCTCCAAGACTAAACCAAAAATATAACCATCAATCCCACGGGATTCCCTTGGGAAGTTCCACTCTAGCTTCACACTTTCCTTTACAATTTTGACTTTTAAAAACTTAACCCCTCAGACCTTCCACGAGTGGGTTTACATATTTTCTGGAACTGTACAATGTACTATATTATTACGATGATGTCATTTGTTACCTTAATGTACCGATACACTGTCCAGTCCTGGAGTCCCATATTTTACATGTCTTGTCCTACAACCATAAATACAGAACAAAAATAAATGTCCCACGGGCATGTACAAGATCTGATGGTTGTTACACAAGGCATCCAGGCAAACAAGCAGACCACCTTAGTGGCAAAATATAAGCATTTGTATGGAACTTGATCGCTAGCTTAGTCTGGAATTTAGTGGAAACTAAAAAGGACAATAAAATAGCCAATTAAGTTAATACACCAGACCAAATATTGTCGGTGTGTTGTTTTTTGACCATCTAAGAACCTTTTAACGGCATTTCAGCCACCTTTAATGTTTCTGAAACCATTTTAACTTCGACTAGCACACTCAACAAGCGTCTTTACCTCAAAATATAATATCAACATGTTCCAATTACATAATTTATCGTAAGAATTTGGTTTAGAGCTCTCCTTCCAACAAGCATCCCATTTCCCCTGCCATCAGGATGGGACCTAGTTATACCCATTGTTTTCTTTCGTGGTCTTCGTTTTTTCTAGGTTACTTGCCCCAGACCTCTGGTTTTCACTTGGCCAAACAAATATTGGTGGCTTCTTTCGCTACACAGGCTAGGGCTCGTATTTTGAGTGAACATAACATATTTTGCACCCTGCGGAGAGGGAGAACAATGGCGGGGTATAATGCCCCTGGAACTTTTCTTGATACCCCGTCATCAGGGCGGGGTCTAGTAATACCCTCTTTTCACTCTGCCGTCAGGACGGGGTCTAGTAATACCCATTTTTACCCCGCCGTCACGACGGGGTCTAGTAATAGCCAGTTTTTTACCCCGCCGTCAGGACGGGGTCTAGTAATACCCGTTTTTTTTTTTTTTTTTTTTTTTTTTTT
>Ga0126336_10000214_pt1 | contig 19446 bp, 11 predicted proteins | sample SidCmetagenome_FD_92530 | JGI IMG/M metagenome (GOLD analysis project Ga0126336, IMG submission 92530) | Coral microbial communities from El Islote,Puerto Morelos, Mexico - Siderastrea C C metagenome | ecosystem: Host-associated > Invertebrates > Cnidaria > Coral | place: El Islote,Puerto... | reverse complement strand
GTATGGGAGAATCTTGACCTCGGTCGTGTGTACAGACCTCACTGCGTTCGGTCTGTACTCACGACCTCGGTCAAGATTCTCCCATACAGACCTCCTGCTCGGTTAATAAGAGGTAAACAAAAACAAGGTAAAAGATGATATAGTCCGCTTGTTGCAATGAAAAACGAGAATTGTCGAAAAGAAATATGAAACTCAACCGTGTACCGATTACACCCACACTCTTTCCTTTTTAAGCAAAAAACCTTCTTTGCTTTTTTCTGATATCATCTGATATCATCAATCTGAATGATTTTATTAGCATCCAGAGATCTAGTTTGTTGAATTCAGTGGCATATTTGGATATCTACAGCTCGAGTATACCCTAGCTAGAAGTTTGGATTCTGGGTATTTCTCAAACCTAAACTTTTTGCCTGGAATACAAAGCATGGGCTTAACGGGTGAGGATTTAAAGCTTAGCTTTCGAGGCTGCTCATATCTTCGCTTCATTTCACCGGATTGTCGAAAAGATCTCATTTATTTAACGGTGCTCTGCTTTTTGTGTTTTTCCAAAAGTTGTGGAATAAAAAAAAATAAATTTCTTTTATTACCCTAGGTACTAGGTGTCATAGTACAAGTTGTTAGTATTTCAAACATTTAAAACAAATGAACGTCATAGATCAAAATTAGCTTTTAGCCACTTAACTAAAACCAGGAATTAAGGTAAAGGGAGAATCAAAAGGATGTAAGCAGTCTTTGTCATTTCATGTTGGGTCTTGCGTCTTTTGTGCTTCGGGCATTTCACCAGCATCTGAGGGGATAGAGCTTTGGTATAAAGTCTAAGGTATTTTTACATTGAAATTTGGCTTGAAAATAGTTGAAACAACAGATCGTGAACATGTCCCATCATTTGTTTGGGGGATTAAGCAAACCAAATTTTCGGGTTAAGTTAATTTTAAACTAACGCACGTTTTTGTCAAGCTACGAAGCATGCTTTTGTTTGCAAAAGCAAACAAATTCGATCCCTCAAGGGATCGAATTCTCAGCAGTGAGAGAACGCATGATTATAAGTAGAGAAAAATAGACGGAAAGTCGGGGAAGTTGTTTAAGATCAAATAAAACTGGTTAAATACATAGCCGTTTCTCATGAAAAAGAATTTTTTTCAAAATTTTCGAAAGTCTGTTTAGAAGATAAATTATCCAAAAGCATAGCTTTGTTCGGCTGGTGAAGCTTATTTTGTCCAAGGCGACTTTGAAAGGCTTATGCAGAAGTATTTGATGTCATAATATTTGTGTGGTGTTAGGTGCCTGCTGCTGTATAACATGAGATCAATAGAATTTTCTATTGCATTTAGAGCAATGAAAACTATTATACCTTTGTGGTTATCATGCATGCGCTACGGAGTTGTCATTGACTGCCCAAAATTGCCCAGTCCCCCTGTAGGGAATCATGGGAGTTGAATGCAAAACCACCACTGTGTGGCTATTTTCTGTTCTTCAAATGAGGCTGCATTCCAGGTGAGAAACCTTTAACCTAGAATGAATAAACCATCCTATTTGCGAAACAAAGTTCGGAATACTAAACCTTTTGCACAGCAGTACTTGGACTAGTTATGTGGAACACAACTGCCACGATGCTTTGTTTCATAGAGGAAATTGGGCATTTCAATCATTCAGCTGACACATTACCCTCATCATTCTCTTAGCTGTCAGTGAAATCCACCCTCTTTTCTCATCATCAACTTCAAGATACATTTCCCCTAGTAGGCGATTTTGTCAAATGAATGCCTTAGTTTTAACTAGTGAAACTGTCAATTTATCCTAGGACCCTCTTGGATCGGATCCTCATTCATTGTTTTTTGTAACCATTCATCCCCCTTCCAGGCCCCAACCCTGTTGTAATAGGACGAGGGATTAGCTGTTGGTAAACAATAAACACACTGATAAATAATAATGTGGTATCTTAAAACAATTTTTGATGGACCGACCAACAAGCTCAGAACTCAGAATTGAACTCGAAGTGTTCTACTCAGGTGATCTGCTATTTAAAATTAACATAAACACCAAAGGTTCTCGTCAATGAAGTCATTCTCGAGGTATAGTTTATTCTCTTTTACATTTTTTCAAACTTTTTCAGTGCTTGACACTGAGACCTCTTCAATTCGGGGAATTTTGTAGTTTCTACCTGAAATGTTTTCTTTCATTGGCAATGTAATACAAATTCTAAAAGTTGTCTCTAATACGTAGTACTGTAATATTTCTATACGTACGATTTTCCCAGTTTGAGGGTGGCTTAAATTTTTCAGAGAAAAACTAAATGTCTCGTTTTCTTTTCAAGAAACAGCATTACTACTTAAAGGAATTTCATCCAAGCAATTTTGCGGCTTTTTGAAAACGTACGATTTCAAAACGTTTCTAAAATCTTCCTTAAACAACGTGTACAGGAGAGGATTGATAAGGGAGGTACCATACCTCATGAAGAGAAGTGTTATGTTAACAGCCGGCGGGAGATGAAACTCAACATTCTCGTCATAAAGAATCCCGCTTAGAAAGTAGGAAAACCACCCTAAGATAAAGGCAAGAATCATGGAGCCCAAAATGGTCACCGCTCTTTTTTGGCCGCGTTTTTGCCTCGCACGCCTCGAGCGTGTAATATGAGACACCTGTCGGCGAATTTTTTTCAGCTGTGATCGCAGAGCTAAGAAAATGCGAACGTAGACGATTGCAAGGAGGATTAACGGAAGAGCCACGAGAGATACAAAACAACTGTAGCTGTAGATGACATCCTTCTGTCGCTCGTGAGACTCCATTTGGGAGGGATCAAGGCTGATCCAAGTCAGCTGAATCAGTGATACGGTCAATGAAAAAATCCAGATAAAGGTCATGGAAGCCACCATAGTTTGCTTGGAAATAATCCTGTAGTAATGCATTGGGTAGATTATCATTGCATAACGTTCAAACGTGACAATTACAAGATGCAGAATCGTGGAGATGGCGATGAACCGCGATGCAAGATCCATGGCTATGCAAGCGGCAAAGCCATCTCCAAATTGCGTAAGATTGCAGGCAAATATCAAAGGGATGGCAACAAGCCCTGACAATAGATCGGATATGGCCAGGCACGTTAGACATAAGTTGGTTATTGTTCGCAGTTGCTTGTTTTTGTAAACCAAAACGATGACCAGTGAGTTGGCTGCAACAATTAGACACGAAAGAACGCCCAACATCACGAGAGGAAGGTGGATATTACTGGAAGATGGAATTTCTGGTGTTGTGGCATTGGCTTCGTTACCTGTTTTGTTCATACTCTTGTTGACAAAATCCTCTTTATTCGGAATGCTACCGTTGAAGTACGTGTTATTCATGGCTGCATCTACTCCTATGGTCCCTGATGAATATGTCTTTCGAGCTTGTTTTCTTTGCTCAAACTTTAGTTCAAGTTAAAGTGCTTTTCACACCGACGGTCAGACTTGTGTCTTCTGGCACAAAGCCGCCGTATTCAAATTATAGCTTCGTTACCTTCCTTTATATAGAAGGAAGAGCAGATGTTTACAGGGTTCCAAACATTCGTGATGTACCTGCCACATAAAGAGAAAAGTTATTGTCCGGCTATCTTAACAGAGATCATTGTTAGTTATCGTCTTCACGAAGATGATGACGATTTCTTAACAAAGGTTCTTTTCAACTATTATTCTGTAATAGGAAACTCTGAAAAGAAAAATGTAAAATTGTGAAGCACCTCGGTGTAATAAAGCAGCGGGAGGCTGCTATTTCGGTGAAGATTATCAGTTGTCGATTGTCTTCGTGTGCCAAAATGAAGTCAGTTGTAAGAAGACGTGCACTTAAAATGGCAGTCAAATGACATCCAGCCTTGAAAAAATAATTATTTTGATAAGTCCGATGACGGATCTACAATCAAAGCTGAACGTCAAAGATGGTAATAGCTTGTATACGGTTTTCATAGAAAAATTTATACACGCTATAAGAATGGCTAATCTCTCTCCATAGCTAAATGATAGGGTTTGCTTGGCATTCCGTCTTTGTTTATCACCACACGGGGTAAAGTGAAATAGTGGTCATGGCATCAATTAACATTGACATCAACAGAAAATGAATTGCAGTCCAGCAGAGAAGCTTAACTAAAGCATCTGCATATCTCTCTTAATAGGGTTTGTTTTAATCAGTACTCAGGTTTAAACGCCCCTCCAAAAAAAAAAAACGCTAACTTTATCAACCTTGTAAGCGGACAATTTCTTAACTGGAGTTTTTTGGTTGTTACTGTCGTGTAGATGAAAATGACATTCATCCCGGCTTCTGCCAATCCATTTTTCTTCTTACTTAACTAAGAGATGATTCACTTGAAAAGAGATGCTCCTCCTGGCTTTCATGCCACTGGAAGAAAGAGCTTTCAATAGAAAGAGCTGCATAGTGTGATGTACTGTTTTAGCCTATCTTTCGCACATAAAAGAGCTGAACAGCGATAATTTCCGTTGAAAAACCTCGTGGTAAAAACAAATATTCTCACCAAGACAATGACTGAGTTGATGCCGGATCTCAGACATGCACGTGAAAACGTCAGATCTTTGAGTAGTACTGACTTGCCCAACGAACAACATTTAATTTTTTTTTCTTATTTTCTTATTTTGCGCATTTAAGACGCCTTTTCACCACAGGAGACAGTTTAATGTTGAAAATGCTCGCCATGAAACGGGTTTTACCACAAAGGAATAAGTTGTTTTTGTATTAATAGAGCTTTAAGGGGGATGTCATCAAATATTTTTTTCAATGATCATTTCTTGAGTCGAGATCCTCTGTTTTTCACTGTCCACACAAAAACATGAATTCTCAGTATTAAAAACTCGCCTCTTTGGACTTGGACTAGGCGTTTGGCGCTCCGAAAAGCTTGATAAACATTGTTTTCAGGTAAGATTACATGTTTATTGGCACTATATACCCAACTTTAGGGCAGTATTGCAGGCTCTTTTATCCAGCGTGAACGTTTTCCCATTGGGGGATTGGATTCTTTGTTTGAAACATTCCATATCAAAGGGTGTACAAGTATTAGCCCTTTAAGCCCTAACAGTGACGAAAATGAAATTTCTCTTTACATCATCACTACTTGTTCAAACATTCACCAAGGAGAAGATTTCTTGATATATAGACAAATTCTCCTTACTAGTTCCGCATGAAATGTATGGAGAATATGCATTTTTATGATAGGGTTAAACGGGTTCAGCATTATTCAACATTGCTGAGGACAACTTTGTTGGATAGACGAATGTTTGATGGAAGCCAAACTTTGTTGAACACTTCAACACAATCCTTCAGAATCATTTAACCCTTTACGCCCCGAGATAAAATGAATATTCTCCTTACTGTTCTCTATACATTTCTCATGAAACTACTAAAGAGAATTTGTCTAAATATCAAGACATCTCATCCTTGTTGACCAATTTCTTTGCTCTCATCACTTGATTATTTGAACAAGTAATAATAATGAAAAGAGAAATTTCATCTTCGTCACCGTTAGGGCTTCAAGGGTTAACACCATTCAACTGAGTGTTTTAACCGGTCCGACGTGCTGAATTTAACAATGTTCGACAATGTTGAATCTGATTGCTTGTTGAATCCGTTTGTCCCGGTAAACGCCAACCAGAGAAAAAACTTTAGCCACGCGCATAAAAAGTGCTTAGTACTAATCAATATCTCGCCGGGCGATCATCAATTTTCCAGTTAGGCTAGAAGATTTTCCGGATCTATAAAAACGAAAAACGTACGTCCTGGTGTGTTAGCTAGAAAATAAAATAAGACAAATAGTAAAAAACCATTATTTCAGTTTACAAATGTCCGAAGTTTTGTTTAAAAATAGAATCTTAGATCGCGAGAACTACGGGCCGCATCGAAATCTCGAATTTTGGCTCTTAAAGCAAATTTTGCCTGAGTCTAGCTTAAGCTACATATGTACCTAACAGACAACTACGGTAATGTGAAAATTTCTGTTCTGAATATTTTGAGGTGAACCAGGGCTTTATCAAGTGGCCTTTGAGCCATCAGTGAAGCTTCATTTGAAGTATTCACAGCTTGAGATTTCCCATCTTTGAGTCTGGAGCTCATTTATAACAGAAGAGTAAAGAATCGGCTTAAATTTTGAAACGAGGGTCTCGGTATTTCGGTATGCGTCGGATGTTTATTGGCTTTGATGAAGGTTCCAACTTGCTCATAGTTTATTACCAATCTAATTTTTTACACTGAAGCTCAATGGGCTTTTTAACAAGGTTTCCGTAAGTTTTTAAACAAGACAGCCATGTGTCAATGGGAATTTAAGATTAAATTTTGGTATGTTTGTTGGTCTTGCTAATTCAGCTGCTCCGTAGTTTGAACTGCTGTTATTAGATTGTTATGAACTCGCTTTTGAATAAACGAAACAATATCACTGCTGTCAATATATTCTTCTAAAGAAAGGCCGATTGGAAAATAAAGACCGGCTGGGATTGTTAAATAAAATCTCGGGAGAAAAATAAGATTCGCACGAAGCAAAGCCAGAAACGGATAAAGGGAAATGAGACTGATACGCCACCTTGAAATGAAAATCGTAAAACTTTTAGTGCCAACTTGGTGATGCTATAAATACCTCCAGCACCGCAAGCAGAAACGATATTTTCTATAGAAAGAGTGAGTCAAAAACATATTTGACTATTCGACTACCATTAGTCAAACATAAGAATTCGCAAACAAAATTACGAAAACGATTCTTTCGAAGATCAAAATTAAAAAAAAATGCAAATAAAGCATATAAACACGTTCATAAGATTCTTGTTCTTGGACTTACCCGTCCTATTTGGGTCTTGTATCAGTGCAAGAATTGCTCACGTTCTAAATGTAAAAACGTTTTTGACAATCGTACGTCTCGCTGAATTGCTAGTTCGTGGCTGAGTATAATTTTGTTCTCATAGCTAATTTTCTTAAACCACCTTTGCAACTTACCTCTTCGTTAATCCGCAATTTAGCGATGTCGGGCTTACATGGTAGTTGCCAATACGCAGTTGCGTGGTGAAAGAAAACCTCCGACCTTTTTACCTACCTCGAAATGAACTTACGGAAAATACCAAACATAAAAAAACACAATGTGTGACTGCGATTAAGATCACCGTTTCTAATATTCGATGCACTGAGAATCAAATGCATATTTCTGATTGGACAAGAGAAACGTCTGGTGTCGTATTAGCAACAACTTATTTGGGGTCTTAAAATTCGAATTATATTTGAACTTAGGAAGCTTGAATTTATGATCGCAATTTTGTTTCAAGTATTATGAAAACCGAAACTATGAGACGTTTTATTTTCCGATGTCAGAGATCTTTAGTCGGTTTGAAAATTAACAGTGATTTCTAGAAAAAAAATATTTCACGCTGTTTCTTTTACCGGTTTTATTGTGTTCTTCCTATGTCCACGGACCTCATTAAGGGCGAGGAAAAGAGTTGTTGAAAATCAAGATATCGGCATGATGTTCCATAATTAAACAGCAAAAACACTGATACGACAAGGAAAGAAAAAATAAGCCTTTTCACTACAATAAAGCTAATTTTGGTTCTCAAATAGGTGTATAAAATGCAGCTTTGGAAAGGAAATAGAAAATATCAATAAAAGCTATACAAAGTCTATAATCTCTCCAAGTCACGGATGCCAATAAGAAAGCCTCTTCCATGAAAGGCCCCTGAAATTTAAGAATACCGCTTGAGCCAGTTCTCAATCAAACGCTGCTTCATTTCCTTAGATTTGTTACCAAGAGAGATTTTATTACATTTATTTTTCGGATCTGGAATTTGTAAATATATATAAAATACATAAGACAAAAATATTACTTTGAGCTAAATTTGATAGCACTTTTTATCCCCGCGATTCTAATCCAACCGAGTTCGCTGATAATTTGAATTGATATTAGCATATGAATAAAACTCAAAATAAATATTCTCTCATGATGTTAATAAGTGTTCTCGAGCTGTGAGGAACACTTTTATTTCTTAATTCTTTCGTGTTTTGCTGAGCAAAAGTTTGGGCTTGGACGCAAAACAAAATTATTACAGTTGTAGCATTACATGGCGCTCTATTCATGCTGTAATTACTCCTTTTACCCAAAATACTAAACGAATGAAAACCTTAAAAAATACGTTACTGCTGAAAACAAATAACACCATGGGACAGGTCATCTCAACAGCTTTCATTTGCGTGCAAAACTCCGTTAAGGATGTCATTCATAGAGCTACATGAACGTAACCGAGGACAGTTAATTTTAGGAAACAGAAAGGACGGATGGGAAACGTAGGTTTTGTGCCAATTTTTCCGAACAATTTTGTTCATTCTCTACTGACACCAGGTTTAAGGCTTCATAATTTTCCTCAGGGAATCTTACAGATGTTTCCAGTCAAATATTTGACAACATCATACTTTGAATATTGGACACAGTCTACTTTCAAATGAAAGGAGAAAGAAAAGGAACAGGTGCATACATGCTTCTTTATTTTCGCAAATCATCAAACGTCTACTATAAATCGAAAAAGGATCAATAAACTTTGCTTATATCAATGCTTCCACTCTTCAAAGAGCCATTAACCGAAAAAGCAAGAAAAGTCTTCACTCGAATGGGGCGCTTACTCAAAATTTCTTATTTCTGCCTTTTCAAAATTAGCAAACAGGCTTGAATTGAGGAACGTTTAAGCCTGGCTTCAGTTCAATGTAGGAGCAAATAGAAGAGTCCATACGCAAATTGAGAAACGCTGGCGCGATCAAAAGAATGGACGACATTGGCTGCCTCTATCTTAAAAGCCGCAAAGTTGGTCTGAGAAGCAGTATGCGTCTTTTGAAAAGCCATACAGGGAGGCATAAAACCGAAACACGACGAACAAACATTTCACGAGAGAGACTAAACACAACTCCTGCTTTGAGCTTAATTTCTAGCCAGAGAAAAATGCACAAAAACAATCCCAAAAGGGGGGCGCAGTAAAATGAAAGTTTTGCCCTGAGTTTTCAAACTTGCCATCAAATTAGTCTGTTTTAAATGCGTCTCGCGGTATTCCTCTCAGACGAATAATGCGTCTGACGCTTATTTTCCGTACTTGTCTTGACGCATATTGTGTCTCACAAGAAATAGTCATCTACGACTAAATATGCATGCGTCTTCCACGAGAAAAAAAGCCAGCCATTTTGATCCTTGCGCTTGCATTTCCGTTTCTCAATTGCATGAACTCAGCAAGCAGAGGCACGAAAAACCACGCAAACGCTAAAACGCGCAAGATTCACAAGCTCAATATTATAAACAACAACATTTATAAAGAATTTTCATACACATAGATGGCACTGTCACGCAGAAGGAATAATAAAATTTACGTATATATGCATGTGAGAAGTAATATACAAGATAACTTGAATCACTAAGATGCAGCATACAAATCTATACGGGACCGTGTTTCTGGTACTAATGACAGCTTTTTTGAAAGTTTTCAGGTGTCTGAGTAATTATGGGGCCCGTTATTCCTACAATTATTCAGACGCCCGCTACGCAAGCAAAAGTAATAACCCTACCGATTTGAAAAAAAAATTACTGCAAATGATTTTAGATAAAAACTTTTGGACTGAAAAATTGGGCGAATATTTTAACAGTTGTGATGATTTCAGACCAGGCCAGGTCAGACCCAGTGCATGTTTTTAACTTTGCTATTCGAAAGTAGGGACCTTACAGAAAAAAATGATAGTAGAAGGATGTTGGCATGTTATGGTATGTTCAATGACAGTTATACACTCGATTAGAAAAATGTTGTCGTACGACAAGAATGAACCATGAAATGTGAGACTCTAGGGCTTTCTGGAAAGTATTCCCACTGAACAATAACTGCGGGCATTTACATAATCAGCGAGTGATTGTTTTCGTACAGTACTGAAACAGCACGGTATTTCCTTATTTCCGAAGAGTATTCCAGCACAAGTTTTTCTAGTTAGTGAATGGATTGAAACTTTTGCAAATTTGGCACTGTTTAGCGCTCAATATGGCCCTTACTGGTCACTTTGGCCACTTTCACAAAGGCTTGCACCTAGTTTCCATTACCAAGTGCAACTCGCTGCGATCAATGTCAGTCGCAATAGAACAGTCTTTTTTTTTTTTTTTTTTGAAAATACAAATGCTAATATGCATTTACCCATAAATCCATTAGGTATCAGCTTTAAGGGTCTGTACTTTTCATATGACAACGTTTTTGCAATCCAGTGTATACCAAGTGAAGATCAGAAAATGTGTTTACTGAAGAACTAAGTGATTCGTCAAGATTTCTTTTCTCTTCTCACTTCGTTACATCAGGGTAGTTGCAAATTGTAAGTCACTTCTTAGAGTAGTAGCAAAAATGTAGTTTAATGTCTTTTGCAACGAGGGATTCAGGTAACGTTCCACCCCATAGGTTTTTGTTTTCCTTGTCTTCACAATCCCAGAATAACCACTCCTCTGTGACGCGCATACCCATAACTCTTTGACAGGTGTTCGACTGCTTCAAGAGAAAGAACGGCACATGCATGGGCAGTTCAATAGGTGCTTCCGCTAACCCATCTGACCTACAACAGAAATGCACGACTGTGTCCTGGCCATAAGAACCGTCTGGAAGAACTCCGCTGACAAAGTTATCGTTTTTCGTGTCTTCGTCGTCCCACTTGATCCAGCCTTCACTAAAACCTGTAGTCATGAAAACCAAAATAACTTCTATAAACGGTCATTTCATCACCTAAGGATTCTTTCGAAGAGAAACTTGTTAAGGTCAGTAAGTTCCCAAAGGGAGTCGAACCCATGACGTTTCCAAACCGCTTTAACACAATGTCCTGTATTATAGCACAAGTTGCTAGAGAGGCCGAGCACTCAAGCATTACAAAGAAATATTTCAAATTAAAAAGTAACGTGGTCAATAATCCCAGCTGGTAGGAAGCAGACGATTGGCTATTTATGAGCACGGTCGAGTAGTTAAATTCGGGTGTATCGTTAAACAACTCTATTAGGCGGTCAGAGTGGACCTTGAACAAGGGATATCCGGATTTTAACTCCAGTGCACCAACCACTGAGCTAAAAAAAGGTCTGACACTTACTTTGGAGTGTGGGAAAAACTGTTCATTCACGTCATTTATGAAACAATGACAACCCAATGAACTCATGGTTTTCTGGTTCAAATTTTAGAAGACCATGTACCACCTCCGCCCCCCACCCCCTTCTTTTTGCACACGTCTCAATTACTGGGAATTCCCTTCCTTGTAAAACATCATTGGAATATTTCAATTTAATTGGTCTAAAGAACTCTAACGAAAAATTTCGTATCCTATCTGTGAGGAATATAATCCCAGCTTTATGTTTCTGGTATATCTGATGCCCCTTGATATGCAGGCTTGCGTGTTCCATGGATCCTGGTATCAGTACCATCTGGAGCCCCAGTGCTACAGTCAAGGTCCACCTGAAGGTCACTCTTTTCGTGGGACGACGTTTGGTGGCAAGGGAGACCAAAATATTACGAATCCAAGAAAAATCCTCAGCAGCGGAGCAGGTGGATGACATTACCGTGCTATGACAACGGCTGTTAAGGTGGAAGGAGGCTGCAAAAATGAGGGCCCTCAAGTTGTCAAAGCTTCGTGCCATTGGACTTTCCTTTTCACTGGAACAAGATCCATCCTCTGCCTAGTACCGTTTGTCTTTCGGTGTGCAACGGCATTCCACAGTAAAAAGACGTCCCACACACGGTGTACATCGATGGAAACTACCAACGCTATCAATGAAGGGTTGCCAGATACCCTAGCTGAACGTCTACTCACTTGGTAGACGATCATACGTAATCACAAGTGATCGCCGATAACATATCTTATAATCTACTGTAGTTAACAGGCTCATTCTTACCATGTGGACATTTGCCTTTTTTGTATATACAGTATTTTCCCGCAGGCCAGTTCCCGGATCCTCCCTTATTTTCTTTCACACAGAAATGCTGGGTGATTTCGTTGTTTTTCTTGGGTCCTTTCAAGTGAATAGGCCTAGACCAGTTACTCAGTGGACTGGTGTCCTCGGTGTTTTGCCTAAGAGATCCCTCCGCCCAGGCCACTTTCTTTGACCGTGGACATCCACTGTCTGGCATTGGTAGAGCGTAGGTCCCTCTCGGCCATCTTACTGAATTAGACAATCAAAGCATATGTAGTTAGTTGCGGGACTTGAGATAAAACTCGTCAAACTTCAAAGTTCTTAACAGAGGTCGGCAATTTCTGTTTGAAACACCACAGGATTAGGATTAGGCTAGTTTAGCGTCGGCTTTGAATTCGGCTTTATAGTTTGTTAAAGTTTCCTAATTAGCAGCAAAACGCTTTAAAACAACAGAAACAGAATCCTTGATTAACTTTTAATTTAGAGTTAGCGTCAATCGCCTTTTCAACAAACGACTCCCGCAAGGTCAGTGTATAATCGGGTACCGGCGAGGATAGGGAATCCTATTGACAGCAGAAAACATTCCTCGTTTCTTCGCTATACAGAAACTGGAAATAAACGCTGGCCATGTGGGAGTGCAACTACACCCTTTTTTCATTGGGTTGTGTAAGGAGTTAGGCAGTATAACAAACGTACCACTATCGTACAACTTTAACCTTATGACACCTTCTGCAAAGTCCGACTTGCCAAAGTTTGCAACGAACACGGAACACGTGTACTGGCCAACGTCCTTTTCGGAAATGTTGGTGATGTGCAGAGAAAAATTGCCTCTTTTTCCTGGCAGCCACTTTTCAAAAGCTTTCTTGTTGGCACTTTTTTGGATTTCTTGGCCTTTGAACTTCCAAACTGCGATGGTGTCCAAGGCGTGTACATTACGACCAAGACAGACCAAGGTAACATTGGAACCATGCCTTGTAACTTTGTTGCGGTGGACTGGGTCGACCATAGGGAGCAAAGAGCTAACACCTGCAAAAACAAAAATAAAACATCGTTGAAGGAAGAATTAAAGATTTACGAGTGATCCGAAGATACTAATTGGACATCACAAACTATTCAAGTTGATGACAATCCAGCTGTTATCTTAATATCAATGTCAAAATAATTATTGCTTTGTTTGCGAAAATACAATTATATATGCACCGTTTTTCACCTTTTTTTTTAATTTTGCTACCCTTCTTTAGAAACTGACAACAAACATTTGGTCGTTATTTAGTAACATGACTGTCTGAAATGGCTTTGAAGTGTTTTAATGGCGCAAATGAAACATCGACACTCACCTGAAATTAGGCAACTGTAGCCTAAAGTGTTTACAACAAAGACGGCAAATTTGATACTCATTTTATCATCACTCTCAAGCTGGAATTTCCCTCATTGAGGTACTGAAGGAAACCATTTTACGCTGGGACTCTTTTATTGCCTTTTCATCGAAAGCAAAACTGTAACAATCATGACTAAAAATAAATGAATTTCCGACAAAGTTTTATCAAGAGAAATTCAGTTTAAGGAATTTTGAAAACCACGATCACCCAGAAAAAGAGGACGTAGAGAACACATCAATTTTCATTTTTCCTTCCTTGTCAAAGTTTCTTTTGTGATTTCCTTGAAGTTCTTGGCTTTTCAGCATTGTTACCTTTAGTGGGTAGACTTTAACAAGTGGGTCATTTCTCAAAACAAATAGTTTCTTGTCATTGTTCTGACACTTTCTGAAACTATGTTTCATCGTTCCAGCGAAATTCGTTTCATTACAGTCGGCTCGTAAGTAGAAAGCCCACCGAAAAGAGATTGAAAGCTGACGTTTCGAGCGTTAGCCGTTCGTCAGAGATTCGCTCTGACGAAGGGCTAACCCTCGAAACGTCTGCTTTCAATCTCAGTCTTTACGGTGGCCAATTTACCTTATAAATTCAAAGTTTTGTGTTTCACTTCCCCACCGACGCAGCACCGCAGTTTCTTTAGAAACTAACCCGCTTGTTTGGTGGCTCGTAAGTAGGTTCAGTTTCTAGCCTTTGGTGTTCTCCTGATCATGCAAGCGAACAAACAAAGCAAGGTGACTTGTGGCCACAAACAACAATATAAACCCATTTTGACTAAATTCATAGTCAAAACTCCAATAACCGGCCTTTCTTTGAAGTGCATTTAATTGTCTTAAAGGGTCCGGTGGTCAAGTTACTAGCTCCCCGGACTTTCGACGTGCATTTGTTTTGTTTTTCTTACAGAAGAGGCTCTGTACTTGACAATTGTTTCCTTGTTTTTTCAATGTCACATAATGCGACCACCCCAAATCTCGTAAATTTGTATTACTTCACCTATATTGCCAAATTCGTATGAGACGGAAAACTGTCTCAGACGGGAACTCCTCTTTAATATATGAATCCGGTTAAGGACGAGTCTCTTGTATGTCTTAAATTTATCTGTCTATTTTTGGGCCCGTCTAAAACGAGAGGAAAAAAGACGGAACTCTTTTTGAACGGAAAACCGTTTAAATTATTATCAGACGAGTAAATCGGGCCGGGTTTTGGGCTTAATCTCTTTAAAAGTTCGTCCAACTTTGATTTATATTTCTCGAGATTTTAACCCAGTTTAAATGTCAATAAATTGATATTAAGAAGGTATTCTTACAGAAAGATTCCATCTTAGAAAAGTCTCAATCTCTCTTCTTACCTCCTTCAAAAATCACTCACTCACTCACTCACTCACTCACTCACTCACTCACTCACTCACTCACTCACTTACTCACTTACTCATACACTCATCCTCTTCATTCCGAGTAGCACGTAAGGCATTTTCTTTCAACAATAAGCGTAAAATAAATATGTATCAAACAATAATGAAAAGGGACTATACATCCTTTCCTTTTTATCATTAGCCCTCTTTTATCGCTGCAATATTTACAGATTTATCTTCATTTGGCAACCGAAAAGCCTAAGCCGAAGCCTACAACTATAAGCCTTATAGTTTCTTTTCAGGCGTTCTCACCATTTAACTCTTTTTTGTCTTTTCTGCTTTTTTATTTGGATTTTTTTTTTTCATTTTATTATGTGGCTAATCCAGGAAAAATCTTTCATATATACCATGCAAATATTACAGTCCAAACACGCTTGAACAAATGCCTTTAAGAGACTGTTAACTGTTTATGAGTTCAAATACCGCTCAAGCCAGGATATTTTTCTGTTTCTGCCAGAATTCATAAACACTCGCAGTTGATATCCTTCCCAGAAAACCAGGAAACCAGTGGGTTGTATCCCTCATGGTTAATATCAGTTTTATGGGACTACGTTTTTTGTTCAAATAGTTTTTTCCATATCTTCATTGTACATTATCAAGATACTACTGTAGTTAGTTGATCATTAGATTAGTCCAGTATAAGTTGGTTCATGATCCTGTGCACCAAACGTTATTGCTCAAACTGTTCTGAACGTCCTCCTTCCTGGCGGGAGGGGAGGCGGGGAAAGGGAGGGAGGGGGGGAGTCAGAAGACTTATCGGAATTGTAGGCCAAGGGGTGAAGCCCAGAGCCTATCTCAGACCAAACTATATGAATTCATACACTATTTCAGACACAAATAAATGATTTCTATAGCTTCGTTCAAACCAGTGGGCAAAACTTGATTTCAGACCAGAAGTCTCCGAAAACCATACCGTTTAAGGCTTCAAGTACCTAGTAAGCTGACAGTAAGGTGCACACTCCGGGCCTACTCTACAGTGGGGGAGTGCTCCTACTCCACCCCTGATCGGGTTGCCAGTCCATGTGATGGCTTCCCCTAGAATTTTATTTGATTTCCTTAACAGCTCGTCATATTCCGTTTATAAACCGCAATAGTAAATTTCGCAAATGCAATCTTACAGAGCTTCCCTCATGGCGGAAAGGTTACACATACAAAATCATTAATTACTTTTTTTAAATTTATTAAGTAATAATTCAAAAACACCACAGAAAGGTACTGCTCAAATAGTCACACTTTGGGATATCAACCATATACCAACATTGTACAGCAGAACAAACAGCAGTACATGAAAGTACTTCTCAGTTTCTTCAGTTTGAATGGCCGTTATTACTTTAAGAGTTCACCCTCAAACTTAAACTTGTACAACACAACAACGCATCACAACAGGAAAGTTATCCTCGATAGCTTTCATTTAAATGGTGGTATGTTAAAATTTCGTTCAGAAGCAAAAGCTAGAACCACGTTATATAACATAATAAAACACAACTATGGGAAGATGCTTTTCAGCATATCAACTGAATGGCTGTTTACTTGCTTGACATTATCTTTGTTGAGCTTCGTGTTAAATCTCAGAAACTCACCTCATGTTTTCTTAGCTATAGCTATATATTTTGTTTTTTTAGGTATTTATATCTTTTCAATGAAATAAATGTTGTGGTTGGTGGTATTGAGTATTGTAATTGGTAATAAAATAAGTTAAGTATTGTAAGTAGTAATAAGTCAAGTGTTGTAATTAGTTATCGTTTGTTCCTGAGAAGCCCCTTTAGGAAGGAGACACTAAAGTATGTATGTACGTATGTATGTATTAATGTGGTGGCAGTGGTTATTTAGGATTTCGCCGTCCCACAAAATCAATAGTTATATCTACAAGAAGTGCGTTAAGGTACTGTGGTTTAACGAAATGGCCAAGGCCACTTCTATACGTGTCCATTGAAAGGAGGTGTGCCAGTTCAGTAACTAACTTTGGTTCAGCGGAAGAAGGTTTTCAAATAGCATAAAAGTCCAAACAGTCCAGTCTGCTCTTCCTTTATTCGTTGCAACTCCAAACGTCCTCACAGATTAAATTCATGCCCTCACTTCTTTAAAATTCACTAAGATTGCTAGGTCAAATTCAAGCCCAGTGACGTCACAAAACTGTTTCAATATAGTAGACAAGTTTGGGAACAGTTCCTTAGCTAGTGATTGTTTACAAAGTCATTAAACAGAGCTTTCTGTGACGAGATTTTTTTAACTTAAAAACCTGTCCTGTGTAAGCGGAAAAACTCAAGCTCAAACTATCCTGTCACTATTATTGTGAAATGCTGTCTCACCGAATAGAACTTTAAGTCGTACAAGGTGGATCTAGCTTTTGAGTCTGTGTATGAAATCCTAAAGTGTAACTTTTTTGAACGAAAGCTACGTTACCTTCCTGTTTACTACGCTGTACAAGGTGCTTTTAACTTTTGAGTCTGCAGATAAATTCCTAAAGTGTAACCTTTTATATGAACGCTTCTAAGCCGCCTTACTGTGGTACTGTTTATAATGCTGAGTTTGCCTTGATAAAATCCCAAAGTGTGACCATTCAAGTCAAAGCTAGTAAGCAGTGCTTTCCCGTGGTGCTGTTTATTATGCTGTCAAGGTAGTCCTAACTTTTAATTCTGGATATAAACGGTAAGTGCTACCAGTCACTTAAGAACGATTCTGCTGAGTAGCATCCATGCGGATATTTTCGTTACCCAATTGTTTTTTTAAGTGGAAAATTTAAAAACGTTGGGCGCTCGAGGCAGTTAAAGGACTGATTAATGCATATTTAAATCGATAAAAGTGAAACCACGAGATAATAATCGTTGTCTGCATGCAAGTAGTCATATAGATAAAGGAACAGATCGAATCCATGGCGCAGATTTTTTTATTAGGGTTTATTTTTCCAGCAACCTGTTTAATCACGAGGCACGGAATACCTTATCATGCAAGCCAGAAATAGACGCGGACGATTTAGATCGAACCTTTGGCGCAGATAAAATTCGATAATTAAGGTTTATTCTTCCAGTATTCAGATGCAAGATTGTAGATCGAGGTGTAGACCGAACCTTTAACGCAAATATTTCGATATGGTTTTAAATAGTTCTTCCTGTTTTCGCACGAGGTTCGCATCTCTGAGGCGAACACGTGTGGTTCAAGACGGTCTTTGTTTTCAACACAATCAACCTTAAGTGTGTGCACGTCAGCTTGTCCGCCGAAGGTCAAGATAGGGTCTCATTTTGAATAGATTATTAAGACATAAATCAACGCTAGCACTTTCTTTTCGATCCATATTTGATCGACCATGTTTCTTGTGTTACGTCATTACAGACCTTTGGCAAGGTATATCGGCCATTTCTCTAGCCATTGAGTCAAACGTTTAGCAACAGACATTTGTAATGTGATTTTGACATAATAAAATCTCCCTTTCCTGTTCAAATAACAGTTAATTGAGCGGCACTTTTTTGGTACTACTCATCTGTCATGTCTTTCATGTGAAAATTTCAGAGTTACATTGTCTTTTGGGTTTTACTTAACTGCTCGCTTTTCCGCCTTTCCTTGAGCTTAATTCCGCTTAGCGGAAAGGAACGAGACTCTCGACTTTCCGTGGATTGTATTTTTGACAAGATGTGTTTCGTCCTTTGAATTCAGAGTGATTTATGAATGCGGAAGAAAACAAAGGCTGGCATGCACGCGTTTACTGGTGCTCCAGAAATAGATAATGACAGTTGGTTTGTAGGGGAAGCTTTCGGGGCCATTTAATATTGCTTTTTCAGCTGCATGTTCTGCTTAAAAGCTTTAAGGAACTAGGGCCATATCAGTTTCGGCGATATTCAACTATAAGGTCTTTAAGAACGAGCTTTTTGAAAATTTCATATGTGCGCATTCAAATTAAAGCTCCAGAGACCTACTGCCAAAATCACTTTTATTCTGCCCCTCTCCAAAATATATATTACAACAAGAAACACTTGTTTGGGCTTGCTCTGTTTGCTGGAAATGGTGTTTGACAATGAATCAACAAACTCAAATTTCCTTTTGGATAAGCTTTGGCTATGTGGCTGGCCACATAGCCGCTTTAATAATCGTTTCAATTCAATATCAATTACAGACAAATGAAAGGAAGCCCTACCCAGCAAAGGTGAGGGCAAAAATCCCCATGTAATAGTCATCATCTAATAGGTATCTGTGGTCAGGACAAAGGTGGGGGGGAGTGGGTAAAATAAAGAAGGCGACGATCAACAATTTCTGTTTTTGTTGAGTCCGGCCAAAACCACGAGGCCTGGATAGATCGCCTAGAGGGTTCCCAGAATGTTCAATATGTTGTACCCCCATTGAAATACCCTAACCAGCATAATAGTTCAGTTTAAATGTTAACCGAGGGGCAGCATAAAATTTTTATCGCCTGGACAATAATTCCTTTTTTTCCAAAAACTGACGTCGACTGGTATTTCGGTTAACATGAATAGTAGCAATACAATGGCGTAATCTTAACCTCAGAACGACGCAGATTTTTAAGAAAAAAAGAACCAGAGCACTTTTTCCGTTTTGCTTGAAAAAAAATCAAGTTCCCCTTTTTCACATACCGTACGACCTAGTCTCAATATGACAATCGCTCTTTAGCTTTTCGTTTGTACATCATGATTTTCTATAATTCAAACCATGATAGGTCTCTGCAGCTATCATTTATTTTAAATTTAAACACCGGTACGACACGTCACAGAGTCGCCTAACATAGCGTGCTTATGTTCCAGTGAACC
>Ga0126336_10000213_pt1 | contig 19450 bp, 10 predicted proteins | sample SidCmetagenome_FD_92530 | JGI IMG/M metagenome (GOLD analysis project Ga0126336, IMG submission 92530) | Coral microbial communities from El Islote,Puerto Morelos, Mexico - Siderastrea C C metagenome | ecosystem: Host-associated > Invertebrates > Cnidaria > Coral | place: El Islote,Puerto... | reverse complement strand
TTGAGGTGACATTGACTGACGTTTCGACAACCTGAGCGGAAGTCATCATCAGAGTCAAGTGAACTGTGAATCGTCAGTAGATGTTATAAGTCTCTGGTCGTTGTCCTGATTGGTGGACGATCTTGTGATGTTATTGGTCGTCTGTCAGTTAACCCGTGATCATGTTATTGGCTGTGAAGACTGTTAAACGTGATTGGTGCGTTTCGATCCGTCTTCTGTTAGTCAAATGTCCGTTGGTCTATTGTTAGTCAAGTAAGTCGGTTTGTCTATTGTTTGTCTGTCTTGTTCTTGTCGGCAATCAGTCGTTTGTAAGGTGCAGGTAGCTGTTGGCAACGGTTCAGTGGTGTTTGTTCTAAATTAGTAAACCAGCTTTCCAGAGTGATTCATTGATAGTAGTCCGTACTGTAGGCAACGCATTCAGCAGAGTCCCTGTCGATTCTGTGGTTTGTTTTTAAATGGTGCTAAGCAACGTGATTGTTGATATCACCATTTCTAGTCGCTCGTTTGTGTTCAGTCAGTCGGACGTTTAAATTTCTGCCGGTCAGTCAATGTCACCTCAAACAGTCCTTCTCAGGACTACACTCACCCGGACGATCACAATTTACCGAATTATGATATGACTCAAGGGTTCAAACCATTTACAGTTCTTTCCTTTTCGTGGCTCTTTCCCCGACCAGCTGCAGAGAGCGTGTTCACAGGCTATCACGGGAGAGAGCTGCTGCGAAAACGCAAGTCGTAAGCGACGGAGTCCACAGCTGTTTCAAGTCCTCTCAGAAGGTTTAGTTTTCTTTCCGTGCTTTTGAAATAATCTATTTTAAAAAATGAACAATTAAAAAATTTTGCAGCGAAGTGTCATCCCTGTGTTTAATTCCACAAAATCTCTTACATTCAGTCAATCATTTCTAAAGAAACACCATATCGTAAAGGCCAAGTAACTGCAGACTTTCGTTTGAAAAAAGAGTTGCGAAATCACAATTACGTTTCAGTATTGGCTCACCCCAAAAAAGCTATGATCAGAAAAAATAAACCACCTTTATTGGCCTAGTTTTAACTTATGTATAAATATTAAGCAATAATGCACGACCGCATAGTCAACGTGACTAAGAAGAAACAATACTTAAAATAAAACAGTTGTCAGTAACTAATGCAACGTAAAACGTAACGCCTTGCTGTGCACTGAAACTTAGTGAGATTTCCAGGCAGGGACCTAAGCTTCCAAAGTAAATATTAATTTCTGTAGTATTTGGGTTGCTTTTGTTGGATCCAGTAACATCGCTAATCTTACGTTACGTCTAAGTCCAAGTTAATCGAAGATTTTGAAATATACTTTTCAGCCAATCAAATAAACACAAACACCAATGTTGACTCAGGACATGCTGAATCTCTCGCACATGCTCCGTAACGATTACAAGTTTGAGTGTCGTTATCGCATGGCTGATGCAATAATTTTAGGTCTTAGTTTACGAACGTGAGCATCAATCTGTTTTCGAGAAGCTGAAGTAACTAAGGCCATTGAACGTTTGAACCTACAGCAAGAATTGCAGAGTCATACATGATAAAACCGATACTCTTAAATGTGTTCACCTTGATATTGAACGCAGACTTAAAACTGCGTAAGAGTGCAGAACGTTACTTCTTTGTCTACAGAAACATCATATCATGAAGACCAATTAGTCCTCCGTTTGAAAGTTGCGTTGCGTGATCACTATTTAATCTTAGTATTGGCTCACTCCCCAAAAAAGCTATGACCAGAAATAGAACCCAATCATAAATAAACCACCTTTGTTGACCTACTACTAACTTATGTTGTATCGTGTAAATATTAAGGGTAATAAACATCCGCCTACTCAACGTTACTATGAAGCAACAGTTCTGAAAATAAAACCGTAATTAATACAAGATAAAACATAACTCATTCCTGAGGGAACTTTGTGTATTTTCAGAGAAGTGAATTACTAAAGAAATACTAAGTTCTGTGGAGTATCTACTTTACATTATTTTTTTTGGGTTCAGAAAAGCCGTTTATCTTACTTACTATTTGGGACTGACTCAATTTAGACATTGCAGCTGATCAGTTTCAGCCAATCAAACTAAAACAAACACCCATGTTGATTCAGCACACGCGATTTTGTCACGCGTGCTCAGTACTGATTGCATGTTTTTTCTCCGAGCTCTGCCTGGTCAGCGGAGCACTTCCAAGTGTTTTGATTGACCGATGCGATTATTACAGGTCTGTTTTCACGAACTCAGTAATTCAGGTTACTGAACGTTTAATTTAAACCCATAGTGACAATTGCATGTTAAAGATAAAGTCGATTCGTTCGGTTCACTCAGCTGTGTTCACTTTGATATTAAGCCTGACGGAAAACTACGTAACTGAGCGAAAGAATTGACCCTAAGGATATCCAAAGCCATTTACATTTTAACCCTTCGTCTTTTTGTTTATTTGTTAAAATAACCTGATATGGAATAATATTTTTTCAGCTGTGATTTAAAATATCACATTTGCTACACATGCTTCTGTCGTACGTTTTTTGTTTACTCTGCCTTGTGACATGGAAACAAGAAATGGAGTTTACAGAAACCGATTATTTAAATAAATGCACCCACATTTTGATTTTTGCGCTACAATACAATATACACTAACAGACTTTTCATCACATTTCACCCTCTTTTTACAAACTAATGTTCTCATGTCTGGAGTACTTTCAGTTACTTTTTTACTGCAACATAATTATTGTAGTGCAATTAGTAATTGCGCGTTGGCTAAAATTTCGTCGCCTAATGTTTTTTTTACCTCGACCAGAATCTTCCTTTTTCTAGAAATGCACATTCACGGTGGCAAGACCTATAGCCCCAACTTCCCACGAGACTGTTTACCTGATAGGTTTCTTTTCTTTTGTTAATTAGCTTGTGCTAGAAACACCTACGAGCCTGAGGGAAAAGCAAGAAGCAGAAATTAATTGGATACATTTTTAACTATATTCTTTTAAACTTAAATAACGTGAAAGACAATTGACTGTTGTGCTTGAAGTCTTTGTTCAGTTCCATGTTGAATTTGGCTAATGGCATTTTATTTCTCGAATTTGTCATCTGAAAGTTCACTTTCAGCGAGATGGTTAGCCGGCAGTTGAACCTCTGCTCTCAGACATCTCCTACAATATGGACACGTCTATATTACCCACAGTTCGGTTGGTTTGAAAGCCACCAACATTCATTCAAACTCCACCTATGTAACATGGACCCCTGCATAACACTCTGCCTGACCCTTCGGTGTCCCTATTAAGAGGTTCGACTGCATGTTGAAGCCAGAAAGAAACGTTTTTGTACCAAACATATTTGCAATCCCCCCGAAAAATGCAAGACGTTATTTTCCCATAATATTACGATTTCTCGAGGTGAAAATTCCTGTAAAGAAAAAATAAAATTCATCAACGTTAGAATGCTCATCTCTCTGAGGAGACTAGCTTCGTTGTAGTGGACTTAAGCGAAACGACTGACTGATCAACCCCAAATCGCTTATTTCAGTTCTAGACGCAGTATTCAAAGCCGAAAAAAAAAATATTTGTTTTGAATTGTCTTTAAACTAAAGAGTGCGTGCTATTGTTGTATTCCGGAAAAAGAACGCACAGTAATATGACAAAAAATCTTCTAAAGTCACTAGACTACCACATAACAATATTGTCAAATCTCTCCTATTGTATGGCTCTAAATAATGGTGCGTTGAAAAGTCTGACATGAGCAAAGCTGGTTATTTTCAAAGTCTGCGCATATTCTGACCTGCGAAACAATCTCTGACGGGGAACTCTACAGGAGATCAGAATTGGCAGCAAGAGTGTTTCTCTTGAAATAAAACGGAGACGCATGATATAATTCGATGCACACCCTGCTCGTCTCTTCGCCGAGGTCCCTGCTGCATGGCCAAGTTCACTACACAAAAACTAACATCGGCTGAGGCACAACAAGTTACGCAAAGTGGAGAAAAGTTGTCGTCAATTTTCGTGCTTGGTCTTTAATTTCATACAATGAGTTTGTTTGCATCAACAAGATTCACAAAGAAACGAATTAAGCAGTACGTCAAAAAAAAAAAAGAAAAACAAGTAGAGCTATTTCTCGCTCTAAAGTACCCTTCAGAACAAAGTTATGGAGAAACAGCTCTCAGAAAATTACAAATGAGACAGTCAGCGTTTGCTATGTCGATGTTGGTGTCCTTCTCGGCAGCCAAAAAAGTAAGTACAAGAAATAAAGCAGATAATAAAACCATCAATGTACCAAGTTTCTCTTCAGAATTATTGAGATCACATTTTAAAATTCTTTTCATACAATGTGTATGGTTCAAGTATTTGGGGCGCAGAAACACTGTAAAATTACTCAGACCAAACTGTTACCTTTAATTTTATTGATATTTAAACCTGAATTCGGGCTTTTGTGAAAAACGTGGACAAAATTAAGACGCTCTAGCTAAACTCCTGACTGGGTATGTTATTTAGCATGTTCTTAAAACTTTGGCCAGTATCAGCCTCAACATTGTTTTAGAAAAGGTTCTAAAAGAAAACAAAATAAAAAATGGAAAAGCGCAAAGATCCTGGTCACTGAAACCCTGAGTGAGGAATTACCTTACCATTTATTTTCGCGAGAACTGATTCTCGCGAAAGAAAAATAAAGGTCATATTTTTGCAATGTTTTGAAGATTTTGAGCCCCTCTTTTTCTTGATGTCCCCAAAAAGTCTCGCGGAATGCCGTTCCTTCTATTTCTCGAAATGAAGTGCGATGTCCGCGAAAGTTAGGAGGTGGAATCACGAAAGAATGAATAGAAAAATACTTTGACCTCTGTCGGTCTGAATGTAGGCGAGAATTCACTGTTCGGATAGATTAGGAAGTAGTCTCGATATTCAGAACTCATAGTACCTAAACAATTCGTACTAGTATCTCCTCCAAAACGTCTTTTGACGTGATCCTTTTAATTTCACGATCAATTAGCTAGCCGTTTGAAAAATTTGGGATGCGTGGCAATCATATCGCCGTAGACTTAATATCTTTCTGTTCCGTTTTCCGAATCCAATTACTGGTTTTCATTTGCTGTCATTTATGATTCTACAAGCTTAAACTAAGGCCACCATAAAGCTCCTCTTTTAATATATTTTATACGCTGGTGGGACGAATCTTCGAGTCGAGAATTCACTGTTCGGACAGATTAGGAAGTAGTCTCGATATTCAGAACTCACATGCAGTACCTATAAAATTCGTGCTAGTATCTCCTCCAAAACGTCTTATGAAGTGATCCTTTTACTCTCATGATCAATTAGCTAGCCGTTTGAAAAATTTAGGATGCGCGGCAATCATATCGCCGTAGGCTTAGTATCTTCCTATTCCGTTTTCCGAATCCAATTACTGGTTTTCATTTGATGTCATACAAGCTAAACTAAGGCCACCATAAAGCTGCTCTATACACCTGATTGAAAAAACGTTGTCTGGTTAAAAGCAAACCATGAACGTGCGACATAATGGAATTCTATTAACAGCACGGCAAGCTTGTTACTCCGTTCCGTTTATTGATATTCAAGGGTTTTTGTTTTGTTTTGTTTTTTTTTTTTTTGTTTTGTTTTGTTTTTTGTTTTTTTTCATTCATGGAGAGATTTTGGAGTACATCTATCAGTTTTATTTTGTCCGTGTCATTAGGATGTGCACGGTGTCGAAGAATCAAAGAAGGCACATCAGCTTCCCGGAAACCATTAATTTTTAAGTCATATAGTTCATGGTTGATGCTTTTTACCCGACAACATTTTTTTTCAATTAGGTGTATTTTATACGCTGGTGGGACAAATCTTCGAGGAAAATTTTATGTCGATATATTGGTTTGTTTCAGAAATAAAACATTTTGAAATTTCATCAAACTCGTGGTAGCCCAAAACACACGAATCGATATTTTCGCGTTACTATTGTTTTATTAATTATATATAGAGTTTCTTTTTGTACTTCTTTCTCCATTCTGACCTTCTGGTAGTGTCTGAAATACTACACTCTGTTACTTAAGAACATCGTAAGAGCTTTATTAGGCTCAATCCACCCACAAAATAGGAACAAAAAAAATTGGACGTTCTTGTAAGAAAAAAAAGTGTGTATCTTTAGTTTTAAACCCAGGAAGTTTGTTATCATCATATGAATGCTTGCTGCATTAAAATATTATATTTCAGTATTTTCATTATATTCAGTATTTTACAAAATTGTAAAAGCCTTGAATTTGTTCTATGGGCGTCCATCGACGAAAGCCTATCTGTCTGAAGGCGTGCTAGAGATTTTCAATTGATTCAGTCTCGATTGTATAGTTGAGCCTGCTTTTAGCAGGTGATTTAGTACACATATTGTGATAAAAAGCAAGTGGGCACAATCGGCTCACTGGTAAATGTTCAATTTAAGACCACCGCTCAAAGCATTGTACAGTGGAACCAACGCAACATAAATATCCGGTCTCGCTAACGGGGTGGACGGGGTTTTTCCGTCAGAAAATACAATGACTGTACAAGTCAGCTTTCAAGCAAGAAAAAGTGTTTTAATAACGAGATGATATTGTTATCGCGGGTAATCGCAAGGCGGTCCTCCAATGAAGTCGGAATTCACTTGGCCAGTCTTGGACAAAAATAAAGTTGTAGAATGCAAGATGGAGCCTTTTTTAGACAGCGTTGCATGGTGTTTATACAGAGCTTTAACCTCCTACAAAACAGCTGATTACCCAATATGTAGCGGTCAGAGCATCGTACATGTCGGTGGTTCGATCTCTTGGTCTTTGCCCTCGTGTTGTATCCTCAGACAGACACGAAACTCCAAATTCTTTCTCCTCCCAGGTGTACAAAATGGTGAAGGCTAACCGCTAAGAAAAACTAATAACATGATAATGGGGGTTACCTTGTGATGAACTAGTTGCTTCGAAACCGGGTTTTGCTCTGTTGGCGTGGGCAGCGTGTGACTCAAAGGCTGCTTCTAAGGGAAAGAGGCGCGTGGGGCAAAGTCGTGAGTTCGGTTGTTTCTTGGAAAAGGAGATAGGACATGAAATAGGGAAATTGAAGACACCGGGGATAAATAATAAGACCAAACGTATATCACGTCTTTGTATTATTATGCTGCTGCTGCTCGATTTCATCGCCCGTATTGTTAATCCAGGGCACAAACTTTTACTTCTTAGGGAAAGAAAGCACGTGCATGAAGCAAAGTCGTGGGCAGAAGGGCGCTGTTGTTTTTTGGAAAAGGAGACGGGACAAGTACTAGCTAAGGAAATTGAAGAGAACGGGTATAAATAACAAGACTAAACGTATATCACGTCTATATTGTTATGCTGACGCTCGAATTCACCCTTTGCATAACATTTGAAAATAAACACATTAATGGAAATGCATTCGATAGTGATGGTTTGATTGAACATAGCTACATTTGAGAAAATCACCACGACATCAGAGCAAAATTTCCGTTTTCTTTGATGGTGAAAAAAGAAGACATTTTTCCGCTTCTGAACAATAACCTGCCTAATGTGCATGACTTCAAAAGTTGAGCGTGGATAAAATCAATTTGTGACCACTAATAAAAAAACAAAAAGCTACAGGGCAGGACATTTTTTACTACTTATTATGCTGTACACGATGGCACACTGAATTTTTAATCCGTTGATGATCACAAATTAATCAATAAATTGCGACCATTGAATTGACAGCTCTTGGGTACTAAGCAGAACTTTGGTGTTAATGTTTATTATGCTGTACGTATTGCTTCTAACTTTTAAGTCTCTGAACGAAATCCTAGAAAGCTATTGAACAGTACCTACATGTGGTGCTGTTTACTATGCTGTGCCGACCAGCCCTAACGTCTTAGCTCTTTGAAGAAATCCCGAAGAAATGGCACCATTCAGCTGTTGAGCAAACTAGATGTCTCTGTGATTGTAACGCTGTTTTGAGCAAATATATGGTCTCTGAAAGAGGCCCTAGCAAGGTTTTAAATTTGTACCACCCAATCACAACACTAAGCTTCAGGATGGCTGAAGCAAGGGCGTTTACAAAGTGAAAAGACACACAGTAAGTCGGACATATGCTCGGTTTGTTCCTATTAATAAGAAAGTTGAAACCAATTACATTTTGTTTTCAGTTTTGGCCTCAGACAGCGTTCAGTTAGCCATCTTTGATTAATGCATGCATCAATCTAAAACAAGCGATCAATATTATTCGTTGTCATTAGTAGCTATCAATTGACGACATCTTCACCGAGACCAGACAAAACGACCTGAGATAAAATAATTGGAAATTGTTTTAATCAGACCTCAGCTGGAAGGCACGTTGTTTTGAATACTAACTGCTAAGTGTGAGATGCAATTATCTTACAACTAAGCATCCAACAAAATGGAAGGTATTTCATGACATACGCACCATAATCGCATGGAAAAGAAGAGTGCTAGGCTAATTTTGATATGTGCAATAACTCTAGTGTTCTCAACAACAAGATACACGTCTGATGAAAGCTCAAATCTGCCAATATTTTTAGTAAGTTAGTGTTCACGACAATAGTATAAGTGCTATTAAAGCAAGACTCCCTATATTCCCAATCAGTTTTTGCGGCTGTTAAAAAGGGTGACGTTATACACACTTTGTGAGCACTTTAATTTGGGCGTTTATCCCCACACATAAGCCCGCTTAACCCGGAAATTGAGAGAAGGAAGTCCTAAAGTTTCCTTGTAAGATAACCTCGTGTTGCCCGGTTTTATAATTAAAGAAAGGTAGAAAAAGGGGCGAAACGCTTAAGTTGAATCAAGTATTTCCCACCTTTTTATTCCCAACAAATTTTTGCCGGCTTCCGATATCATCAATTTCTCCACACCATGAACGCCTTGTTTTGAATACAATCGCTTATCATTAAAACCCTCATTTTTCTAGTTTTACTTAGTACGAAGAAAAGAAAAAAGTTAATGCCGAACCGGTAACTAAAGAATATTCAAAGTCACAGCATGGTCTTATTTGATTTATGAACAAATGTCAGTTTCTTTCGGGCGCGTGTTGATTACTGAACAGTTAACGATTTCAGTTTTGCTAAGCAACCATTAGATTTCCCATGAACGTGCCCCAATATCGCAAGATTATCTCACATTTCCTGCTGGCAAATGACCACACAAAAATTAATGGATAATTTAAATTCAATAAAAATTGTCATTTCTTCTTTCTTGTAACTTAAAGTGTATTCATAGCATCAAGTTACTGAAACTATTGCCAATTTGGCTGAAAATGTAAGCTTTCCTTGATTAAAAATGGAAAGCTAATAACTTTCGTGATGAGTCATATAAACAACAGTGAATTCGAAAATGCTGCTGATAACACATTAAATTAAGAAAAGGATAATTAAAACAATAGCGGCGGTCGTGATAGGCGAAAAGTTAAGCCAAGATATTACCATTAAATGGCTAGAAACGTGGCCATTTAATCTAATAATTAGATATTACTTCTCCCGTCTCAAGTCGTAGTTTATTTCTGGGCTACTTTCCGTTAAACTTCCAGAAACAGTAAAATGAATTGGTCTGAAAATTGGCAACGTTTTATATTTAACACGTCAATGAATTAGTTTTCGCAAAAGTCGACCGAGTAATGAATGAATAGCTTGCAGCTGGCAACGCAAAGTAATAAGTTTAAAACAACCACGGTTGACTTTAAAACGCCTCCAATTCCTTTATCACAATCCCGCTGTCAGTCGCTTGACGTTGATAGAAAAAATAATTCAAACTGATGCTTTGGTAAACTAAACCAGCTACATTTAACAACTGTTGGTATAAGTTTGGCAGCACGCAGCTCAATGGCTTTGTTGACGTCCCAAAATGATTTTTAAGTCAACAAATTTAAGGCTTTTATTCGATGCGCCACTTCTATTGTTGGTTGTTCTTTTCACTTTTAATGACCGCATGTAGTCGTCTTCTTTACTGGTTGCTGTTAGCTTTCAAAAGCAGGCTAATGGTGTTTGTTATGGATAAGCACACAGAAAAATCCTCATATTTAAGTATATTCTATCGCCATTACAAAAAAGACCGCTCCCCGAGAAGCAATTTGCTTTCCGACAGCAGCGGGTAAGCGTCTAATCGTAAAAAATAATCTAACACTCAAAAGAGTACTCCATCCGCTTAAAAATATCTCTTGGCACATGGAAATGCTTTCCATTTACCTAAAATTTCCTGTTTTATGAGTGATAAGCGAACAGTTCAATGTCAAATTGCGGTTTTTATTTATTCATGGTTGCCATTGAGTGCAAATAGCCCAATATCGTCCAATATTCACCTCGCGTGAAACACTTGAATTATTATACAAAACGAATAAACATTACTGCTTGAAAGCTTCCACCGCTTCACCGTCTTTGGCGTTATTTTATGTATAGGACACCCAGAGAGGTGTTTATTTAACTCTTCTATCCTGATATTGTAGTGTTGGACCTTTCCCAAGTCAATAATGATACCATTAAAATTTGTCTTAAACATCAGTGGCCATGAATATTTCATCAAATTTGTTTATACCATGAGATTGTCTGCTGGATGAATTTCCTTGTTTTTCTCTATTCCGTCTTAACCTTTTCTAAGAAAAATTTATTTTAGTTTCTTTTAAACCAGGATCAGCCTTATGATTTCCTATTTCCGATGCTTATCTGTTTCAAGTCCTATTCTAACGAGCCTTTATTCTTCCTTTTTTCCGTGACTACTGACTCCGTCAGGTACCCGTGACTTTCTCCTAGCTCACTCTTCACCTGTTTGAAATGCCATGCGGTTCCAAATTAAAGAAAATCGCTTCTAAACAGCAAACTCACTGACGCCAATATTGCAAAACGTCCCTACAAAACACGATTCATCGAGCTCAATTAGGTGCGCGCAACGGGAATCAAGTTATAACAAAATCTTTTCTTGCTTCAGGAAACCTTTTTCCTACTTGTCTAAAAGTGAATAAACTCTATTATTTATTTTAATCGGAAAAATTATAACTGTGTTGTTATGCGAAGATATACTGTCGTTAAAATTTCGCTCACTCTTTAGCTATTCTTGAAAAGGGTTCACCTTTATCTGTAGATAAAGCAGTAATGGGCGAAAGCTCTCTTGGTCTTTTCACAAATTACTGATAACGATTAGGAATCAGTACTCCGTTCTTTGTTATGTTAAATCCGTAACTCCTTTGTGAATTGTTTGTCGACACCATTTTCTCACCTTTCGAAAGCTCAATAAAAGGAATAATTAAGTTTTACCAGGGGTGAAGTAATTCATTAACACTTTCGATGCGTCGATGTCATTCGGCAATAGTTCCTGCTGTATTTGACTACAGAATCCACCGTCGTAAGGCTTCTTCAATCTTTTTAGCCTCTTTAAAAGTAGCACGCTTTCGTATGATTAATTTATTGTGAAATGATATCTTCTGGGAAAAACAAAACCTTGGACGACCATGATATACGCCCCAAATTGGCAGCATTTGAAAGGCAGCACACTTGCTTGTGATGCGTAATTTACAAAGTCTTTCTTTTATTGTAAATATTTGACTACAATTTAACACATATTTTACAATTTGGACCCATAAACTCTATATTCTTTACCCATTTTTTGTCCCAATGAGTTTGAAATAATCAATCATACAAGCCTTTTCATTAAGGCCTGAGTCATTCCTCCTTCTGGTTTTCCTCCTCTTCTAGCGTGTTATTTGTAGTGTCGAGGTTTGAAACTCTGAATGTGAAAAACTTCAGTCCAAGCGATTCACTGCGTAAAACGCAAAGTTTACACCAACGGTTAAAGAGGAAACTCGACGTCGTTCGATCGTAACTTAGCGTTAAATATTCCGTGCAACAAATAAAGTGGTCCATCTCTTAACTCTAATCGCTCCAGTGTTGTATAAATAGGTGTAAATAACAACTGTAAACACCACACGATCTTCCACTAGCTACACCCTCTAGTTTCATAAAGACTCAGCTTTTAACACTAACGAAAACCCGGGTCTGGAAACAGGAAATAAAGTTGGCCAGAAAATTATCGCCAACTCTACGCAAATTTGGTCTGAGACATTTTTCTACAGTGAAGACATCCCTACTAGTCATCTTCGAATTAAGATAGATATTACGCCTCAATCAGACAAGTGGACCATTAGATGTTTAAAGTTGTCTCTATTTTGTACTAAAACTCTAAAACGTTCAGTTTGTAGGGAGACCGTTGAGTTCACTTCCACGCAAATCTAGTGTTTATTTTATGGAAGCAAGATGTCAGTCCGTGGCTGGGTTCTTGTTCCTTGTTCAAGTAACCAACTTGTTATAGCAGCGATGACATTGGAGACGGTCTTAAATGAGGAGGCAGGAATTGCGAATAGTGCTGAGGATACTGCATGCCAGGGTAAGACGATGGGTGGTAAAACGAGTAAGGAGCTGGGTGACCCGCTAGTTCACTAGTACGACCCTGGTCTCGGTAGAGTATCGGAACCCGTACCATTCGCTGGTGACTTGCTTGGGCTAAACTGGCAGCTTCCATCTCGGCAGCCAGTTGCCTCTTCCACTTGTTCCGTCGATTTTGAAACCATATCTTAACCTGTGTTTCTGTGAGGTGTAGTTGGGCGGCCAGCCCAGCACGCTCAGAGGAGGAAAGATACCGCTTCAAATCGAAAGTTGACTCTAGTTGATAGACCTGGCTTCGAGAGAACACTGTCCGCGTCTTCTTCTTCCTACGCCTCTTGATGCTATCTTTCTTGTCCCCCTCTGACGAGTGATCATCTTTTTCCGATGGATCTGTAAGAAAATAAGTGATAAGCTACAGTTATTTTTTGCCGCTTGATGAACGCAAACTTACGGCTGTCTTGGCTCGCACTAAATAGGGCGACTCAGTGTACTATAATCTCATTTACACTCAGTAACCGGAAGCTCACAACTTAGTGATGAGAGTTACAAACCTTCAACGGACGTTCTACTCCAGTCATCGAAGTCGTATGACATTCGTCTGTCGTGTTCCGTTGGGCTTTCATCATGTTGACGAATTTCGAAATTTTGCGTTCTTGTAAACTCTGAGCGCTGTCTGTCGTAAGCCTCTGCAACCTCGCTTGTGTTATCCGACTCCTTTCTGCCATGTTCCCTTGAGCTGGCATTGTTTAGAATATTAGAGATCGAGAACGGGTTTGATCGAGTTTTCTCTTCCATGTTTTACCGCGCGAGTGAATTTCAGCAAATATACTGTGAAATTAAAGTAGTAATTTCTGTAGCTTAAGAAAAGGCAAACAAAGATCGTTTGTGTTCGCTTGAATGCATTGGGGCATGCGAGGCGACAATTTAAGCCCGTGATAATGATCAAGAATAAAAATGTCAAACTTGTTAAACGGCTGACATGCAAATGCGCTTCTGTGATTGGCCCAAGATGACGACTAATGGAACCATGAGAAAGCAGAAATAATCTTCTCCTCCCACTCCCATACAAAAACCCAGGATAACTGATAAGCGTTGTTTCTGATTGGCTTTTGGTTGCTATCAATTAGACCGAGACACGTTGTCATTCTAAAAGTGTTCATGTTTTGTCTTTTTCAATTGGCTGAGGGATAACAATTCGACAATTACCCCCTTGGTGTCGAACTACAATCGTGAAAAGCTTTTCTGTTAGAAGGTATTCTTAGCTAAAGTGGACCATTTGTCGGTGCATGACATAAACGGAACGCTTAGTCGTGCGGTTAAGAGTTTGATTGGGCTCACGCCTCCTTAAAACAAACATTCAACACGTCCCAAATACGATGTATCACATGTTTTAGAAAACGTAAAAATCAAATCATCGCCACACAAAACCACTTAGGAAGGCCGCAAGAGGCCATGTGAGAAGTTTTGCTTCGTAATAATACGTAAACGTGCGGCTTGGCAGTTTAAATTTACATAACACGTTCTGTTGAAAAGATGCGAACGATAAGGCATGAAATAATTAAGAGCATCAGGGGGCTTTTAAAGAGAGTTAGAGGCGATAAGAGAGTGCCACGCGAAAAGGAGGTGATAAAGAGCGTCGGGCTGTGAAGTATTTTGAAGTATTGCTAATGGTTTTCTGCCATTTGAGGTTGTTTCCACTCAAACGAATCTGATGACTTGATTATTGGCCTAAGTGACCACAGCTGTAAAATTTCATGAGATGCTAATGAGGCCCAAAGCAATTGGGTGATTGCATTCGGACCAACTTACTTCGCCTAAGAGATATTAAGTCATTATTACTTGACAGAAGAAGTGACATGATTGATGAATTTAGAATTTGAGATCTCAAACACCAATTGAAAACTGACGCTAATCAATACACTTACCTGTCTTAAGAAAAACATAAAAAAACGCCTGAAAAAGTCTTTTATAGCCAAACGATGGCTTAAAGTCATTTACACTGTTTTACTGCAAAGCCTTAATCCTTTTATTGAGGCTCGAAAGAAAAAAAACTAATAGTTCTGATAGCGAAAGGAAGAAGCGAGAATCCTTTTAATGTGTTTGACTAATAAAACCTGATCCACGCCATAGAAGTGATCCAATATCATCCAGTAATTCCTTCCTTTTTACAAATAAATGGAAAGGCAAACAAAGAAAATCATCTCAAGACCATTTATAGCGAGACATGGAGTAGTTATCTATGACATTTTATAGCCGTGGAACTCTCAGATTCTGCCCTGGTGAGCTTAGTGGATCAGTCAAAATTCATCTTTGCTTTGTCTTAGAATCTTTTAACGCACAATCAGGAGCACTCTTAGCTTGCAAGCTATTTGCAAATTCATGGGTCATTTATAACATTTGTGCCAAATGGTCTTTGATAAAACCATAACGCGACCGCAGAAGAAGGGAAATTTATGGCGCAACAATTGTCCTCAGAAAATCCGTCTAGACAAGCAAATCCAATTTCTGAGGACTTGAATGCCAACATTTTACGTTTTCCTGCCTCTTAAATCCATGAGCCATTAGAAGTAAATCGATTTAAGCTTTCGAGAACAATTTCTTTCAAGAAGCCCGTAAATTGACATTGTAGGAACAATTTGCTAGAACAAATTTGGCCAAAAGATTCGAGAATGCCAATAAAATGTCTGCCCTGGGGAAGACAGTGGAGAAGAATAGATGTTTTTGAATTCGTGACGCATCTCTGTCTATTTGGACTATCGAAAAATTTATTTACCGAAGGAGGAGTCCAAATTGATATCAACAAATACATCAGTTAATAGATTTTTAGTGGCCTAGACAAGACACAGTAAACGGTTGGTTTTACGGTCAGTTTACAACGCTTTTGTGGGCTTTTACAGCAATTAAATGTAAATGAACCACGCAGATATTGTTCATACGATGTTTGTCGAAATTATTTCGTTTTAGCACCCAAGGGGAACCAGTCATCTAGTTAACCGGTGGTTTTAGTGTGTCATATTTCGCCAGAAGGTTGTCAAATGTTTCAGACTAGAAAGAGATAAAAGTTTTCAATTTTGTGGTCAAATTTAACACAAAAAAATGAATTTTAAACGGAAATAAATTTGTCTCCTTCTCAACAATAAAATCTCAACACAGAAGGTCAAGTCTGAGTTAGCATAAAATGGCATAACTTCATCTGCTGCATATTTTAAGTCGAAGAAAATTGTTGTATTTTGTGTAGCAAACTTCTCAACGAGGCCAAAACACAAGTTGTTGTTCCTACTCGACGCAATGACACATGTTAATGACTAAGGATATTATGATTAATGACTCTGACACATTTTTTATCATTTCGAATAGTTTTATTGCAAATCAGCCGTCATTACTCAGAGAGCCCAGGCGCCAAACTTTCTACAACGCACAAAAGATAACAACATTGGTTTTATCGATTCGCATTTAAAATGCTATCCTTTGATATTACACAGTGCTCCACCCCAGATATGTCTAAACTAAAATAAAATGCTTTGTTTCGATGAAATTATAATAGAGCGAAGCCTATATAGATGTCTTGATTACTGGGCAATTTTTCAACTGGCAAGAAAGAGTAAGAGAATTGGTTTCTTTTACGCTTCAGCGATGCAAACTCTCGAAGTCGGCGTGCTTCTGCGGGAAAACGTGTCATTTCTTAGTTACGGAACCAATCGTTCGCTTCAGCTCTTCTACAATTGACTAACCTCTTCAATTAATAGCAATCTACAGCAAGTGTATTCTTAATCCCGACGATTTCGGAGAACAAACTACAAGAACCTTTTGGCTTAAATGAATCAGCGTCAGCCATAATTCATCCATATTACAATAACCTTTGATGATACAGAAATTCTTTGAAGTCAAAACGGTAGCAAAGCGACCTGATGCCTAGAGGGCTTGTTTTGACAAGTATTGTTGAAAGCCTTTCAAGATATTAATATTTTAGAAGATGTTAATTTGTAAAGAAGTAAAACTTCTTGGACCTTTCAGCTGCTAAGATTCACGCAATCGGGAAATGGCACGAAACGGCGAACAAGTCAACAAATTCGAAGCCAAAAGAAAGTTTATTTTGTTTATGGTCATTTTAAATTGGAAAACAAAGAAAGTATTCAAATTACCTAACATATAAAGTCAAATTTCGTCAACATTGAAGCCTGAAAAGGAAAGCAATTAGCGCTCAGCAAGCTTTATTGAGATCTTTTTGTCTTCGCCTTTGTTTCGTGGGCCTTAGTTTAGAGCTTAAAAAGACCCCCGAGGCAATACCATGAATACATCCCGGCCATGCGGTAGATATAACTTTATATTATAACAAGCCATATTGGCGTTTTCATGCTAAAAGAAGAGCCATAAAGTGATATCTGTGGGTTTTTCTACTTTGCTTTTTAACACGCATTGTCGCGAGAGCTTTTTTGTTTACAGTGTTCTTTCAACCAAGTTATACTTTCAATGAATATACGATTAAGGTTCCATTAAGAACGTTAGCAGAACAATGTCAAGGCAATTAGGAGTTCCGTGTGTGTTTCTGGCGCTATTAGGCAGCTAACGACTCATCACGTACTACATTCATCTTAATCCTTGTGGATTTTAAATAGAAAAGAAAGCTCCCTAAACGTCTTTCTTTATTGTCAAAGCGGCTTTCGATGGTCCAGAAATCCGTAATAAAAGGAACTGGTCATAACTAAAATTAAACAGATAAATAATAAAGAAAACAAGATATGTCATAGCCGCGCCAAGAGCTTTACACATATTGAAAATTAATAAGCAAGTTTTGGACTCCTGAGAATCAATTTAGAGTTTCTCTTGTAACTTACGTCTTAAAATAATTTATGTATTTTTGTGAATTTGTAAATAAACTTAAACGTGTGTGGAAACGTCATGTTGCTACGCTTAACACATAACGTGTGTTCATTCACTGTTAACGGTACTCCTCTGCTGTGCTGTGCTGTGCTTCATGCTGTGTAAGGCGGCTGTGGGTTCGGCCATCCCGAGATCATCCAAAGGAAAGCCCCTCAACAGGACGTTTATGTGGCGCTTTTTCTTGAAAACTATTTCTCAAGATCAAATTCTTGAGCCGCGTCCTCAATCGTTTCGAACCTGCGTGCCCTTGAGAAAGAAAGGTTGATGTAGTTTTAATTTTGTGTACTGCGTCGAGCCTCAGTGAAAATCAGACTTTCAATTAAAACATAACAGGACGCAGACCACTTCTCTCGCTCCGCCCAGCTACCGATAAGCAAAAGCCAACATCGCTTGAGAGAAATTAATCGCCGTGTTGAATGGGTGACGATAGAGGCGACAAAAGATCGAAAAGTGTCAAAGCCTGCTTAAGTGCTATTCTTATGCTTAGAAGGCGTTAAACAAAAGAATTAAGCCAAGGTGCCTAGAGCATTGATACAAACAAAATTTAGTTCAAAACCACACACTTTGGCAAAGAGGAAAAATAAATATCTCGATATTCTCGGTAAACATTGTTTTGTAGCTTTTCCTTACAACCCTGTAACTTTAATAAAGGATTACAATTATTTCCAGTGGGATTTTATTTAATTTCTTGTTTTAATCTGACTTTGAGTGACATGAAGAATCAGCAAACATGAAGTATTAATCCTTTCATAGCTTGCAGCTTGAAACTAAAGTGTCTCTATTTCTCTGAATGCTATAAGTTCTGATAATTCGGTCGCATCCACACAAAATACATCAACTAATGATTTCCAATTTCTCGCCAAATGAGTAGTCTGATTATGAAGACTAAGAATTACAAAGCTCGCCATGTTTGTTTTCTTCAATTTAACGCTCAATTGCTGACGGAGAAGTGATATTGTCGAGACCGATTTCTGGCCTTCTTTTCAGTGATCGCACGCAGAGAAAGTGATTGCTGTAACAATGCGAAATTATCTTTGTCAGTAATGTGTAACATTTGTGATTTAATGCATCGGGCCATGCCCCAAAACGTCATTACAACGTGCGAGGTGACATATGTGCATTTAAATTTTAACACCAAATGTACTTAACAGATTGCAGAATCTGAAGATCATATTGATCGTTACTTATCTTGATTGGGGCTAAACTTTGATCACACTTGATGAGTTCTTGATTGCATTTAACAAAGTTGAAATGTGTTGAGCAGGAAATTTGTCTTAATCTTCAACATCATTTACGATGACACTAAGAAAACTTTAAAGAAATGTAGTTAATGTGATTTAATGAAGTATGATAAATTGGGGGAACTCAAAAGACAGGCAGTTATGACATGAACTTGGGATTTAAATATCTTCTATTGGTTCAGTTGAAGCCCGTTAATACGTTTTCCGTCAGGCTGTAACAATGTGGCCGTGTTAACCCTTTAAGTGTCAATAGTGTCAAGCGTCTAGGTCTTGAGAATAAAAGAAATAATCCCCAAAACTAACTGTCTCGATGTTTAAGCAAATTCTCCAAACTAGAACCATAAGAAATGAATGAAAAACCTGTGAGGAGAACGCGCATGTTGATACTGGAACTAGTTTTTCAGATAAGAAAATGACTACATGAGCTTTTGTTCAGGCCAAGGAACTCAAGAAAAGTGGCCATAATAACAAGGCGGTTGTACTAACGGGGTGCTCGTAAAGCGTGGATTTTCTGTGGTGGAGGGGGGCAGGGGGGCGGGAAACCGGGAGAAAAGGGGGCAGGAGCTGTACGGGAGGAGGAAGAACAGGGGGCAGGAAGTGGGAGAATGGAGAAAATTACGAAACATTGCGGAATATTTCGCAATCGAAAAAATGCAAAGAGGCGGGAGCAAACAAATACAAGGCGGGAACCGGGATCAAGGGGTACGGGAAGCGGGAGGTTAAACCCCCCTGTTCCCCCCCCCCCGGCCCACTGTGATAACAATATAAGGTAAATGGGGAGAAGGGGCGGATACAGGTAAGGCCAAGACCGTTAAACTAATAATAGGGGGACAGGATGACCCGGGATGCAGGAAACGGGACGGAATTATCACACAAAAGGGCGGGAGAGAGGATTAAAGGGAAGAGAAAGTGGGAGGAAAGACTAACGGGGCAGGAAAACACAAACCAGGAAGCGGGAT